>Ga0182744_1000762_pt1 | contig 29408 bp, 23 predicted proteins | sample eDN3rd30CKraftMG_FD_128525 | JGI IMG/M metagenome (GOLD analysis project Ga0182744, IMG submission 128525) | Enriched Miracle-Growth compost microbial communities from Emeryville, California, USA - eDNA 3rd pass 30_C Kraft MG (version 2) (version 2) ... | reverse complement strand
TGCCGAAGACGCGCTCCGGCAAGATCCTGCGCGGCACCATGAAGAAGATCGCCGACGGCGAGGAGTGGTCGATGCCGGCCACCATCGAGGATCCGGCGGTGCTCGACGAGATCGGCGGCGCGCTCAAGGGCAAGGGCCTGGGAAAATAGCCCGCTCTGCGGCGCGGCCGGCAGCTTCCGGTCGACTTCGCCGGGCTTGCGCCCGCCCGTCCAAATAGGGCTTTCCTCGGCCTCCGTCGCGAGCCTATAAAGCGCCCATCCGCCATTCGATTGATGGATTGCCGGCATGCGCCGGCAATGACGAAGTGAGAGACCGCGTGACCAATCCGCCCAATTCCTACGGCTTTCCGCAGTATGTCATCGATCGCGTGATGCAGAAGCGCGGCAAGCTGCCGGTGTTCGACCGTTTCGATCCCAGGAAGACCGCTCTGCTCGTCATCGACATGCAGAATTTCTACGTCGGCGAGATCGCTTCCGTCGTCGGCATCATCCCGAACATCAACCGGATCGCGCAGCGCCTGCGGGCGACCGGCGGCACGGTGGTGTGGATCGGCATGACGGCGGGCGAGGGCGGCGACAGCCGCTGGCGCATCTATCACGACTACTTCTTCACCAAAGAGAAGGGCGTGAACCATCGCGACCAGCTTTCGCCCGGCCACGAGGGGCACAAGTTCCATAAGGACCTCGACATCAAGCCCGGCGACGAGATCGTCTACAAGAGCCGCTTCTCGCCCTTCATTCAGGGCGCCTCGAACATCGAGGATGTGCTCAAGGCGAAGGGCATCGACAGTCTCATCATCACCGGCACTGCGACCAACATGTGCAGCGAAAGCGCGGCGCGCGACGCGATGATGCTCGACTACAAGGTCGTGATGGTGTCGGACGCCAACGGCGCGCGCTATCCGGAAGACCATCTCGCCGGACTCACCTCGTTCTATCAGTCGTTCGGCGACGTGCGGACGACCGACGAGGTGCTCAACGACCTGCTGCCGAAAGCCTGACGGCCTCTCGCTTCGCCTTCGCGGCAGTCGCTCCGGCGGCCGCCGTCGTCTTGCGGGGTATCGACCGGGGTTTCCAATCTGTCGCTTCGGACGTCGGCGCCGCCTCACGGGCGGCGCTGTTGCCTTGAGGTCGCGCTTCTTTTTAATTGACATATAATTCAGATTGAAATGACAATAATAACAAATTGGAACGATTGATCGAAAGGATCGATAGTTGGCTCGATCGATCACGGAGCCAGCCATGAATCCGCCCTTCGGCCTCGCCGCAACCTTCGCCGGGCTCGCGCGCCGCGCATTGTCGCGCTTCTCCGGCACGATCTGGCCCGGCGTGGCGCTCATCTTCGCCATCGCCGGACTGGCGTTCGCATTGCGCGCGGTGCCGGGCATCGCGGTGTTCAGCCCGATGATTCTCGCGATCCTGATCGGCATGGCCTTTCACAACGTGGTCGGCACGCCGGCGTCGGCGCGCCCCGGCGTCGCCTTCGGCCTGCGGCGTATCCTGCGCTTCGCCATCGTCATGCTCGGCCTCCAGCTCACGGTGATGCAGCTCGTCGAGCTCGGCGGGCGCGGGGTGATCGTGGTTGCCGCGGCGCTCGCGTTCACCTTCGCCTTTACGGTGTGGGCCGGCTGGCTCATCGGCGTGGACCGCAAGCTCACCAGCCTGATCGCCGCCGGCACCTCGATCTGCGGCGCGTCGGCCGTCATCGCCGCCAATACGGTCGTCAACGCGAGCGATGAAGACGTCGCCTACGCGGTCGCCTGCGTGACGGTGTTCGGCTCGATCGCGATGTTCGCCTATCCGTTGCTGCCGGCGCTGCTCGGGCTGGATGCGCACGCCTACGGACTGTGGAGCGGCGCCTCCATCCACGAGATCGCGCAGGTCGTCGCGGCCGCGTTCCAGGGCGGCCAACAGGCCGGCGAGTTCGGGACCATTGCCAAGCTCTCGCGCGTCATGATGCTGGCGCCGATGGTGATCGGCCTCGGCGCGCTCGCCGCGCGGGTGTCGCGCGACATGGGTGGCGCGGAGGTCGCCGCGGCGCGTCCGCCGGTGCCGTGGTTCGTGCTCGGCTTCATCGCGATGGTCGGCGTCAACAGCGCCATCGAGATTCCGGCGGAGATCAAGGGATGGCTGGTGATACTGACGACCTTCCTGCTGTCGGCCGCGCTCGCCGCGATGGGGCTGGAAACGGACGTGCGCAAGCTTGCGGCGCGCGGGTTTGCTCCGGCGCTGCTCGGCGGGGTGGCGTTTCTGTTCATCTCCGTCTTCAGCCTCGTGCTGGTGAAGACCTTCGTGTGACGCGATGACGCTCGAACAACTGCGCATCTTTATCGCGGTTGCCGAGGAGCAGCATGTCACGCGGGCCGCCGAGCGGCTCAATCTCACGCAATCGGCCGCCAGTGCCGCCATCGCCGCGCTGGAGACGCGCTACAATACCCGCCTGTTCGATCGCGTCGGCCGCGGCATCGTGCTGACGCAAACCGGGCGGATATTTCTCGCGGAGGCCAAGGCCGTCGTTGCCCGCGCCAAGGCGGCCGAGCAGGCGCTCGACGATCTCGCCGGACTGCGCCACGGCAAGCTGTCGATCGCCGCGAGCCAGACCGTCGCGAACTACTGGCTTCCGCCGCGCCTGCCGGCGTTCCAGGCGGCGTATCCCGGCATCGGGCTGCAGGTGCATATCGCCAATACCGAAGCCGTCGCGCAGCTTGTTCACGACGGAGCGGCGGATATCGGCTTCGTCGAGGGCGAGGTGGACGATCCCGTCCTCTCGGTACGGCGGATCGAAGGCGATACGCTGGCTATCGTCGTCGGCAACCGTCACCCCTGGGCGAAGCTGCGTGCGTTCGATCCCAAGCTGCTGACCTCCGCCGGATGGGTATTGCGCGAGCCGGGCTCCGGCACGCGCTCGATGTTCGAGGCTGCGCTGCGCAAGTACGGGCTGAAACTCTCCAATCTCGAGATCCGGCTTGAGCTGCCGTCGAACGAAGCGGTACGCAACGCCGTCGAGACCGGGGAATACGCGACCGCAATCTCCGATGTCGTGGTTGCCCGCGCGCTCGCGGCAAAGCGGCTCCATCGCGTCCCGCTCAAGCTGCCGGCGCGGCCTTATTTCGTCCTGCGCCACAGGGAGCGTCACCTCGGCTCCGCCGCGGCGGCGCTGCTCGCCGCCTTCGGCCTGTCCCACTGACGGGCATCATTCCGCCCGCTGGTTGGCGAGGTCGGCCTCGCGCAGATCGAGTTCCCGCTCGATCCGCCGCCGGGCCTCCGCGCCGAGCTTGTTGTCGCGGAACAGATTGTTGATCGCGTCGCGCTCCGCCTCGATCAGCAGCAGCTCGATCTCGTCGTGCAGGTCGGTTAGTTGCCGGTGTTTGGCGTCGCCGTCGGACTGGTGGACGATGTGCTTGAGGCGGTCGCGGTGACGCTGATGCAGCGGCGCCGTCTGATCGCCGCTGAGGTTGCGTTCCTTCGCGATTTCGTCGAGCCGCGCGATAACGGCCTCGATGGCGGCGCGACGCGCCTGGCTTTCCTCCACCCGGTCGCGACGATGTTCGCGCGCGCCGGCATTGGCGAGGCCGAGCAGGCGGATGACGGTCGGCAGCATCAATCCCTGACCGACAAGCGTGACGATGATCACCGAGAAGGTCAGGAACAGGATCAGATCGCGATAGGGGAACGGCCCGCCGTAATCCGCCGTCAGCGGGATGGCGAGCGCGGCAGCCAGTGAGACGATGCCGCGTACGCCGGTGAACGACAGCATGAAAGGGGCCTGCCATTCCGGCGAGGGATCGCGCTTCCGCACGCGGGGGGACAGCCAGCGCGGCAGGTAGGTCGCCGGAAAGATCCAGACGAAGCGCGCGACGATGACGACGGCGCAGACCACCGCGGCCGACGACAGGAGTTGGTGGAACGGATAGTGCGCGATCCGGCCGATCAGCGTGCGGGCCTGCAGTCCCGTGACCAGGAAGATCATGCCTTCGATGATGTAGATGAAGAAATCCCAGAAGAAGATGCCTTGCAGGCGGGTCGCGGCGCTGATGAACCGAAGGCCGTTCCAGCTGATGTAGAGTCCGGCCGTCACCGTGGCGAGCACGCCGGAGCCGCCGAGGTATTCCGGCGGCCAGTAGGCGACGAAAGGCGTGATGAGGGAGAGCGTGATCTCGATCAGCGGATCGCGCGCGAGACGGCGCAGCCGCAGCATCAGCCAGCCGATGCCGACGCCCCAGATGATCTCTCCGATGACGATGGCGGCAAAGGTCCCGAGCGCCGGCGTGAGCGAGAACGTGCCCGCGCTGACCGCCGCGATCGCGAACCGATAGAGGATGAGCGCGGTGGCATCGTTGGCGAGACCCTCGCCCTCGAGCACGATCAGAAGGCGTTTCGGCAAGCGAAGCCGCCGCGCGACCGACAGCGGCGCCACGGCATCCGGCGGCGAGACGATCGCGCCAAGCACGAATCCGACTTCCCAGGGCAGCCGCAGCACGTAATGGGCGGCCGCGGCGACGGCGACGGTGGTGAAGACGACGCATCCGACCGCGAGCAGGAAGATCGGCCGCAGGTTGAAGCGGAACTCGCTCCAGGTCATGTCCACCGCCGACGAGTAGATGATCGGCGGCAGGATGACGAGCAGCACGACGTCGGGCGCCAGCTCCACGGCGGGCAGCGCCGGCACAAGGGCGAGCGCGATGCCCGTGATGACCAGCAGGATCGCCGGCGGGACCTTCAGCCATCGGGACAGCGCCGCAACGGCCGCGATCACGACCAGCAGGATGACCAGGATCTGGATGGTTTCGGTCATCGGCGGCTTTTCGGCGGTTGCGGTGCGCGTCGGGCGGCGCGGCAGATAAAGGGTTGCATCGTTCAAGACACGATTATACTAGCCATTGCAAATCCGGGGGGATGATGAGCGAACTGATCCGCGACCTTGCCATGTCCATTATGATGGCGTGGCTGCTGGGGGTGGGCGCGCATTGGCTGCGCCAGCCGTTGCTGCTGGCCTATCTTGTGGCAGGATTTCTGCTTGGTCCCTCGGGATTCGGCTGGGTGCATTCCCAGGAATCGATCGCCACGATCGCTGAACTCGGGCTGCTGTTCATGCTGTTCATGATCGGCCTCGAGATCGACCTCAAGAAGGTCGCCAACGCGGGAAAGGTCATCTTCGCCACCGGCCTGGTGCAGATCGCCGGCTGCTGTCTGCTGGGTGTCTTGGTATTTTCATGGATCGGGCTTCCGCTCGGCGCCGGCGGCCGGTGGGATGCGCTTTATCTCGGCGTCGCCATCGCGCTGTCCTCGACGGTCATCATCGTCAAGGTGCTCTATGACAAGCGCGAGCTCGACACGCTGCCCGGCCGCATCACGCTCGGCATCCTCGTGCTCCAGGACCTGTTCGCGATCCTGTTCCTCGCGGTGCAGCCGAGCCTCGGCGATCTCGCCTTCGATGTCGTCGCGCTGTCCGCGGCGCGCGTCGCGCTGCTGGTGGCATCGGCGCTCCTCATCAGCCGCTATCTGCTGCCTTACCTGTTCCATCGCATCGCGCGCCTTCCCGAATTGGTGGTGGTCGGCGCGCTGGCGTGGTGCTTCTTTGTCGGCGAGCTTGCCGAGGTGCTGAGCCTCTCGCGGGAGATGGGCGCACTGATCGCCGGCGTTTCGCTCTCGACGTTTCCTTATGCGCTCGACGTCGCCGGCAAGGTGACGGCGCTGCGGGATTTCTTCATCACGCTGTTCTTCGTGGCGCTCGGCATGACGATCCCGGTGCCCGGAGGGACCGTCATCGCGCTTGCGGGCGTAATGACGGTGCTCACCCTCGTCAGCCGCTTCGTTACCGTGCTGCCGACGCTTTACCTGATGCGTCAGGGCATCCGCACCGGACTCCTCCCGGCGATCAACCTCGCGCAGATCAGCGAGTTCTCGCTGGTGCTTGTCCAGGTCGGTGTGCAGTCCGGCCAGGTGACCGGGGAGGCTGCAAGCGCAGCCTCGTTCGCCTTCGTCGTGCTGGCGGTGCTCAGCACCTTCATGATGACCCGCAGCGTCGAGATCTCCCGGTCCGCGGTCCGCGGTCTCAAGCGCATCGGCCTGCACGACCTCGACGATGTCGGGGCGGCGGACGGCGGAGACGGTCACGATGCGCGACGCATCCTGCTGCTGGGCTTCTATCGCGCGGCAAGCTCCTTCCTCGCCGAGGTCGAACGGGAGCAGCCGGCGCTGCTTCAGGAAATCTGCGTGGTGGATTTCAATCCGCTGGTGTTTCACGAGCTTCGCGCGCGCAAGGTGAAGGTCGCTTACGGTGATATTTCCCACACCGAAACGCTATCGCATGCAAGCATCGCCGATGCGCAGATCGTCATCTCCAGTGTGCCGGATTCCCTGCTGAAGGGCACGACCAACGAGAAGCTCGTGCGCTACACGCACAGCATCAATCCGGACGCCCGCGTGATCGCGGTCGCGGAAACCATGGCGCAGGCAAGCGATCTCTACGCCGCCGGCGCCGCCTATGTCCTCGTCACGCGGATCGCGGAAGCGGCCGAGCTTCTTCAGGCGGTGAATGCCGCGGACGAAGGCCTGCTCCATGAGCTTCGAACAAGACTCGAGCCGCGCCTGCGCGACCGTCGCGAAGTGTTGCCGTGAAGCGCGGTTTTGCTCGATTACGGTAGCGCGCTGCCGGAATTCGGTATTTTGGTGCCGAAGGCGCCGGTAATTTTCCGCGCTCGGGCGGGAACAAAATTCTGACACGAATTTTAGGGCAATAGCCGCGCGGCGCGCGAAAAGCCTCCGGACGCGTCCGGGGCGCCGGGGTACTGGCCTTTTCGCATAGCGCACGCTCGATGGGTGGAGGCTTGGTTGAACAAATTCGTCGTTGGATTTGCCGGTGCGCTCATGGCGTTCTCCGTGACCGGGTTCGCCTGCGCGCAGGAAGGCATCGCCTCGATTTACGGACATGAGAGCGGATCGCGCACCGCGAGCGGCGCCCGCCTCAGGGTCGGTGAACTCACGGCAGCGCATCGCACGCTGCCCTTCGGCACGAAGGTGAAGGTCACCAACAAGCGCAACGGCCGCGCCGTTGTCGTGCGCATCAACGATCGCGGACCGTTCATCCGCGGCCGCGTGATCGACGTGACGCCGGCTGCCGCGCGCGCGCTGGGATTTTCCGGGCTGACGAAAGTTTCGCTCGCGGTGGTTGACTAGCCGGTCCGCGCGGCCGCGAAAAAGCCTGCGCCGTTCCCAACGGCGCAGGCTTTTCGTTTCAGGCACCTTGTCGGGAGGGCTCCCTAGAAGTTCACGCCGAGGAACGGCAGCAGACGCTGGAGGATCGAGGCGAGGCAGATCAGCACGACCAGAATCTTGAGCAGGTTCGCCAGCCGGCCATCGCGGACGAAGCGGTCGATCAGGTAGAAGCAGATCGCGCCGACAACGATGGTGATCAGGATTCCAATCAGCAGAAACAGCATCGAAAATCTCCTTTAGTGTTTTTTCGCCGGCTGGTCGGGTTGGGATGAAAAATAGGAATCTGAAGTGGCGCAGCCGTCGGCGATGAAGCCATGGTGCTGCGTGTTGCAGTAGGGACAGTGCAGGCTGACCGGATACTTCCCCATTTCCTTGACCACTCGTGAATCGAGCTCGACGCCCGAAGGGATGGGTTTGTTGGTATAGGGACAGTAGAAGGTCAGGTGCGCCATCGCGTGTCCTCCCCTCGCAGGCGGACATGGGCCTAACGCGCCGGACTGTATCCGGTTCCTCCCGCCCGGCCACCCGGAACGGCTTCTAGAAAGGAATGCTGGTTCGCCCGCGCACCGACCACATCCTTGCACCCCCGTCGCCCGCGCCGCCGTATTCGGCGCCCAGCGTCGCGCTCGCGCCGCCCGCGGTCGTGACGGACAGGCCGGAGGCGACCCGCGCCGACCATCCCTGGAAAGTCGCGGGCACGGAGGCGGTCGCCGCCGCCGGATCGCTCGTGAAGTAATAATCGCCGTAAAGGCCGGCATAGGGCGCGATGCGCAGGCCGCGCGACATCCATACGAAGGGATAGGTGAACTTCGCGCCGGCGCTGGCACGCCCGGTGGTGAAGTCGCGCGCCGCCTGCCCCGTCCCGAGGCTGTCGACATAGGCTTCTTCCCGGTCGTGCAGCGCATAGACGCGCAGCGACGGCTCGAATTCGATTCCACCGCCCCATCGCTCCGCGCCGGTGATGCCGCCCGTGAACAGCCAGCGCGCGGCGGCGAACGTGCCCTGCGCGCTGCCGGCGCTGCCGGAATAGTCGAGGCCGGTGCGCGCGATGCCGCCGTCGACGCGGATGCCGGGCCGCAGTTGCCATCCGGCATAGACGCCCGCGCTCGCTCCTGACCCGGTCAGCTTGCCGCCGAGCGACTGCGAGGTGAAGTCGAAGTTCTCGTAGCCGGCGAGGAAACCCACCAGCAGGTCGGGGCCGAGACGGTGGGTCAGGCCGGCGAGCGCGTTGATTTGCGTGCCGCGAAGGTCGGCGTTGGGATTGGCGTTACCTGTCCAGCCGGTGCCGCGCACTTCCGCCCAGGCGAGCCATTCGCGCGGATGCCGCCGGCGGATCGCCTGCGTGACATCCTCGCGCGCTGCCGGCTGCGCCTGCAATGGATCGCCGCGCCGCAATCCAAGCTCATCGAACGCCGCGCCGGCGTGGTTCTCGCCCCGCGGTTCAGCGGAAAGATTGAGGCGCAAGCCGGTTTCGCTCGGACGGAACAGTTCGTCGTTGTCGGAGAAGCCCTCGGCAATGGCCGATGCCATCGCGCCCGAGATGGCGTCGCCCGAACCTTGCGCGATCGCCTTGGTCGCCATGATCTGGAACTTGCGCAACCTGATGCTGTCGAGCGGCAGGCCGGTCGAAAGCGACAGCGGGCTGGAGGTGCTGGCGCCGAACTGTGCGTCGCCGCTGTAGACCGCCGTGATCGAATGGGTGCCGAAGGCGAAAGCATGCACGAGGGCGGCGCGGCCACCGCTCAAGGTGGTGGTGCCGAGGACGGTGCCGCCGTCCCTGAATGTCACCGTTCCCGTCGGCATCCCGCCGCTGCCGGTGACGATGACGGCGAGAGTGACCGGCTCTCCGGCCGCGCTCGGGTTCGGCGTTGCTGTCAATGTCGTGGTCGAACCGAATGCATTGACGTTCTGGGTCAGCACGGCCGAGGTTGCGGCGGAGAAGTTGGCATCGCCGCCGTAGACGGCCGTGATCGAATGGCTGCCGGTGGCGAGCCCGCCGGTCGTGAGCGTGGCAACGCCCGCTCCGTTCAGCGCCACCGTGCCGAGGCTTGCCGGGCCATCCCTGAACGTCACGCTGCCCGAAGGGGTCGCGCCGCTGCCGGAAACCGTCGCGGTAAACGTCACCGGCTGGCCGAGAGAACTGGGGTTGAGGGAGGAGGTCAGCGTTGCCGCGGCGCCGCCCGGATTTACGGTCTGGGACAATGGCGCCGAGGTGCTTGCGCCGTAGGATGCATCGCCGTTGTAGGTCGCGGTGATCGTATGACTGCCGCCGCCGACGGCCGCGGTTGTCAGGCTCGCCTTGCCGGCGCCGTCGAGAGGGACGGTGCCGAGAACGCTTCCGCCGTCGCGGAACGTGACGGTTCCGGTTGGCGTGCCGGCTGCTCCGCTTACGGTCGCGGTGTAGGTCACCGCCTGCCCGAACGCGCTCGGATTGAGGGATGAGGAAAGCGCGGTGCTGCTGGCGTTCGCGTGGACGCTCTGCGCAAGCGTCGCCGAGGTGCTGCCGGAAAAGTTTCCATCTCCGCCGTAGATCGCGATGATCGCATGCGCGCCGCCGGCGAGCATGGTTGTCGTCAGGCTCGCCTGCCCCGCGCTCAGCGTGCCGGTGCCGAGGGTCGTCGCGCCGTCCATGAACGTCACCGTTCCGGTGGCGGTCCCGCCTGCGCCATTCACCGTCGCGGTGAATGTCACGGCCTGTCCGGCCGCGCTGGGATTCGCCGACGAGACCAACGTCGTCGTCGATGCGCTGACGTTCACGGCCTGCAGGATCGCGGGCGAGGTGCTGGCCGTGAAATTGGCGTCGCCGTTATAGGTCGCCGTGATCGAATGGCTGCCGGTCGTGAGCGCGTTGGTCGAGAACATCGCCTGGCCGGACCCGCCGAGGGCCACCGTGCCGAGCATTGATCCGCCGTCCTGGAACGTCACGGTGCCGGTCGGTATCGCGCCGTTTCCGGTGACCGATGCGGTGAACGTGACGGATTGGCCGAACGAACTGGGGTTGGGCGTCGCTGCCAGGGCGGTCGTTGTCGCGCCCTGAGTGATGGTCTGGGTCAGCGGATTCGAGGCGCTCGCCGCATAGTCGCTGTTGCCGGCGTAGCTTGCGGTGATGGTGTGGGTGCCGGCGGGAAGCATCTGCGCAAAGGCCGCCTGCCCCGCGGCATCGAGCGTCGCGCTCGCGAGTACGGCCGCGCCGTCCTTTAGCGTGACGGTGCCGGTCGGCACCGGCCCGGCGCCGCTGACCGTGACGGTGAAGGTGACGGTCTGCCCAAGGGTGCCCGGATTTGCCGAAGATACGACGGCGGTTGATGAAGCTCCGGTGTTGACGGCCTGCGTCAGTGGAGACGAGGAACTACCAGCGAAGTTGCCGTCGCCGCCGTAGCTTGCCGTGATCGCGTGGTTGCCGGCGGCGAGCGAAGAGATGGTGAAGGTGGCGACGCCGGCGCCGTTGAGGGTGCCGCTGCCGAGCGTCGTTGCTCCGTCCTTGAACGTCACGGTTCCGGTCGGTATGCCGCCGGTGCCGCTCACGGTCGCCGTATAGGTCACGGTTTGCCCTATCGCGCTCGGATTGGGCGTGCCGGCAAGTGTCGTCGTGCTTGCGGCGGTGCCGACATTCTGCGTGAGCGTCGGCGAGGCGCTGGTGAGGAAATTCATATCCCCTCCATAGGCGGCGGTGATCGTGTGTGCGCCGCCGGCGAGCGTGGCTGTCGAGAAGATTGCCCGTCCTGAAGCGTCGAGTGTCCCCGTGCCGAGGGTCGTCGGTCCGTCGCGGAACGTCACTGTGCCGGTCGGCGTTCCGCCCGCGCTGCTGACCGTTGCGGTGAACGTCACCGATTGTCCGAATATGCTCGGGTTGGTTGCCGAGGTGAGGGCGGTCGTGGTGGCAGCCTGGTTGACGGTCTGCGTCAGCGCCGGCGAGACGGCCGTGCCATATACGAGGTCGCCGTTGTAGCTTGCGGTGATCGCATGGTTGCCGAGCGTCAGCGCGCCGGTGGTCAGAATCGCGCTGCCGCCCGAGAGCATCACCGTGCCGAGCGTTGCGGCCCCATCCTTGAACGTCACCGTTCCGGTCGGCGTAATGACCAGCCCAGTCACCGTCGCCGTGAACGTGACGGATTGCCCCAGCGTGGAGGGGTTGGCCGAGGAAACGATGCTTGTGCTGGCGAGGCCGAGATTGACCGACAGGCTCAGCGCCGATGAAACGCTCGCCCCGCAGTTGGCATCGCCGGCGAAGACCGCGGTGATCGGCAGGATGCCGGGCAGCAACGCGTTCGTCGTGAAGATCGCGTGGCCGCTCGCATCAAGCGTCCCGCTGCCGAGCAGGCTCGCGCCGTTCTTGAACTGGATCGTGCCGACCGGCGTCGTGGCGCATCCGCTGACCTCGGCCGATAGCGTGACAAGCTGGCCGAGGTTGAGCGGGTTGATGTCGGCATGGACGGTTGTGGTCGTGGACGAGATGTTGACGTTTTGCGTCAGCGCCGGCGACGTGCTCGGGAAGTAGCCGGCGTCGCCGCTGTAGGCCGCCGTGATCGTATGCGGTCCCGCGGTGAGAAAGCTTGCCGTGATGGTCGCCTGGCTGGCGCCGAGCCCCGAGGCGCTCAGCGTTCCCGAGCCGATAGGCGTGCCGTTGTCCATCAGCGTCACGCTGCCCGACGGCGAGAGCACGAGGCCGGTGACCGTGGCGGTGAAGGTGACGGTTTGTCCGAGGCCGGAAGGGTTGGGTGCCGACGATAGCGTCGTCGAGGTCGGCAGCAGGGCGGCGGAAGCGGGGGTGCTCGCCAGCATGAGGCCTGCCCACGCGGCGAACGCCGCCATGAAAATGTGGAGAACCCCGGAATTGGATTCGCGGTGCCGGCGCTTCAGGCGACAATGAAACGAGCCGGGGAATGGGCTGTTTGCGGGGCCTGAACGGACGCTCCAGTTCCGCAGGGACAAGGGCATTGCATCTTCCAGTAGCAAATTAAAATTATGCAACTGGAAGTAGCGCGCAGGGCTTAAGTCGTTATTAACTACGTTTCCTTCAGCAAAATCAGCCAGTTATATTGAAGCCGCCGCGGCGGTTCCCCGCGGCGCAAAGCCAGAATGGTCCGTCATGGGTAGGGTAGGCAGCGTGTCCGGAAGGTTGCTGCCCCTTCTGGACTCCTGAAAATGTGACATTATAACGTTGCCATGATCCATCATCACCATCCGGGTCACGTTCATCCGCCTGCGCGGCTGTCTCCGTCGATTCTGCGGGCATCGGCGGCGCAGCGCATGCTGTTCGTGGCCCTGTGCGCGGCGATCTTATGGATGGCGGTGTTCTGGGCGGTGCAGTGATGACGGCGGCGGCAGTGCAATTCCGAAATCTTACGCTGGGCTACGATCGCCATCCGGCGGTGCATCATCTCAGCGGGACCGTGCGTCAGGGCGAGTTGCTGGCGGTGGTCGGTCCGAATGGTGCCGGCAAGTCGACGCTGTTCAAGGGCATGCTGGGCCTGATCCGGCCGCTGTCGGGTTCGGTCGAGTTCTCCGGCCTGAAGCGGGCGGACGTCGCCTATCTCCCGCAGGCCGCCGCCATCGATCGTGACTTCCCGATTTCGCTTTACGACCTGGTGGCAATGGGTCTGTGGCGGAAGACGGGCCACTTCGGCGCGGTCACCCGCGAGGACCGCGACGCGATCGAGCGGGCTTTTGCCGCTGTCGGCCTTACCGGTTTCGAGGAGCGGCCGATCGGTACGCTGTCGTCGGGCCAGATGCAGCGCGCGCTGTTCGCACGGCTTCTGCTGCAGGATGCGCGCGTCATCGTCCTCGATGAGCCGTTCAATGCCGTCGATACCCGGACGGTCGCGGATCTCGTCTCGCTGGTTCGCCGCTGGCACGGCGACGGCCGCACGGTGATCGCCGCGCTGCACGATCTCGAACTGGTGCGCGAAACCTTTCCGGATGTCCTGCTGCTGGCGCGCGAGCCTGTCGCCTGGGGCAAGAGTTCCGATGTGCTGACGCCGGCCAATCTCCTGAAGGCCCGCCGCATGTGCGAAGCCTTCGACGAGCACGCCGCCGCCTGCCGCGCCGACGCGGCCTGACCGCGCGATGCTGTACGATTTCTTCCTTGCGCCGTTCGGCGATGCTGCGACGCGCCGCGCACTGGTCGCCGTGGTGGTGCTCGCGTTCGGGGCAGGCCCTGTCGGCGTGTTCCTGATGCTGCGGCGGATGAGCCTGATGGGCGACACCATGGCCCATGCCATCCTGCCCGGCGTGGCGCTGGGCTTCATCGTCGCCGGGATGGATGTTTTCGCCATGACGCTGGGCGGCCTTGTCGCCGGCATCGTGGTCGCCGTGCTTGCCGGCCTGGTCGCGCGCGCGACGCCGCTGAAGGAGGACGCCTCGCTCGCGGCGTTCTTCCTCATCTCGCTTGCATTCGGCGTGGTGCTGCTCTCGGTTCGCGGCGGCTCCGACGAGATCCTGCATGTCCTGTTCGGCGACCTGCGCAGTCTCGACGCCCGCAAGCTGATGCTGATCGCGGCCATCTCCACTGTTTCCGCCGGTGTGCTGGCGCTGATCTGGCGCCCCCTGGTGCTGGAATGCGTCGATCCGCAATTCCTGCGCTCGGTCAGCGGGGCCGGCGGCATCGTACACGTCGCCTTCCTGGCCCTCGTCGTGCTCAACCTCGTTGCCGGATTCCAGGCGCTGGGCACCCTGCTGGCCGTCGGCCTGATCACCGTGCCGGCCATCGCGGCCAGGTTCTGGGCCCGCGATCTTTCCGCCATGGTCGGCCTGGCGGTCGTGTTCGGTATCGTCAGCGGCTATGGCGGCCTGCTCGTCGCGGCGCACACCGGTTCGCCGATGGGACCGACCGTCGTGCTGGCGGCGGGCGGAATCTACATCGTATCGCTGCTGCTCGGGCCTTCGGGTGGTGTGCTGCGCGCGCTCTACCGCAGGTCGCATCTGGAAGCCTGATCCGGCCTTCGTGATGCCCGCCATGCAATTTCACAAGCGGGCCGCGTCCTTGTTGCCCTCGTCGGGTGCGCGACAATGATCTAGGTTTGACGCGATCTAGGTTTAACGCGAGCCGGCGGATCAATCGCCGGCGCAATGAAGATCGGTCAAGGGGGAAGTCATGCGTTCGTTCCAGTGCGGCTTGGGGTTGCTCGGGCTGATCGTCGCCGCCGGTTCCGCAATCGCCGTATGGACCAGCGCGCCCGCAGCGGCGGCCACTGACTATCCCAATGCGCAGATCCGCATCTTCTCCGGCCTCGCCGCCGGCGGCGGCGCCGACATCATCACTCGCTATTTCGCTGCCAAGCTGCAGGAAAAGGCCGGCCAGAACGTCGTCGTCATCAACCGTCCGGGCGCGGGCGGCAACTTCGGCGCCCAGGCCGCGGCGCAGTCGAAGCCGGACGGCTACACGCTGCTGATCGCGCCGAACATCGCGTTCGCGGGCAACGCCTATCTCTACAAGGACGTGCCCTACGACCCGATCAAGAGCTTCGAGCCGGTGACGACGCTCACCCGCCTGCCGTTCATCCTCGCCATTCCGCCGTCGAACCCGGCCAGGACCTATGCCGAGTTCATCGACTACGTAAAAAGCAAGAACGGCAAGGCCACCTATGCCGGCAATACGACGACCGCGACGATGAGCGTCGAATACCTGATGAAGCAGGCGGGAACCTCGATGACCCGCGTGCCCTACAAGGCGCTGATCGACACCATCCCGGACGTCGCCAACGGCACGCTCGATCTCATCGACGGCGATTCGACCTTCCTCGTCAGCCAGGCGAAAGCGGGCCGGGTGAAGCTTCTGGTCGCGACCTCGAAGGAACGCTCGCCGCTGCTGCCGGATCTGCCGACGCTCCATGAGCAGGGCGTCAAGGACTTCGACATCGTCGCGACGTTCTCGGTCTACGCCCCGGCCGGCACGTCCAAGGAGATCGTCGAGAAGCTCGCCGGCTGGTTCAACGCGATCGTGCGCACGGACGAGACGCGCGAGTTCCTCGCCAAGGTCGCGACCGATCCGTGGCCGGGATCGACCGAACTCCTTCGCAAGGTGCTGGCGGAGGAAGTGGTCAAGTATCGCGAGATGATGATCGACGCGAAGATCGATCCGCAATGATCCGCCTCGAGGCGGCGGCCCGCGTGCGGCGGAGCCCGATGCGGGGAGCCGGCTCGGCGTAACGAGAGCCAGCCCCGGATTTCGCTTTGTTCATCCGGGCTGCGCCGAAGGAGCTATACGCCCGCCGCGCCGCCATCGGCGCGCGGGTCGTGGGCCGCCTCCAGCGTGCGGTCGGGATGCAGGATGGCTGCGCCGGCGTGGCCCATCGTGTCGGAATAGTCCTGCGGCAGGACGTCGACCTCATGTCCCGCCGACATCAGCCTGTCGATCAGGTTGCCGTCGAGCCGCGCCTCGACCCGCAGGCTCGTGTGCTCGGAGCCCCAGGTGCGGCCCAGCAGCCAGCGCGGCCGGTCGAGCGCCGTCTCCAGCGGCTGTCCGTAGAGCACATGCCGCGTGAACAGCGCGGCCTGCGTCTGCGGCTGGCCGTCGCCGCCCATCGTGCCGTAAGCGACGATCCGCCCGTCCCGCAGCACGGCGAGCGCGGGATTGAGCGTGTGGAACGGCAGGCGGCCCGGCGCGAGCGCGTTGAGCGCGCGGTCGTCGAGCGAGAAGCTCGCGCCGCGGTTCTGCATCACGATGCCGGTGCGCGGCAGCACGCAGCCGGAGCCGAACTCCCAGTAGATCGACTGGATGTAGGAAACGACGAGGCCGTTCCCGTCGGCGGCGCCCATCCAGACCGTATCGCCCTCGCCGTAGGGCGCGGGCCAGCGCGCCGCCTTCCGGCGATCGATCCTGAGCGCGTCGAGATCGAGGAACTTCGCGTCGAGAAAACGCGAAGGCGGCTCCGGCGCGCGCGCCGGATCGGTGACGATGCGGTCGCGTACGCGGAAAGCGCGCTTGGTCGCTTCGACGAGACCGTGGACATGATCGAAGCCCTCGGCCTCGGGAATCCGCAGCCGGTCATAGAGCGCGAGCAGGATAAGCGAGGCGAGCCCCTGGGTCGGCAACGGCGCATTGTAGAGCGTGCCGGCGGAAATCCGCACGCCGAGCGGATCGGCGATTGCGGCGCGGTAGTTCCCGATGTCGGCGCGCGTCACCGGGCTGCCGAGGCGCGCGAGATCGGCCGCGATCTCATAGCCGACGTCGCCGCGATAGAAGTCGTCGAGGCCGGCATGGGCGAGGTGGTCGAGCATGGCCGCGAAGGCCGCCTGCTTGAGCTTCTCTCCCTCCTTCGGCGGCTTGCCCTCGACAAGGAAGGTGGCGGAGAAGCCCGGCACGTCCTTCAATTCGTCGCGTTTCTCCTCCGTCATCCGGGCCTGGCTGCGGCTGACGGGATAGCCGTCGCGGGCGTGGCGGGTCGCCGCGGAGAACAGGACGTCGAACGGCAGGCGCGCGCCATGGGCCCGTGCCGCCTGGTGCGCGACGATGAGCCCGCCGACGGCGCCGGGAACGGTCAGCGCGGCGAGGGGCCCGCGCGTCGGGATGTCGTCATGGCCCCTGTCACGATAGCTCCGGGGCGTGGCATTCCCGCCGGCGGGGCCCCCCGCCATGATCGCGCGAACGCGGCCCGAGGGTTCCCGCACCAGCCAGAAGCCGTCGCCGCCGAAATGGTTCATGTGCGGGTAGACGGCGGCAATCGCCGCCGCCATCGCGATCATGGCTTCGAGCGCGTTGCCGCCCTCGGCGAGGATTTCCTGCCCCGCCTCTACGGCAAGACGGTGCGGTGCGCAGCAGACGCCGCGTTTGTGACCGGCGGTGTGAAGGTCCATGGAGAGTGAATAACACGAGTTACCGTCGAGCAAAGCGGCGAGGCAATCCCGATTGGATTTGCAGCGTGTTCGATCCGTGTTGCGAAGCTACGCCGCTTCCTCCGCCAGCCCGCGCTTCTTCAAAAGCGCCTCCACGCTCGGCAGCCGGCCCCGGAATTTCGTGTATGCCTCTGCCGGGTCGCGGCGATTGCCGGCAGAATAGATGAATTCCTTGAGCCGTCTCGCCGTCGCCGGATCGAAGTCGTTGCCGGTTTGCGCGAAGGCATCGAAGGCGTCGGCGTCGAGCACCTCCGACCACATGTAGCTGTAATAGGCCGCGGCGTAGCCGCCGCCCGAGAACACGTGGGTGAAGTGGGTCGGCCGGTGGCGCATGGCGATTTCCTGCGGCATGCCGATCCGGGCCAGCGCCTGCTTCTCGAAACCGTCCACGTCGAGCCCGTCGGCCGCTGCCAGCTCGTGGAAATCGAGATCGACCAGCGCCGAGGCGACATATTCCACCGTGGCAAAGCCCTGGTTGAAGGTCCGTGCCGCCGTGAGCTTTTCGATCAGCGCATCCGGTATCGGCTCGCCGGTCTCGTGATGGCGGGCAAACGTCCTGAGCACTTCCGGCCGCTCCAGCCAGTGCTCGTAAAGCTGCGACGGCAGTTCGACGAAATCGGTGGCGACGCGGGTCCCGGAAATCGACGGGTAGGTGACGTCGGACAGCAGGCCGTGCAGGCCGTGGCCCAGTTCGTGGAACAGGGTGCGCGCGTCGTCGAACGACAGCAGCGTCTGCTGGCCCGCCGGTGCCTTGGCGAAGTTCATGACGTTGTAGATGATCGGCCGGACATCGCCCGAAGTGCCTTGCCCGCCCAGCCTGTGCTGGTCGCGCAGCGAGGACATCCAGGCGCCGCTGCGCTTGGACGGTCGGGCGAAATAGTCGCCGAAGAACAGGCCGACGTGCCTGCCGGCGGCGTCCGTGACCTCGAAGGTGCGCACGTCCGGATGCCAGACCGGCACGCCCTTGATCTCCTTGAAGGTCAGGCCGAACAGCCGGTGCGCGCAGTCGAAGGCAGCGGCGATCACGTTATCCAGCGCGAAATAGGGCTTGAGCTCGGCCTCGTCGAGGTCGAAGTGCGCCTTTCGCAGCTTCTCGGCGTAGTAGCGCCAGTCCCAGGCGGCGAGCTTGAAGTTGCCGCCCTCGGCATGGACCATTGCCTGCATGGCGTCGCGGTCGGCGAGCGCGCGTTTGCGGGCCGATTTCCACACCCGTTCGAGCAGTTGGCGCACGTTGTCGGGCGTCTTGGCCATGGCGTCGGCGTGGCGGTACGCCGCGAAGCTCGCGTAACCCAGCAGGCGAGCGCGTTCGGCGCGCAGCGCCACCGTCTCGGCAATGATGGCCTTGTTGTCGGTGGCGTCGTTGTTGTCGCCGCGGGCGATCCAGGCGTGGAATGCCTTCTCGCGCAGGTCGCGGCGGCGGGACGCCTGCAGGAACGGCTCCACGCTGGAGCGGGAGAGGGTGATGACGTGCTTGCCCGGCTGGCCGCGTTCCTGCGCCGCCTGCGCGGCGGCGATGCGCAGGAAATCGGGGAGTCCGTCGAGTTCCGCCTCGCTCTCCAGCGTCAGCGTCCAGTTCTGCTCGTCCGCGAGCACATGCTGGCTGAACCGGGTGCCCAGGGCGGCGAGCCGCTCGGCAATAGTGGCGAGCCGCGCCTTCTTCTCGCCGTCGAGGCCCGCTCCGGCGCGGCGGAAGTTGATGTGGTAGCGCTCCAGCACCCGCTGCTGCTCGGGATCAAGACCCAGCGTCTCCCGGCGCCGCCAGAGCGAATCGATTCGGGCGAACAGGCCGTCGTTGAGGCGGATCGCATTGGCATGGGCGGCGAGCCTGGGCGCCATTTCGCGTTCGATCGCCAGCAGCGCCTCGCTCGTATGGGCGCCGGCAAGCGTGTGGAATACGGCGGAAACCCGGTCGAGGCCTGTGCCGGCCCGCTCCATCGCCGCGATGGTGTTATCGAACGTCGGCTCCGCCCGGTCGGCCGCGATGGCGTCGATCTCGGCGCGGTGGCTCGCCAGCGCCGCGTCGAAGGCGGGAACGAAATGTTCCTCCCGGATCTCGCCGAACGGCGGCGCCCCGAAAGGGGTGCGCCAGTCCGCGAGCAGCGGGTTGGAAGCGCGGGAAGCGGCGTCCTGGATTGTGGCCATCTGCGTGCCTTGATCTCGTCGATTACATCGTAAATAGTGGGGTTATTCAGCGAGGTAAGCAATGTCCGACGCCGCCGCAACGAAGCCCGCGCCGAAATCGCGCATCCACTGGGAGAACGTCTCCACGGTGCTCTCGGCGGCCGTGCTCATCAGCGCGGAAGTGTTCGGCGCCGCGTTTGCCGGCGGCTGGGCGATCGCCAACCTGTTCGATCTCGGCCTCTACGGCGAGTACTTCCTCACCGCCGTGTTCTTCCTTGCCGGCGTGGTGGTGATGGTCGGCTTCGTGCGCAACGGCATGCGCATCGAGCCGTTCGTCGAGCGCGTCTGAGACGCGCGCCGACCGGCTTGTTCACACTGCGTTAAGTCTGAGCGCGTGCGTTAAGCGTGCTTCGCGTTCGCTGTGTGACATTTTCAAGAAAATACTTGCATCGAGAGTCGAAATTACTTAATTGCACCGTTGCTCAATTTCGCACGTGCCTGTGGCCGTGTGTCAGTCGGTGGGCATCCGGACAAGAGGCCGGACAGCCGCCCGGAGTGAGACCGGAGATCGCAGGGCGCGGAACCGCCTGATCGTCGTGTCGATACCAACTCCGAACAGTCGACTGGCAGCCGGAGGCGAAACCGGCAACCCCCGCGCTCAAACGGGGTACGCGGCTTAAAGCAACGACGGAATGAGCTTCTATCGTCTCTGCCGGCTTCCAAACCCGGCTCACCTTAGAGGCTTGTTCATCATTGCCGACCGGGCGGAGCGGGATATTCCCAATCCAATCCAAGGCAGCTTAGCGGTACCGGGTCCTGCTACCTGGCGCGTATCCATCGCGCGCCGTTAGCCGGCCCCGCCAGCCCGCCTCATCGGACGGTCCGCCGTCCTTTAGCTGTGGGAATAGCGCCAATGACCGAGCGCATCCGGGAATTTCTGCGCGATCGCCGCGAGCGCGGCGTCGATGAGGGTCCGGTTCTCGTCGTCGATCTCGACGTCGTGAAGGAAAACTACAACGCCTTCGCCAAGGCGCTGCCGGACACGCGCGTGTTCTATGCCGTGAAGGCCAATCCTGCGCCGGAGGTGCTGTCGCTCCTCGCCGGACTCGGGTCGTGCTTCGACACCGCCTCGGTCGCCGAGATCGAGATGGCGATGGCCGCGGGCGCAGCGCCCGACCGCATTTCCTACGGCAACACCATCAAGAAGGAGCGCGACATCGCGCGCGCCTTCGCGCTGGGCATCCGCCTGTTCGCGGTGGACTGCAAGGCCGAGGTCGAGAAGGTCGCCCGCGTGGCGCCGGGCTCGCGCGTGTTCTGCCGCATCCTCTCCGACTGCGTCGGGGCGGAATGGCCGCTGTCGCGCAAGTTCGGCTGCGAGCCCTCGATGGCCGTGGACGTGCTGGAGCATGCGCTCAAGCTCGGCCTCGAGCCCTATGGCGTCTCGTTCCATGTCGGTTCGCAGCAGCGCAACCAGCACGCCTGGGATCGTGCCCTTGCGTCGGCGGCGGCGGTGTTCCGGGAGTGCGGCGAGCGCGGCATGAACCTCGCCATGGTCAATCTCGGCGGCGGGTTCCCGACCAAGTACCTGAAGAACGTCCCGTCGGTGAAGACCTACGGCAATGCGATCTTCAAGGCGCTGCGCAAGCACTTCGGCAACCGCATCCCGGAGACCATCATCGAGCCGGGGCGCGGCATGGTCGGCAATGCCGGCATGATCGAGACCGAGGTCGTGCTCGTCTCGCGCAAGAGCGAGGAGGACGACGTGCGCTGGGTCTATCTCGACATCGGCAAGTTCGGCGGTCTCGCCGAGACGATGGACGAGTCGATCCGCTACCCGATCCGCACCCCGCGGGACGGCGATGCGATGGCGCCCTGCGTGCTGGCCGGCCCGACCTGCGATTCGGCGGACGTGCTGTACGAAAAGACGCCGTATCCGCTGCCGGTGTCGCTCGAGATCGGCGACAAGCTGCTGATCGAGGGCACCGGCGCGTACACGACGACGTACGCCGCGGTGGCGTTCAACGGCTTCGCGCCGCTGAAGAGCTACCACATCTGAGCCTCCCGGGCGCCGGGCCTGCAAGACGGCCCGGCCACGAGTTTCCCAAAGCTCCGCGCGAGCCGGCGTGATCGCCGGCTCCACCTTCCTGAATGCTGCTCGCGTTTGCACGGCCGCGGCGTCGCCACGGCCGGGAGGGACTTGGCCATGATCTCGATCCGCTACGAGAAATCCTCGGATGCTTCCGCCCGCGAGGCGCTGCTCGACGCCGCCTACGGCCCGGTGCGGTTCACCAAGCCGTCGGAGGCGCTGCGCTGCGGCCGGCTGGCCGCGGATGGTCTTTCGCTGATCGCGACCGACGGCCGTGCGCGCGCGTCGGGCGGCGTGCCCGGCGGTGTCGTCGGAACCGTGCGGCTGTGGCACATCGACGCCGGCGGCGTGCCGGCGGTGCTGCTCGGGCCGCTCGCCGTCCATCCCGGCTATCGCGGCAGGGGCATCGGCGCGGCGTTGGTCGATCGCGCGATCCGCAACGCGCGGATGCGCGGCCACCGGGCGGTGCTGCTGGTCGGCGACCCCGAATACTACGGCCGGTTCGGCTTTTCCGCCGCGAAGACCGCGGGTCTCGCGATGCCCGGCGGCTGCGAGACGCGCCGCCTGCTGGCGCTCGAACTCGTGCCGGGCGCGCTCGACCGCGCCGCCGGAGCGATCGTGGCGACCGGCAGGCCGGTGCCGCGCCGTACCCCGTCGCCGTCGGTGGAAAAGCCGGCAGTCATGCCGCGCGCCGCTTAACCCAGCCTCGGAAAACCCTAAAAAGACGCCGCGCCCACCGCGGCGTCGCTTTGTTCGTTGGCCGACTGCGGCCGAAATGGAGTGACAGACGATGACCCAGTGGCCCGTTCATGCCCGTTTCGAAGGCCCGATCGTGATGATCGGCTTCGGCTCCATCGGCCGCGGCTTCCTGCCGCTGCTCGAACGGCATATCGCCTTCGACAAGAGCAAGCTCGTCGTGATCGATCCGGCCGAGACCAATCGCGGGCTCGCGGACGAGCGCGGCATCCGCTTCATCAAGCAGGCGCTCACCCCGGAGAACTTCCGCGACGTTCTGACGCCGCTGCTGACCGTCGGACCCGGGCGGGGGCTGATCGTCAACCTCTCGGTCGACACCTCCTCGGTCGCGATCATGGATTTCTGCAAGGACGTCGATGCGTTCTACATCGATACGGTCGCCGAACCATGGCCGGGCTTCTATTCCGACAAGAACGCCAGTGCGTCGCAGCGTTCGAATTACGCGCTGCGCGAGCGGGTGCTCGACCTGCGCCGGCGGCGGCCCGGCGGCGTGACGGCGGTGAACTGCTGCGGCGCCAATCCGGGCATGGTGTCGTGGCTCGTCAAGCAGGCGTTGCTCAACGTCGCCGCGGACCTCGGAATCGAGGCGGCCGTGCCGGACACCCGCGCGGCGTGGGGCCGGCTGATGCAGCGCGTCGGCGTCAAGGGCATCCACATCGCCGAGCGCGACACCCAGCGCGCCAGGCAGCCGAAGCCGCGCGGCGTATTCGTCAATACCTGGTCGGTCGAAGGCTTCGTTGCCGAGGGTCTGCAACCCGCCGAGCTCGGCTGGGGCACCCACGAGAAAGAACTGCCGGCGATCGGCCGCAAGCACGATTTCGGCTGCGATGCCGCGATCTATCTGATGCGCCCCGGCGCATGCACGCGCGTGCGGTCGTGGACGCCCACGGCGCTGGCGCAGCACGGGTTCCTCATCACCCACAACGAAGCCATCTCGATCGCCGACTACTTCACGGTGCGCGAGGGGGACAAGACGGTCTACCGGCCGACCTGCCACTATGCCTATCATCCTGCCGATGACGCGGTGCTCTCGATCGACGAAATGGCCGGCTGCGAATGGCGCGCGCAGCAGCACTTCCACATTCTCGGCGAGGAGGAGATCGTGGACGGCATCGACGAGCTCGGCGTGCTGCTCTACGGCCACGGCAAGAATGCCTATTGGTACGGCTCCCAGCTTTCCATCGAGGAGACGCGGCGGATCGCGCCCTATCAGAACGCGACGGGCCTTCAGGTGTCCTCGGCCGTGCTGGCCGGCGTGGTCTGGATGCTGGAGAATCCCGATAAAGGCATAATGGAGGCCGACGAGCTCGATTTCCGCCGATGCCTCGAAATACAGAAGCCGTACCTCGGTCCCGTTATCGGACAATATACCGATTGGACCCCGCTCGCGGGCCGCCCCGGACTGTTTCCGGATGACATCGACACGGAAGATCCCTGGCAGTTCCGCAACGTCCTGGTGAAGTGACGCCCGCACAAACGGCCGCCGGAACCAACGCTCCGGCGGCACGTTCACGACACCTGCGCCGGGATTTGTCCCGGAGCGGGAAATGTACCGTGGGGACGGGGCTCGTTATAATCTCCAGCGGCCTTGCGCCGGAAATGCAGCCTGATCGATAGGGATTTGAACATGCGTGCGCGTCAAGCGGCTTTGAGTATCGTGGTTCTCGCCGGGGCTGCTTTTCTTACGGCCGGCGCCGGCAGCGCGCAGCAAAGTCCATTCCTCGCTCTCAGCGGCAACTGGTCGGGCAGCGGCACCATCAATTTCTCCGATGGGCACAAGGAGCGCATCCGCTGCCGCGCCGAATATCAGCCCGACGCGCGAGGAGCCCGGATCGAGATTGGCCTGACCTGCGCGAGCGACAGCTACAAGTTCGAGCTGTCGGCCGATGCGGAATACGAGGCCGGCAACGTTTCGGGCCGGTGGAGCGAGCGGACCCGCGGCGCCGCCGGCAGCCTGACCGGCAAGGCATCGGTGGGCCACATCAACGTCAACGCCGTCGGTCAGACCTTCGCGGCGCTGCTGAACATTTCGACCCGTGGCAGCAGCCAGAGCGTACGGATCGCCGCTCCGGGCTCGACCGTTTCGGAAGTCGCGATCTCGATGGCGAAGCGCTGAACGGCGACCCGCCGGGTTAGCCAGCTATCATTGTTAGCCGGTATCGTTCCCGGAAATTCGCGCGAGAGCAGTCCCGCCTCAAGCTGCGGGCGGCTTTCGTTGCGCGAGTTGCGTCAGGTACATGATCGTCGGCCGCAGGATGAACAGATCCGCGATCAGCGCCGCCAGCATCGCGAATGCGCTCAGCCAGCCGAACAGCCGCAGCGAGGGCAAGTCGGAAAAGACGGTGATCGCCAGCCCGCAGGCGAGCACCACCGAGGTGACGATGAGCGCCGGGCCGACGAGGATGGTCGCGCGCTGGACGAGCGTTCCGGTGTCCCAGCCCAGCCCTTCCTCCAGCCGCATGCGATTCAGGAAGTGAATTGTCGCGCTCAGCCCGAGGCCGAACGAAACGGTAAGCGCGACGACGCTGGCGAACTGCAGGCCCTGTCCCGTCAGCCAAAGCAGGGTGCCGGACAGCACGACGGGAAAGATGCCCGGCATGATGGATGCGAACATCACGACCACGGAACGGAACGCGATCCCGATGAATACGGCGACGAGCAGGAATTCCAGCGTCAGCCCGAGGTTGAGCTTGTCGATCATGTTGGCGCTGTTGCGGGCCGCAATGACCGCGAGGCCGGTCACGGAAATCGTATAGTTCGGGTGCGCGCGGCGGATATCGTCGAGATTCTTGTTAAGCGCGTCGACGACAGGAAGAAGCTTGCTCGCATCGACGTCCGGGATGCGCCCGGTCACGACGACCGAGTCCTGCTTCTCCGAGATGAAGCGTCGTACCAGATGGACCGGCAGGATATCGACATAGTGCTTGAGCGTATCGGCGTCGGTCTTGCCCGCCTTTTCCGCGATCCACCGCCGCAGGGTTTCCAGCGACCAGACGTTGCCGACGCCCGCCTGCTTCTCCATCGTCGACTGCACGGCGGAGATGACCGCCAGCGTCTCCGGCGCGTAGAGCGAGGTGCCTTTCGGGAATTCGATCAGCGTGTCGATCGGATTGGCGCCGGTCAGCTTGGCGTCGATCCGGCTTGAGGCCGTCACCGCCTGCTGCTTGTCGGGAACCTGATCGGCGAGGCGGTAGCGTGGCTCGAGATTCGCATAGATGACGCCGAGGCCGCCGACGATGAGCACGGCGAGCAGGCTGTAAAGGCCGGGCCGCGATACCATCCGCACCGCGATCCAGCCGCAGAACCGTCGCAGCAGATCGACCGCGAAATCGGCACCGCGGATTTTGGCCGCGAACGTCGCCTCCTGCCGCACGAACAGCAGCCCGAACAGCGGCACCAGCATGAGCACGGCGGCGAGCGCGACCACGGTCGCAAGCAGGCCGGCCTCGCCGAACGTGCGGATCAATTCCGATTGCGAGAATTGCAGGGCGATGAAGGACAGCCCGGCGGTGGCATGGGTGAGCACGCAGGCGGGCCCCACGACGAGGACGGCGCGACGGAAGGCGAGGATTTTCGGTTCGCCGGCGATCAGCCGGTCCCGCGCCGCGAAGGTCAACTGCATGCTGTCGGAGAAGCTGATGACCATGATGAGCGGCGTCATCACGTTCAGGAACATGTTGAGCTGGAAGCCGAGCCAGCCGAGCGCGCCGAGCGACAGCAGGATCGCGATCAGCGGCGGGCCCGCGGCGACGACCATGAACGAGATGCGGCGGAAGAACAGGATCGCGATCGCGCAGCCCGCGAGAAATCCGATGGTATTGTAGGTCAGCCGGTCGCGCTCGACCGCGTTGCGGATTTCGAGCTGCATCACGGGAACGCCGGAGAGTTCGCCGGTGAGGCCGGTGCCGGCGATGTCCTCGTCCATCGTCTTGCGGATTTCCTTCACCGTGGTGTCCAGCGCGTTGCTGGACACCACGGCCGGGTCGAGGGCGAGCACGATGAGCGACAGCGTGCCGTCCTCGGACAGCAGCTTGCCGCGGATGATGTCGTTCGACATCACCTTCTCGATCAATGCTTTGTAGGCTTCTCCCTGCGGCAGGTCGGAAGGGAACAGCGGCGGCGGTACACCGTCGCCCTCGGGCGGCTGCCGCGCCGAGAACATCGAGACGATGCCGCGCGTGCCGTGGATGAGCTGCAGATCGGTGACGAGGTCGCGCAGCTTTTCGACCGAATCGCGCTCGAGCAGCGTCTTGCCCTCGATGACCACGAGGACGTCGAATTCGCTGGAGGGAAACTGCTGCACGACCCGCTCGTACTGATGGAACTCGGGCGTGTCGGAGCGGAAGAGCTGGCTTAGCGAATCGTCGACCTTGATGCGCTCGAGGCCGAGGGCGGCGACGATCGCAAGCAGCGCGAGGACGACGGTGGCAATGGTGGGAAAGCGCAGCGTGACGAGGCCGATTCGCTCGATGCCGAGCGCAAGGCCGCGCCTGCGGGGAATGCCGTTCCTGGCCGCCGGATGGTTTGCGGTGTTGTGATTCACAGTGGCCCCGCCGCCGTCCGCCATCGATGCGGACGCTCACTCCTGCTCGATTCGTCGCCAAGTCCGCCGCGCCGCTTTACTCTAGGAACAACCCACCGCGAGAACAACTCACCGTGTGCATTGATCGGGGAGCGGAACCGTCTCTCGCCGGGTCCCGGCATCTTGTATCGAAATCCGCGCCGCCGCCGGTATCATGCCCCGCCGTGGCTCACCTGATCGCGGGCGGTCATGTCAAATCCGGATCACGTCAAATCCAGGATGCCGGCCGCGCCGTTTTCGGTGCCGAACGCGAGCAGGTTACCCCGGCCGCTCCAGGCCAGCGCGGCGACGGCGTCTTCGTCCGGGGCGCGCGCCAGCACTTCCGCTCCGTCTTCGATGCGCACCAGCACGACCATGCCGTCGTCGAAGCCTACGGCCACGACCTCCTGGACCGGGTGGCTTGCGACCGCGACGACCTTCCGGTCGCGCGGAGCGAGCAGCTGCGGCTGCTTGCCCATCGGTCCGTCCTTGCTCGAAAACGGCCACAGGATGAGTTGCGTGGAACCGGAGGTCGCGAGCCATTTGCCGCCCGGCGTCCACGACAGCGATTTCACCTTGGCATTGTAGCCGGACATCCGCATGTGCTTGTCGTCGGCGAGTCGCCAGCCATGCAGGGTGGGCTCCTGCATCGCCGTCACGAGGAAGCGGCCGTCGGGGGTGAACGTCACGCCGATGTGCGAGCCCTTCCACTCGCGGAATTCCGGCTTCGCGGCCGCATTCGGAAACCACAGCGATGCGCCGTTGTAATGCGCGATCGCGAGACGGAAACCCTTCGGGGCGAAAGCGAGACCGCCCGCGGAGGAGGGCAGGTCGATGGACTTTTCCTCGCCCTTGGCGGTGCGCGCGAACGCCTGCTTGCCGATAGACCACGCCGTCGCGCCGTCGGCCGCGAGGGCGACGTGGTCGATCCAGCGATGTTTTGCATCGGAAGCGATTTCCGTCGCCGTGCCGTCGGCGGAAACGAGCATCACCTTGCCGTCGTCGCCGGCGGTCGCGATCAGTCTGCCGTTGCCGGCGCTCTCCAGAATGCCGCCGCCGTGGACCGTGATCCGACGCTCGCCGTCTTTGCCGGCGAACAGCAGGGCCGCTTCCGCCAGCACGAATACCGCCGTGTCGCCGATGAAATGCACGGCGATGACCGGCACGCCGGCGGCGACGGATTTGGTGCGCTCGATGATGGACGGAGTGTCGGCGGAAGTATCGGTCATGACTTCAACTCGGCCATAGCTGCAACCCCGCCTCATGAGGCGCATCGCGAAGCAGTGCGTCTCGAAGGACGGGGCGGCCTCGATCCTTCGGGACGCGATGCTCCGCATCGCTCATCAGGCTGAGGCCGGGAGAAATTTGCCGATGACTTACCAGCATTCGGCAAACTACGCGATGCAGCTCTCGAAGCCCTGCCGGATCCTGTCTTCCGCGAGATCGCGGCCGATGAAGACGAGGCGGCTGTCGCGCTTCTCGTCGTCCTTCCACGGCCGCTGGTGATCGCCGTCAAGGATCATGTGCACGCCCTGGAGCACGAAACGGTCGGGATCGTCCTTGAACGACAGGATTCCCTTGCAGCGCAGGATGTTCGGACCGTCCTTGGCGACGAGTTCCTGGATCCACGGAAAGAACTTTTCCGGATTGAGCGGCTTGTCGGTCTTGAGCGAGAACGACTGCATGTCCTCGTCGTGATAGTGCTTGGCGCCGCCGTGACCATGTGCATGGTGATGGTCGTGGTCGTGTTCATGACCGTGGTGCTCGTGCTCGTGCTCGTCCTCGGTTTCGAGAAATTGCGGCTCGATGTCGAGGATGCGGTCGAGATCGAATGCGTTCTGCCCGAGCACCTTGTCGAGCGCGATGTTCGAGCGCTGGGTGCGGTGGAGCTTCGCGTAAGGATTGATGCCGCGGATGCGCGCCTCGACCTCCTTGAGCCCTTCCTCGTCCACGAGGTCGGTCTTGTTGAGCAGGATGACGTCGGCGAAGGCGATCTGGTTCTTGGCTTCCGGCGCGTCCTTGAGGCGCTCCTTGAGCCATTTCGCGTCCGCCACCGTGACGACGGCATCGAGCCGGGCCTTCTCGTTCACGTTGTCGTCGACGAAGAACGTCTGGGCGACGGGCGCCGGGTCGGCGAGGCCGGTGGTCTCGACGATGATGGCGTCGAACTTGCCCTTGCGCCGCATCAGACCCTCGATGATGCGGATGAGATCGCCGCGCACCGTGCAGCAGATGCAGCCGTTGTTCATCTCGAACACTTCCTCGTCGGCGCCGACCACGAGGTCGTTGTCGATGCCGATCTCGCCGAACTCGTTGACGATGACGGCATATTTCTTGCCGTGCGGCTCGGAGAGGATGCGGTTGAGCAGCGTGGTCTTGCCGGCGCCGAGATAGCCCGTGAGGACGGTGACGGGAATCTTGCCGGCGGTTTCGGTTGGGGTCTGGTTGGGCATGGCATTACTCTGACGGCGGCGGAACTCCCCGCCTCGCGGGGAACGGCTCCGCCCACATATAGACATCGGCCGGCGGCGCAGAAAGGGCCGATCGCCGGGAGCAGCCGACCCGGAGCACGCCAATGCCCGGGCGCGCGCAGCGGTGCGTGGTGCCCACCGTGGGCAGCCTGCGCGCATACCCTCGGGGAAGTCCCTTTGTCTCAGGCGGCCTGGATCACCGTGACATGGGTTCCGACGGGAACGCGCTCATAGAGATCGATGATGTCCTGGTTGAACAGGCGGATGCAGCCCGACGACACCGCCTGGCCGATCGTCTCCGGCTCGGTGGTGCCGTGCAGGCGGAAATGGGTGTCGCGGCCGTTGCGGTAGAGGTAGAGCGC
>Ga0182744_1000761_pt1 | contig 29444 bp, 29 predicted proteins | sample eDN3rd30CKraftMG_FD_128525 | JGI IMG/M metagenome (GOLD analysis project Ga0182744, IMG submission 128525) | Enriched Miracle-Growth compost microbial communities from Emeryville, California, USA - eDNA 3rd pass 30_C Kraft MG (version 2) (version 2) ... | reverse complement strand
GCCTGGGAATGGGATGCAGCGAGTTCGCCGTGGTGATGAACATCACCGGGGAAAGATCGTACTCCACCTCCAGGTAGTGATCGGAGAAGTTGTTGTTTTGTTCGGGATCCAACACTTCAAGTAGGGCGGCGGAGGGATCCCCGCGGAAATCCATGCTCATCTTGTCGATTTCATCCAGAAGAATCAGCGGATTTCCTTTGTCCACTTTTCTCAAGGACTGGATGATTTTACCGGGCATGGCGCCGACGTAGGTTTTGCGGTGACCGCGGATCTCGGCCTCATCCCGCACTCCCCCTAAGGAAATGCGCGTGAAGGGACGGTTGAGACTGCGGGCCACGGATTTGGCCAAGGACGTCTTTCCCACCCCGGGAGGTCCGACCAAACACAGAATCGGACCGCGCAGGGAGTTGTTCAGCGCCTGAACGGCCAAGTGTTCCAAAATCCGCTCTTTCACTTTTTCGAGACCGTAGTGATCTTCATCCAGAATCGCTTCGGCTTGTTCGATGTCGTGTTTCTCGACAGCGTAATCCTGCCAAGGAAGATCCAGCATCCAGTCGATGTAGTTCCTGACCACGGTCGCTTCCGCGCTCATCGGAGACATCATTTTCAACTTCTTGATCTCTTTGCGGACTTTATCGGAAGCCTCTTTGCTCCATTTTTTCTTGGCGGCGCGCTCTTCCAGCTCCTGAAGCTCGGCCTGGTAATCGTCCTTGTCGCCGAGTTCTTTCTGAATGGCCTGCATTTGTTCGTTCAGATAGTATTCCTTCTGGGATTTTTCCATCTGCTTTTTCACGCGGTTGCGGATCTTCTTTTCCACTTCGAGAATTTCTATTTCCGAAGTCATCATGTTCAAAAGCTCTTCCAAACGCTTTCCGGGATCGGTGATCTCCAGAAGTTTTTGCTTGTCCTCGAGCTTCAAGTTCAGCTGGGCGACGATGATGTCGGAAAGTTCCGCGATGTCGTCGATGGAGGAAACCCGCATCAGGATTTCCGGAGGAATGCGCTTGTTCAATTTCACGTAGGATTCAAAAGTGGTCTTTACCGAACGCACCAGCGCCTTGGCTTCGGTTTCTTCGGCGATCACTTCAAGAAGCTCTTCCGCTTCCACCTGGAAGAAATTTTCCGTTTGCAGGAATTTTTTGATTTTAACGCGCTTCTTCCCCTCCACCAAAACTTTCACCGTTCCGTCGGGAAGACGGAGCAGTTGGATGATGGTGCCGATCGTCCCCACGTCGTAGAGATCCTTCGGTTCCGGGTTGTTGGTTTTCGCGTCCTTTTGAGCCGTCAAAATGATGTCACTTTGCTTGCTCATGGCCTCTTCGAGAGCGTTGATGCTTTTCTCACGGCCTACAAAAAGCGGCATCATCATATGAGGAAAGATGATCAAGTCCCGGAGGGGAAGTAACGGAAGTTGTGTCGTAGCCATGAGGTCTCCTTTCAATGGAGGTTGGGTGGAATCCTCCCACCTTCTCTTATTTTGGGTACGATTCGAGACTTCGTCAAAGCGAAGAATTTATTTTTTTTCTGAATTAACCGGAAGTCTTTGAGGGAGGGTTCCCTCAAATAGAGTTTAATACCGTGTATAAGCGCGAAAAACGGTCCTGCTTATTGAGAGCGCTTAAGCGCTCTCTGCGGAGTCCGAGCCGTTGCTGCCGTCGCCTTCGGGCTTTTTCTTTTCGGGATCGCGGCCCAAGACCAATTGCGGCTTGGCTTTTTTATCGATCACGTCCTCGGTGATGATGCATTCCTTCACGTTGGGCTGGGAAGGAATTTCATACATGATGTCGAGCATGGAGTTCTCGATGACGCCTCTCAAACCGCGGGCTCCCGTGTTGCGCGAAATCGCGGCACGAGCCACCGCGCGCAGGGCGCCGTCGTCGAATTTAAGGTCCACGTTCTCGAAACTGAAGAGCTTTTGATACTGCTTGGTCAAAGCGTTCTTCGGGCGGATCAAAATGTCGATCAATGCCGCTTCATCCAAAGGATCGAGCACGGCCAAAGTGGGGAGACGCCCGATGAATTCCGGAATCAAACCGAATTTCACCAGATCATCCGGCTCCACCCTTTGCAGGATGTGGCTTTCATCCGTCAGACGCTCGGCTTTGGTCTTGATGTCCGCCGCGATCCCCAAGGATTTGTTGGAGATACGGTTCTCGATCACCTTATCCAAGCCGACGAAGGCTCCGCCCACGATGAAAAGAATGTTGGTCGTGTCCACCTGAATGAATTCCTGTTGGGGGTGCTTGCGTCCTCCCTTGGGAGGAAGATTGGCCACCGTGCCTTCAAGAATCTTCAACAGCGCTTGTTGCACCCCTTCCCCGCTCACGTCACGGGTGATGGAGGGGTTTTCGGATTTTCTGGAAATTTTATCGATCTCGTCGATGTAGATCACGCCTTTTTGGGCTTTTTCCACGTCGTAATCGGCGGATTGAAGCAAATTGAGCACGACGTTTTCGACGTCTTCACCCACGTAACCGGCTTCGGTCAACGCGGTCGCATCGGCAATGGCGAAAGGCACGTTCAGGATGCGCGCGATGGTCTGCGCGAGCAAAGTTTTTCCCGAGCCGGTGGGCCCGATCAAAAGAATGTTGCTCTTGGAGATCTCCACTTCGTCTTTCTTTTTCCCTTTGGCGAAGTTGATTCTTTTGTAATGGTTGTGAACAGCCACGGAAAGCGCCTTTTTCGCGGAATCCTGGCCGATCACGTAATCGTCCAAGTAAGCTTTGATGTCCATGGGTTTGGGAACCGTCAGTTGGACTTTGCTGCTTTCCTCGCGCTCGCGCTCTTCCTCGATGATGTCGGTGCAGAGCTCGATGCACTCGTCGCAAATGTAAACGCCGGGACCGGCAATCAGCTTTTTAACTTCTTTTTGGCTTTTGCCGCAAAAACTGCAAGTGAGGGATCCGTAACTTGAACCGTTTTTCTTCTCGCTCATATCGCCTTAATCCTTATTCGCTTTTCTGCGTTCAACAATCGCATCGACCAAACCGTATTCTTTCGCCTCTTCCGCGGTCAAATAGCGGTCACGGTCCATCGCCGACGTCAGTTCTTCATAAGTCTTACCGGTGTGTTTCGCGTAAATTTCCGTAAGACGTCTTTTGGTGTTGATCATCTCGCGGGCATGAATCTCGATGTCGCTGACCTGACCGGAAATTCCGCCGCCCATGTTGTGCGGCTGATGGATCAGCGCCCGGGAGTTCGGCAGAATGTAGCGTTTCCCCTTCGTTCCCGCGGCCAGAAGAAAAGATCCCATGCTTGCGGCCATGCCGATACAGTAAGTGCTCACGTCGCATTTCACAAACTGCATGATATCATAAATGGCAAGCCCCGCGGTGACGCTTCCGCCCGGAGAATTGATGTAGAGGTGAATGTCTTTTTCCGGATTTTCCATCTCGAGGAAAAACATCTGGGCAATCAGGCTGTTAGCCACGTCGTCCGTCACCGGTCCGCCCAGCATGATGATGCGCTCCTTCAAAAGGCGCGAGTAAATGTCATAGGATCTTTCGCCTCGGGGGGTCTGCTCGACAACGACGGGGATTAAATTCACGGCTCTGCTCCTGTTTAAGATGAACACTTCAATATGTAGATTCTAAGGAACCTGACAAGGTCTTCTCGGGTAAAAGTTGTCGGAACTCAACGGGGTGTGATAGACCTAGACCTTTGAACAGGGGGTCTTCACCCCCTACCGACAAAGGGGAAATTTTTATGTCACACAACATCGACGTCTCTGTCTCAAAACGGCCTTCCCAAGGGGATACCTTGGTGGTCTTTGCCGCCCATGACGGCAAAAAGGACGGGCCCAGCCTCTCCAAGTTGAGCAAAGAGGTGACGGCGTTGGTGACGAACGCCGGGAAGAAAGAACTTTTTTCCGGAAAGAAAAAAGAGACTCTTTTTTTCCGCGGTGTTGAAAAAGACGGTTTTAAAAACGTCTTGCTGGTGGGATTGGGTTCCGCCGGAAACGTCGACGGCGACGCGCTGAAAGTGGCGGCCGCCAGCGCTTTGGCAAAGCTGAAAGCGGAAAAGGCCGAAGAGGCCTGTGTCCTCGGCGCTTCCCTTTTAAGCGGGCAAAAAGACGCGGCCGGCGCTCTGCAAGCCTTTATCGAGGGGCTTTACTTGAGCGTTTACGAATATGACGCGCTGAAATCAAAACCCAAAGAAAAATCCAAAGAGAAAAAATCCCTGCAGGTGGTGATCGGCTTTGACCAAGCGCCTAACGCCGCTCAGAAAAAGGCCTTGGAGACCGCTTCGATCTTGAGCGAATGTCAAAATCTGGCCCGCCGTTTGGGGGACACTCCCGGCAACTACATGACTCCCACCATGCTCGCCGAAGAAGCCGTCAAGGCCGCTAAAGGGACCAAATTGAAAGTGACCGTCTGGGACAAAGCCCGCATCAAAAAAGAAGGCTTCGGCGGATTGACTTCCGTTTCCCTGGGCAGCGCTCAAGATCCCCGCTTCATCATCATGGAGTACAAAGGAAATCCGAAATCCAAAGAACACATCGCCTTCGTGGGCAAAGGCCTGACCTTTGACGCCGGTGGGATCAGCATTAAACCCGCTGCCGGAATGGAAGAAATGAAATACGACATGTGCGGAGGAGCCGCGGTGATTGCCGCCATGACCGCCATCGCAAAGCTTGATTTGAAGGTCAATGCGACCGGCTACGTCCCCTCCACGGAAAACCTTTGTGGGGCCGCCGCCATGAAACCCGGCGACGTCTTCACCGCCCGCAACGGAAAAACCGTGGAAGTGTTCAACACCGATGCGGAGGGGCGCTTGATTCTTTCCGACGCCCTCTCTTACGCCAGCGAGAAAAAACCGAAAGCGATGTTTGACACCGCGACTTTGACCGGCGCGATCATGATCGCACTGGGCAATCAATACACCGGCGTTTTCACCCGCGACAAAAAACTGATGGCCACCATCCAAAGCGCCGCCGATCAAGCGGGAGAACGCGTTTGGTCCATGCCCTTGGATGACTTCCACGTCGAAGACATGAAAGGCACCCATGCCGATCTGTGCAACATTTCAGGAAACCGTCTGGCGGGAAGCTCCACGGCGGCGGCGTTTCTGGAGCAATTCGTCGGAGAAGGAATTTCTTGGGCCCACTTCGACATCGCGGGCACCGCATGGAACGTGAACAACCGTTTTAATTATCATCCCCGCAAAGGCGCTTCCGGAATCATCGTGCGCACCTTCGTGGAACTCGCCAAGAAATTCTAGAATTAAAAACGTCCCGAAGGGCCGTTCCAGTTCAACGTCAGAGCTCCCTCCGGGGAGCTCTCGCTTTGAGGAGTTAAGGCCAACTCGTGCGCGGGATTTTCGGAATCAAAATAGCGGATGCTTTGCAGACGCCATTCCCGCGGCCACTCGGAAACCATCTGCGAAACACGCACCGAACTTTCAAAAGCGTCCGAAAGCTGAAACTCCTGATCTCGCGGCTTCATCCGATAAATTTCCGCCAAAGGAAGAGGAACCACGATGGCGCCGATTTCCCGAGGATTGGGTTGGGACAGACAATCCGCCTGCACCCGCAGCGTCGGCGTTCGGCCCGCCTCGGAAATTCCCACACCCACAAGAGTCAATTCCACCCGATTGAAAACACCGGAGCGGCCCTCCACGCGGCACACGAAATTTCTCAAACCCTGCTCATCGCGCATCACAAACTGACTCAGATGAACTTCCAATCCGTCGTCCGTTTGGACCACGTCGTTTTGATCCACAAAAGAAGCGCCCCTTAGGGACGAAAGATCCTTAATCCCATGGACCGCCGCGGGAGAGCGGCCGTGGCCGACCGCCACGTAACGAATGCCTCTCCATGAGTGGCTCATGACAAAAGCGCTGGTGGTCATGGATAAAATAAAAAGCAAAGCCGCTTCGAATTTCATAAAGCTTCGACCTACTTTCGTCCCGTGGAGGCGGGCATCTTTTGCGCCAGTTCCTTGAGCCGCTTTTGTTGCTCGGGCGTCAACTGGTTGGCAAAAGCTTCGGGGTTGGCCATGAACTCCTTCAAACGTTCCTGCATCTTTTGCGGATCGCCGCCGGTGTCCTTGGTCAGTGTCCCCATGATCTCCGCGGCGAATTGATACATTTCATCGCTTACGGCTTCGTTGCCTCCGGTGAGGCTGTTCACATACTGATCCGCTTTTTGTGCCTTGGCATCGCCCTTGACCGCTTGCCGGCGTTGTTCGGGATTTTTCAAAAGTTGTTGTGTTTGTTGCAAGGCCTCTTTGGAAGCCTTATCCAACTCTTCGGCCCTCACGGAGAGGGCGAAGCTCATGAAAATGAAAAATCCCAGAACGGTCTTCATAAAGCCTTATCGGCCGGTCGAAAACTTATCTGTAACCCAATAATTTCACGTCGGAATTGCGGGTCTCCGCCGCCACGGCCAAAAACGCCAATTTGGCGATCCAACCATAGGCGTTTTCCCGGGGACTGCCTTCCATTTTGATTTTTAAATCGGAAACGCACAGACGTTGGTAGACCGCGCCCGGTGAGTTCAAGCTCTCCGTTTCAGACTTTTGGGTGTGAGTGCGAAGAAATCCTCCCGCCAGCTGACAGCCGATCATGTAAATCGCGGGTTCGGCCACCTGGCCTTCCTCGCCTTTCACCTGGGTGGAAACGCCCTCCTGAATCAAGACTTGGGTCACGCCGCCGCCCCCTTTGGCCGCCTTCATTTTTTTGCGCGCTTTGTAGGTCCAGGTCTCCACGTCTTCCGGCTTCGCCACCGGCAGAACTCCCAGTCCGTAAGTGCCCGAATCGTTTTTCACGAACAAAAAAGGCTCTTGCTGAATTCCCCTCTCGGCGTATTCCGCTTTGATTTTATCCGCTACCACCGCGCACTGGGCGGCCAGTTTTTTGCGGCTTTCCGGATCGTCCACGGAAAAATCCGCGAAACTTTCGGAGTGGACCTGAACCATCCACGGATCGATTTCCAACAGTTCCGCGAATTCTTGAGCCAGTTCGTTATAGGCCTCGAAAAATTTGCTTTTTTTCCTGCGGTACCAACCCATTTCGCGGGGAGGATTGATCGCCTGGGACAAACCGTCCGCCCAACATTCGTTCAAATTGGAAAAGTCGTTGTTGCTGATGATCAAATCCGGAGACCACTCCCCGATAAAAAGTTTTCCGTCTTTCTTTGTCGTCGGCTGAACCGAAACTTCGAAACCGGAAGCGCTCTTGACCGACAGCGATTCTTCCAGACAGTTCGGGAAGGACACCTTCACGTCATAGCCCGCTTCCGCGATCAAAGTTTTCAAGGTGTAAACGTTGTCCCAGTAATAGGCGTTCTGAGTGTGCTCCTCGGTGATGAGCAAAATTCTTTTCTTGGGAAGATCGTAATGCTTTTCCAGGTAATGGGCGACCAGCTCCACGGCATTGTCTTTATCCACCTGACAGATGTTGTTGAATCCCGCCGGGAAAAGATTGGCGTCAATGGGCGCCACCTTGAAGCCCGAATCGCGGATGTCGAAGCTCGTATAAAACGGCAACTGGAGATCTTTGGATTTTTCCTCAAACCATTTTTCCAGCTCCGCGCTTTTTTCGGAAATCTGCCGATGGAGAGTTTCTTTCGCAGCCGTCATGGGGCTCCCTTCATTGAGTCTGCTTGATCGCTAAAGCCGCGCCCACCACGGCTCCGGGAAGAGCCAGAAATGTGAGGCCGGGAATGAACAGCGTCAAGGCCATCCCCATGGAGAAAAGAAAAAATTGTTCTTTTTCCCTTAAAAAGTAACCGAAACGCCGACGCAGACCGAATCCCAAGGCCTCAAAGCTGTAATCCATGCTGTCAAAAGCGAAAATCATGGCCGTGGTCACGAACACCACCCACTGAAGACCCGGAATAAAACTGACGACGAAGGCCGTTCCTCCCAATGCAAAGAAACAAAGGGATTTCAAAAGCGACACGCCGAACATTTTCAGCGTCAGAGCCGACCACTTGCGGAAAGTCAGTTCCTGCAGATGATGCTTGCCCGCCGTTTTTAAAACCCTCTCCACCAAAACGGCATGAAAGGGTGCGCACAAAAGAATATACAGGCAATAAAGAACGATGAATCCGAATCCCGCGAACATCACGAACAAAAATAAAAGCACCAACCAATACACGATGCTGCCGATGTAAAAGTGAGCGGCACCGGGAACGGCGCCCGCCAGAGTTTCCGACAAACCCGGCACATAGGGAAACAAAAACCAGGCTCCCGCGCCCACCAGCAACAGGCCGAGCACGAAAGGCGCAAGCACCAGCCCCAACGAGCGCGGGTGTTCAAAGAGCCACTGCCAGCCCTTCACCCAAAAAAACAATTGCCCCCATTTGCTATTTTCCATGCCGTGGGTTTTCCTTTTTCAAGGACTCTCTTTTTTGTTCCTGAGGCGTTTTCTCCACGGTTTCCGCCAGCGCGGCCAAGCGCCTTTGCAAACCGTTTTCCACGTTGGAAACCACTTTGAAGAGATCTTCCGTCAGCGGCGCCGACGAGGGCAGACGCAACTTCTGCAACTCCCGGGAGGCCTTCAAACCTTGAATGTAGTATTCCCTTTGGGAATTTTTATCGGAGGGTTTTTCCGCCAGAATCTGGTGGTAGGCGTTTTTCAGATCCGACTTGGCTTTTTCCGAAGAGGATCCCGCGTTGAGCTCAATCGCCTGAAGCAAAAACGGCTGCTGCATGCTGAGCATTTTTACGAAAATCAGCGGCCGCGAGGTCTGTGAAAGTCTTCCCATGGCATACATGGTTTTCGCCGCCAGTTCCTTGTCGCGGCTGGATTCGGAACGGGCGAGCAGTCTTTTCAAGCCCGCCGATGCTTCATTGAAAAAATAAAGCGCTTCTTTTTTGCGCCCCAAGCTGGCATACGCCGCGGCCAGACGGGCCGGGAGTTCCGCCTGCGCCACGTCGGGGGGCAAAGCCTCCGCCTTTTTCCTCGCATCCAAAAAAGCCACGATGGATTTTTTGGGATCACCCAAACAGTCGTAAGCGAATCCCAAGCGGTAAAGCGACAGGGCGGCGATTTTTTTGAAGCGGTCGTTGGCGATGCGCGCGGCGGAGCGGTATTTTTCCGCCGCCGACCGGCAGTTTTTCAAACCTTCCTGAGCCACGCCGGAATTGTAGAGCACCACCAGATCCAATTCATCAACCGGATTTTTTTTCAGCAGTTGATCGAGCTTCATGGAAGCCGAAGTGTAGCTTTCATTCGCCAAGTCTTGAAGCGCTTCATCCAACAAAGCCATTTTGTGGGGATCGGCCTGCGTGCCGCCGTTTTTCGAACCGGAAGTCGCGCAACCGGCCAAGAACGCCGCCGCCAGAAAAGAGAGGAAAAAATGCTTTTTCATAAAACCTCCAGGGCCTCGGACAACTTTACGATATCTTTCACGCCGTTCAAAGGTTTCCCGCTGTCCGCCAGACGAAAGATCGAGATGAAGGAATTTTCATTTTCAAAACGCTCCAGACGCTGGCGCCGTTCCTGATAATAAGCCACGGCCTCGTTGAAAAACGCTCCGTCCGAGGCAAAAGAATCTCCCTGAGAAAACCATTCCGGATAGGCCCGATTCAAAAGCAGACTGCTTGAGTGAAAGCCGCTTTGTCCCAACTCTTCCAGAAAGGATTTCGTTTCCTCCAATTTCTGCTCATCCGCGCCCGCCACCACTAAAAAGCGGGTGTCCGCTCCCTTCAGAAGTTCTTCCACCCTGCGGCTGCGCTCTTTTACCTGTCCCTGAAGATAAGACATCTGTTCGAAAAAATCCGAAAGCTCATGCAGGAATTCCGAGCCCGTGACTTTTTCCAAGGCCGCCACCGCCGCCTTCGTTCCCCGGGAAACGATGCGTGAAAAGAGCGGAACTTTTCCCCCGCCCTGGATGAACCACTTGGTGATGCGCTCGTCGAACAAGCCCACGACTCTTTTCGGCGCCCGCAAAAAATCCACGGCGTTTTGCGTGGGCGGGGTGTCGAGAATCACCAAATCGAATTGCCGTTTTTCCACTTCGCTCAACAGCCGGTCCATGGAGGTGAACTCCTGGGAGCCGGTCAATGCCGTCACCAATTGCTGATACAATCGATTCGCCTTCAACTTCGCGGTGATTTCCGGTTGCGGGGAAAACTTTTCGACGAAGCGGTCAAAAATTCTTTTCGGATCGATCATGGACGCGTAGAAGGCCCCTTTCCCGGAAGCCTCGGGCACCAAAACCGGTTCAAAAATTCCCTCATTCAATCCCAACGCCTGGGCCAAACGCTTCGCCGGATCAATGGTCAACACCAAAACTTTCTTCCCCCGCCGGGCCATGACCGCTCCCAGAGCGGCGGAGATCGTGGTCTTTCCCACTCCGCCCGTTCCCGTGGAAACGATCACTTTCGCGGATTCCAAAGATTCAATGAGCCCCATGATGTTCCCACTCCTCCAGCCAAATCAAACTAAGACGATCGATGATGTGGCGGTTGTCATTGCTCCATATTTGCGGAAGCTCCCCTCCCACTTCAAACGGACTCAAATCAAAATGCTGTTGAAGATCGCGCCGACTTTTCCAGGTTTCCCAAAAATCCGCGGGAACATTTGCGGGAGGAGTCTCCGGCATCACGGACGGCCAGCAACGGTTTTTAACGATGAGAGGACTTCGTCCCACCTGACGTTGAATCGCATGGGCCAATTCATGCCCCTCCGTCAGAGGCAACTCTTCGGGAGTGACCACCACCAGGTAACGACAGCCCTCACTGGAAAGAACCTGCTGAATTCCCCGCGACTGCGCCCCCATGGGACCAAAGGAAATCGCCTCGGCCATGGCCGGCGGCGCCGCCAGAAGGGCCAGGAAGTGTCCCGTGGAATAGGCATCGACCACGATTTCGTCAAAGGGCAGCTCCGGCCCCACGCGCCTTTCACGGCTGGTGATCTTACCCGTGAGCGCCAGTTCTTTAAGCCCCGGCGCCCCGTGCACCAAAGCCTGCATGATGCGGTTGTCAAAAAACAGATCCACCAAACGGCTGAGCTTGAAGAGGTATTGAAGATACTCCCGCAGACAGGCCTCGCCTTCCCAGATCGCAAGACACAGATTTTTTTCCAGAAGTTTCGGTTCAAAGCCAAGCCTCTCCCCGTAAATGAATTCGAAAAACCGGCTGCCGCCCAGCTCAACAAGAAGCGTTTTTCTTCCCTGAACGGCCAAGGATTTCGCCAGCGACGCCGCCACCAAAGATTTTCCAACGCCGCCTTTACCGGAAACAAAGTGAATCAAAAAAACCCCCTGAATCCTTGCTTTTGGGGGATAGCTGGAATATGACCAGCCGGGTCACAATAAAAAGGAGAACTCATGAAAGCCACACTCAATAAATTGGATGGTTTATCCCGAAAACTCAACGTCGAAGTTCCCACTGAAAAAGTGAATACCGCTTTCGGGAAAGTCTATAAGGTTCTCCAACAAAATGCCAACATTAAGGGCTTTCGCAAAGGCAAAGCGCCTCTGGCCACCATCCGCAGCCTCTACGGCGAGCGCGTGCAAGGCGACGTCGCCCAGGAATTGATCCAAGAGGGTTATTCCGCGGCGCTCGACGAACACAATCTGAATCCGATCGGTTATCCCCAAATCAATTTTGAAAATCAGCTCGAAGAAGGACAGCCCTTTCATTTTTCCGCCGAGTTCGAGGTGCGCCCCGACGTGGAAATCAAAAAATTGGAAGGCTTGGAAATCGAAAAAGAACGCCTGGTGATTCCTGACGAACAGGTGGAACAGATTCTGAAAAACATCCAGCAAAATCAGGCCGAGACCGTCGCCGTTCTGGAGGACCGTCCGCTGAAAAAAGGCGACATCGCCGACATCAACTTCAAAGGCATGATGGATGGAGAACCTCTTCCCAACGGAGCCGCCGAAGGACACCAGCTTGAAATCGGAAGCGACCAGTTCATTCCCGGCTTCGAGGAAGCCCTCGAAGGAATGAAGGTCGGAGAAACGAAAACCATCAACCTGAAATTCCCCGACGATTACCATCAAAAAGCCATCGCCGGAAAACCGGTCAGCTTCGAAGTGACTCTGAACGCGATGAAAAAGAAATCCTTGCCGTCCATTGACGATGCCTTGGCGAAAAAAGTGGGCGATCATGACAGCCTGGACGCGCTGAAGGCCGCCATCCGCGAGGACTTGAAAGAAAACGAAGAAAGACGGATCAAAGAGGAAGAGCGTAACGCGATTCTGCGCGCCTTGGTCGACGCCAATCCCGTCATGACCCCAAAAAGCCTGGTCGAAGAACAAAAAAGCGCCTTGGTGGAAGATTTCAAGAAGCGCCTCGGACAACAGGGCTTCGGAGAAAAAGAGTTCGGCGAGTACAAATCCAAATGGGATGAGGATTTCGAAAAAACCGCGCGCTTCATGGTGCAAAGCACTTTTCTTTTGGACAAACTCGCGGACGACTTAAAGCTGCGGGCCGGAGATGAAGACTTCAACAAAAAGATGGACGAGTACTCCGCGCAGACCGGGCTGGAGATCGGAAAGATCAAGGACTTCTACAAAGACGCCCAAAGAAAATCCCAACTGCTCTTTCAAATCACCGAAGAAAAAGTGATCGAACACCTGCTTTCAAAAGCGAAAGTCAAAGAAGTCGATCCCAAGCCCAAAGAGGCTCAAGAAGCTTAAACTTACATGGCTTTCGAAAACGTCTTGATGGCCTTCAAGTAGCTGTAAGCCTGTTGAAGGTCGAAGTCGTTTTCCAAAAGTTTTTCCTTCGGACTTAAAGCCTCCCCGGTCTTTTCATCCGGGTGAGCCCACCAGAATTCAACGGGGATTTTCTTACCGGACTTCGCGCGCTCCTGTTCCTTTTCTCCCAAAAGATGGCCTCTTAAAGCCTTTTCGCGCTGAACGTCTTTTTTAACCACGGCCTTTTGAAACGCATCCGCATCGATTTCCTTCAGCTCCACGTCGGGAATGATTCCTTCCGATTGGATGGAGTGTCCCGAAGGCGTGTAATAGCGTCCGACGGTCAATTTCAAACCTGAACCATCGCCCAATTTCACCACGGACTGAACGGAGCCCTTTCCGAAACTGCGACGGCCCATCAACAGCGCACGGTGATTGTCCTTGAGCGCGCCGGAAACGATTTCCGAAGCGCTGGCCGAGTACTCGTCAATCAACACGATCAAAGGAAAATCCGGATAAGTTCCCGCCTCTTTGGCGTAAATGACTTCTTTTTCCTTTTCATTCCGACCTTTGGTGCTAACGATGGTTCCCTTGGAAAGGAAGAGATCGCTGATCTTCACGGCCTGATCCAAAAGACCGCCCGGATTATGGCGGAGATCCAAAATAAGGCCCTTGATGTCTTGGTGCTCTTTGATGTGAGCATCGAGTTCGCGTTTGATCAGGTCCGCGGAATTTTCGATAAAACTCGTCAAACGAATGTAAGCGTAGCCGTCTTCCAAATCGGTGTATTTGGCCGATTTGATTTTCACCACTCCGCGCGTGACCTCGTACACTTTCGGGCGCTCAAAGCCCTGGCGGAAAATTCCCATGCGGATTTTTTCGCCTTTTTTGCCTTTCATTCTTTGAGCGGCTTCCACCAGGCTAAAGCCCTTGGTGCTTTCGCCGTTGATCTCGACGATCTTATCCCCGGCTTTGATTCCCGCTTTCCAGGCGGGCGTGTCTTCAATCGGTGAGATCACCGTCAGCACGCCGTCTTGAACGGTCAGCTCCACACCGATTCCGCCGAACTCCCCGCTGGTCTCATTTTCAAATTCCTTGAAAATTTCCGGCGGCATGAAGTTGGTGTGGGGATCGAGCTCTTCCAGCATCCCTTTGATTCCGCCGTAGATCAGTTTTTTAAGATCCACTTCTTCCACGTAAAATTGTTGCACCAAGTTCAGCACTTTGGCGAAAAGCTGGATGTCCTCATAGCGCTCTTCGGCCCGGGAGACCACGCTTCCGGTGATCATGCTGCCGGTAAAAACCGTGGTCAGACACAGAAAGGAAAGAATGAGGAACTTCTTCATAGGCTGTCTCCATAGGCTGGTGCTTGCGCAACTTCGTTGGGTTGGTTGAAAGAAATCCACTTGTGCGGATCAATGGCATTGGAAAAATGGCGCAGCTCAAAATAGAGCTTGCTGCCGGAAAGGGCGACGGTCTGACCTTCGAAAACCTGCTCGCCTTGAAACACCTTCAACTGATTGTTGTGGGTGTAGACGGAAAAATAATGGTCGCCATGATTAAGAATCAGCGTCTTTCCGTAGCCGGGAAGAGTTCCCACGAACTCGACGGTGCCCTGAAAAATCGCCCGCACCGAGGTGGCTGGAGCGAGATCTTCATAAGTCCATCCCAGGTGAAGCAGCTTCACGCGGTAAGTGGGATCGAACAAACTTCCGTAAGCTTCCGTGGGGCGTCGCTTGAGGGGCGGAAACAACCGTCCGCGTTTTTCGAAAATCGCGACCTTGGCGTCACGGTCGAGTTCGGGAAGCCGCGCGCGCAGCTCTTTTAGAAGCATCAGATTTTTTTCCGCATGACTTTTGATGGACTGGATCAGTTTCGACTTCGCCTCCTGATCGGCGAGCAAACGGTTTTCCTTGGTCTTCAGATCCTTGCGCAGACCCAACAGGCGGCGCACTTCCCGCTTCAAGTTTTGGCGCGCCTCTTTGGCTTTGCGCAGACTGACCTCGTAAGAACGGAATCTCTTGAAATCACTCTCGGAGATCTTTTTGAAAAAGCGCACGCTTTTTTCTATTTCCGACGCCTTCTGGCCGCTGAACAATACGGTCAAAAGACTCGGGTTTTTCAGGCGGTAAATCTGGGCGACGGAAGAGGTGATTTTTTTGCGCTGGCTCTTTACCTTCTGTTCCCACTCGCGGACCTCATAGGCCAGCTCCTGAGAGTCCGCTTCAGAGGCGAGCATTTTTTTGTTCACCTTCGAGCGCTCTTCACTCATTTTTTTGATTTTTATTTCGCTGTCCAGAACCTGCTTGTAAATGCTCCTCTGGCGGCTTTCCGCTTGGCTGACGGAAGACTTCATGCGGTCGATTTTTCGGATAAGAACCTGATTTTCCTCGGCGTGCGAAAGGGGTGGGACCAGAAAAAGGAAGATCAGGAACTTAATCATGAACGTCCATTTCCCCCGCCAACCAGCCGGTGCTGATGCGGCGGACACAAAGAAAGGAGCCCAGAAAACCGAAGGCCAGGCCTAAAATTAAAACCAGCAAGATCGACGCGGGGGAAAGTGCCAAGGCCGCATCCGAAGCCCATAAAATTCCCGATCCGGAAAAATACTTGATCACGGCCTCGTTCAGAAAATTCGAAATCACCAGGGAGATCACGGCGGACGCTAAACCTAACACGGCTCCTTCCATCAAGAAGGGCCTGCGAATCCATGAGGCCGTCGCGCCCACCAATTCAAGAACCTGAATTTCATCCAGTCTTCTTTCCATGGACACGCGGGTGGCGTTGCCGATGATCAAAAGTCCGAGAATCAAAACAAAAGCCACCGCCGCGCCGGTGAAGACATTGAACTTCCTTAAAAATTGCGACCAGCTCTCAAGCCATCCTTGACCGTAAGAAACTTCACTGACGCCGCTGAGCGCGGAGATTTTTTCAGCCACCTTTTCCAAGGTGCCCACGCGGTCACTCAAAGAAAGGTCCGCCTTGATTTTCACGTCCATCGTGGCCGGAAGAGGATTTTCCTGGGCTTCTCCTCCTTGAAGAAAATCCGGAGCCAGGTGTCCCATCCGTTTTAAAAAGCGGCGGGCCGATTCCTCTTTGGAAACGTATTCCGCCTTTTCCACCTGAGAAATGCCGCCGATGGATTTTTGCAACTCCACGCGGGTGGAAGGGGAAATGTCCTCATCCAGATAGGCCGTGATCTCACTGTCCTGGCCCCACCGGTCCGCCATCGCCGCCATGTTTTGGCGCGCCAATAAAATCAGGCTCAAGCAGGATAAAACCACGGACATGGAAAACAGGGTGGCGAACAAAGTCGCGGAATGGTCGGAAAAAGTTTTTTTCAAGTGGCTAAGGACGTAAGGATTCATGCGTCCGACCTCAACTCTCCCTGGCAAATATCGATGCGGCGGGCCGGCTTCTTTTGCACCATCGCATGATCATGAGTGGCCACGAACACGGTGGTGCCTCGGGCGTTGGCCTTTTCCAACAGATGCAGAATCTCAAGACTCAAATCGGGATCCAAATTTCCCGTAGGCTCGTCCGCGATCAACACTTCCGGTTGGTGAATGAGAGCCCGGGCGATGGCCACCCGCTGCTGCTCTCCCCCGGACATTTCAAGAGGAAAGGCGTCCTTTTTTTGATAAAGCGCCACCTGATCCAAGAGATCAAGAACCCTTTTTTCGATGGAGTTTTTGGATTCTCCCTTCACCACCAAAGGCAAAGCCACATTTTCAAAAACGGTTCTGTTTTTAAGCAAACGAAAATCCTGATACACCACGCCCACGTGCCGGCGAAAGTAAGGAAGCTCCCGCGCTTTCAAAAGCGAAATTTCCCGTCCCGCCACGCGCACGTTTCCGGAGGTGGGCCGGTCATAGGCGGAGATCAAACGGAACAGAGTGGTTTTTCCCGCTCCGCTGGGACCGGTGAGAAAAACGAACTCCCCGCGCTCGATTTGAAAAGAAACGTCTTTTAAGGCCTTGTTGCCGTTTGGATATGCTTTGTAGGCATGATGGAATTCGATCATTCCCTCATTCTAGAATTTACTCCGAGAGTTGACCAGAAATCAGCAGGTCCAGAATTTTGTTGTGCTGGATCTTCATCGCAAGCCGAATGTCCTGCGCCAATGCCCGGACGCCTCCGGGCAGGATTTCCTCGTAAGAGGTTTTCACACTGCGGATCACCGCGCCGTTTGAAAAGACCCGGCTGACCAAATAAGGGTTTTCCCTCCCCCAGTCTTCCGTCTGGACGTGGTACTGCCGGTTTAAAACTTGAACGTCTGAATTAAATCCCTTTTCCATCGCCTTTTCTCATTTTTTTCTCATTTTGAAACAAGGCTCCCGCTTATGCAAGATCTTGAATCTTCCGATAAATGACTAATGAGACGTGGCCCTTTTTTCAATTTGTTTATGATTCTTTTTTCTTTGTTCGCCTTGGGAGTCTCCGGATGTGGGCCCATGAAATCTCCCGCCACGGACACCGGTTCCGCCACGGAGGCCGGCGCTCCCGAAGCCGCTTATTGCAGCACCACTCAAACTTACAGCCCCTCCTACACCATCTCCGGTTCGGCCACTTACCAAGCACGTGTTTACAACGGCACCGGCCTTGGGAACGCGGGCTCTCAGCAACCCATTCGCTATGCGGAAGTGGTGGTCAAAGATTCCGGCGGCACCGTGGTTCAGTGCACGGAGACCGACGGCAATGGAGACTTCAGTTTTCAGATGCCCCAAAGCGGCGCTTCTTACACCGTCTCCGTCCATTCGCGCTCCTTCAACAGCCACTTGAAAGCCTCCGTCATGGATACGCCGTCCACAAAAAATTACTACGCGCTCTCTTTGGATTTCACCGCTGACGGCACCAAGACTCTTGCCAACATGAACGCTCCCGTGACGGGCGCGGTTTTGGGCGGCGCCTTTAACATTCTCGATCAGTTGTTGAACGCCAACGAATTTCTGGCGGACACCGTGGGCAACTGCTCCTCCACCTATGCGGAGTGCAAAGACGTCACCGTCGCCCCGAAAGTTGAAGCCTATTGGAAGAAAGGCTTCAACCCCGGAAGTTACATCGACGTCTCCAGCGGCCTGAGTTTTTATCTTCCCGGCTATTCCCGCTTGTTCATTCTCGGAGGACTCAACGGCGACGTCGACGTCACCGATACCGATCATTTCGACAACTCCGTCATCATTCACGAATACGGCCACTTTCTGGAGGACAACGTCTTTCGCAGCAGTTCTCCCGGCGGATCCCACAACGGAAACAAAATCATCGATCCGCGCCTGGCGTGGAGCGAAGGCTGGGGAAACTTCTTTCAGGCCGCCGTGCAGAATTATGTGGCCGTCAAACATTCCACCACTTACACGCCGGTTTATCTGGACACTTACGGGAACATCTCCGGCGGCGCGGGCCACTATGGGCATTATTTTGAGGTGGACCTGGAAAACAATGCCACGCCCTCTTACGACCGCCCCCTTCACGCCGGTGAGGGAATCTTCAGGGAATTTTCCGTCACTCGAATTTTGTGGGACATGATCGACAACACGCCGACGGAAAACAGCCCGACCAATGACAACGTCTCGAACGCCTTTCCGGATATTTGGGAAGTCTTGACGAGCACCACTCATGGGTACTCAAACACGAGCGTTCCCTTTTTGAATATCGGCTATTTCCATCAATTTCAGATTTGGTTGCAAGGCAACGGAAGCCCTCAAAATGGAAACGACTTAAGCAATCTGCGCTCCGTGGAAATGCAAACCGGCGGGACGGCGGAGTACGCCCAGTACGTCACCACCGGAAGTTCCTGCAGTGACTACAGCTTAACTCCCGCCGTTGCCAGCGGGGATGACGGAACCTTTTCCACCTCGGATTTAAACCGCAACAACGACTTTTATCACCTTCACGTCAGCAGCGGGCAGACCGTGACCCTGACCTTGAACTACCAAGACAGCGACGGAACCGGCGCCGAAGCCGACGTGGATCTTTATCTCTACAACAAAAACGCCCGTTTCGGATATTCGACGGATCTGGTGGGCCGCTCTTACAACGCCCCGGACGGAGATCCGACAACGGCTGAAGCCGAAAGTCTGACGGCCACGCTTTCCGCCGGCGATTACATGATCAACGTTTTTGTTTACACCGGTGAAAACGGAAACACTCCGGGGGGACCTTTCACCTACACCTTAAAACTTAACGGGGCTCAGCTATGTCCATCAAATCTTGTGCCTTAATCGGAATTCTCCTTTTTCTGGGAGCGGTGGGGCTTGCTTACTTTCTGCAAGTCGAAACGGGGGGCCAAGTTTATTCCAAGCGCCTTCCCGCTTCCGACGATGCGCAAATCCATCTGCGCGCGCTGAAAGATCGTTCCTTGAAAATGCATCAAGGGGTGGATCTGACTCATACGGAAAAACTGCGTGGGCCCGTGACTTTGGAATTTGTCGGACCTAAAGACAGCGCGCAAAGTGCCGCCGATGGTTTCGTGAACTTAAAACTGGTGATTCATCCCGAGTCCGATCTTTCAAACATCCGCGTGGTGTGGGTCGTCCCCGAAGGGGTCAAAATGACTTCCGGCTCTGAAGAGGAATTCGTGAGTCTTCAAAAAGACGAAGCCTACACAGTGGAAGCTTCCTTTCAATTATTAACCGGAGACAACCGCCAAATTCACGCCCAAGTCAGCGGCGCTTTCCACGGCGCCCAGTTCGGTGCCGTCGCCCAGTACAACACGGTTTTCCAAACCCTGCTTAACGACAACGGCGCCAAAAAGAAAGAAGCCTTACAAAAAATGGAAGGCGAAACCGTCACCAACCTAAAAGTCTTCCAATAGGTACCAGCTTGTTTTTTGAGTTGCGGTGTGTCGCTCGATCGTGAGCGACACACCGCAACTCAAAAAACAAGCTGGTACCTAGACGGGAATGATGGAGAGGGTGTCGCTTTGCATTTCGTGGCGGAGGATTCCTTGGATGGCGTCCAGGGTTCCCATCATGGAGCTTGGGCAACCGCCGCAGGCTCCTTGATAAAGAATGTAAACGTCATCGCCTTCCCGTTTGATCAGCTCGATGTCGCCGCCGTCGGCCTGAAGACCGGGACGGATGGTGCGGTCTAAAATTTCCTCGATCAAATTCATTTCCGGATCTTCATGAAGAGGATGCTCTTTGCGCGAAGCCTCGGGCACGACCGCCTCGCCGAAGTCGGGATTATGGGTCGCGTAGCGTGAACGGATGACCGCCGTCACCTCAAGGCACAACTGATCTTCATCCAAGCTTCCGTCATGAGTGACGGTGATGGTGTTTTGGAAAACGTGCACCTGTTTCACTCCCATGATGTAGAACAAATCGCGCACCAAGGGGACGCCTTCCGCTTCCACCGCCGCATTGAAAGCCGCCTTGCCTTCATTTTTAAAAGGCATGTTCGCCACGAACTTAAGCGCCATGGGATTCGGCGTGTACTGCATCCGTACCAAAAGATCATCGGCACTGATATTTGTTGTCATACCAAAAGCTCCTTCGCTTTCTTCAAAGCTTCGACCAAACGGTCCACATCGTTCTCATCGGAATAAATGGAAAAAGACGCCCTTAAAGTGCCCGGCACTCCCAAGGCCTTCATCAGCGGCTGACAACAGTGGTGTCCCGCACGCACGGCCACATTCATCTCGCTCAAAATGGCCGCGAAATCGGAAGGATGCATTCCCGGCCAAACGAAACTGACCACATGGGATCTTTTTTGTCCGCGCGCAAAAACCTGAAATCCCAAACCGGAGACGGCCTCATCGGCCAAGGCCACCAACCGTTGATCACGCTCTTCCAATTCCTTCCAATCCAGAGCACCCACAAAATCCAAAGCTTCTCCTAAGCCGATGGCCTGAGCGATCGCCGGAGTGCCCGCTTCAAATCTTTGCGGCGCCGGAAGAAAACTCACTCCTTCTTCCGTCACCTGATCAATCATCGAACCGCCGCCTTGATAAGGAGGGAGCCGATTCAAAAGTTCTTCCCGTCCGTATAAAACGCCCACTCCCGTCGGAGCAAAAATTTTGTGCCCGGAAAAAACCAGAAAATCACAACCCAGATCCCGCACGTCCACTTTGTGGGCGCTCACGCTTTGGGCCGCATCGACCACGGTCAAAAGACCGCGCTCTTTCGCCTTTTGGATAAAACGTTTCACCTCAACGTTGACGCCCAAAGCATTGGAAAGCTGGGAGAGCGAAAGCACTTTTGATTTTTCATTTAAAAGCGCTTCGAAGTGGCTGAAGTCCGGCACCCCGTGGGCGTCGATTTTCACGAAGCGCAGCCGCAAGCCCTTGCGCTCCGCCCAGATCTGCCAGGGAACGATGTTTGAGTGATGTTCGATCTGAGTCAGAATCACTTCGTCTCCCGGCTGCAGAACGGCTTCGGCCAAGCAACAAGCGACTAAGTTCAAAGATTCCGTCGTGCCGCGGGTAAAAATAATTTCATTTGGAGAAGCCGCGTTCAGAAACCGCGCCACCTTTCCCCGCGCCCCTTCGTATTCCGTGGTGGCGGCATTGCCGAGCTTGTGACCGCCGCGATGGACGTTGGAAACTTCCGCCGACAGCAACCGGGTCATGCGTTCAATCACGGAGTTGGGCTTTAAAGACGTCGCGGCGCTGTCCAGATAAACCGAACCATCGGTCAGTTGAGGAAATTGGCGGCGCACGTCCTTTAAATTCATGGCGTCCTCCAGCGCGACTCCATCACCCTCACAAAATCCGGAAGGGCCTGCTCCAAAAGACTTTCCATCAGCAGACGAAGTCCCGCGTCGGAAATCTTCAGCACCACGTCCTTGACGAAAGCTTCACTCAACAGATGGACCGCTTCCCCTTGGGAGAGCGCACGGCTTTTCAAATAAAAAATTTCCTCCGGATTCATCTGGCCCGTGCTCGAACCATGAGTCGCCTTGACGTCGTCCGCATGGACTTCCAATTCCGGAAAGGCGGAAGCCTTCGCCGCCGGAGCCACCAGCAAGGCCTTGTGCGACTGGGAGGAGTCGGATTTTTGCGCGTCTTTTTGGATGATCACGCTGCCGCCGTAAAGGCTTTGCGCGGAGCCGGAAACGACGCATTTGAAATTTTGTCTGCTGTAGGTTTCTGGAGCGGCATGGGAGATCCGCACGCGTGTGTCATAAATCTGATGGTCATTCAACAAATGAATTCCCGACACTTGCGCGCTCGCGCCTCTCTCCAACAGCTCCACATGGTATTCACCGCGCCCAAAGCCGATGCCTTTTCCCAGATCGATCACTTCCAGCCGACTGTCTTTCTTTTGGAAAAAATCAAACCGATGAAATTGCTTGGAAACAAAAGAGGTCCCGCTGACAAGGGCCGTGGTCAAAACGGAGGAATCCTTTAATTCACCGCTGACGAAATGAGTTCTTAATGGCGTCGGACTCCCTTGATTTTGCAGGGAGTAAAAAACCACCGCGGCTTTCGAGCGTGCGCCCATCTCCACGAAATGGACAAGACTTTCCCAACCGCTTTCCAGAGACGCATCCAAAAGACACAAAAGCGGTTTTTCCAAAACGGCTTCCGCTTCCATCTTCAAAAAAAGCCCCGGGTGCGCCAAAGCCAACGACAACTCCGCGAAAGAATCCGGATCGGAAAAGAGAGATCTTTTTTCTGTATTGAGGCGTGCCTCCATCACGGAAGGTCGGTCTTTCAACCACAGCACCTCTTCCCCACGGAAAAGCAGAACGGAAAAGTCTTCCACGGAAAAAGGGAGCAGTGAGAAATCAAAGGTTTCCTTGGAGACACTTCCCCGGGGCGAGGGCGAAGGAACCGCCGCCTCCCGCTCTTCCAAAGCGGCGTCCAAAACCTTCTCCCATTTCTGCAAGGGAAATCCCTTCCACAAGGGGTGGTTGCGGTGAGGCAATCCCCCGAAACTTCCCAATCGACTTTGAGCCTTCTCTAAAAATCCACTCATTGAAGCAACCAATCGTAGCCTTCTTTTTCCAGCTTATGGGCCAATGTTTTGTCCCCCGACTTCACGATCTTTCCCCCGGCCAACACGTGCACGAAATCAGGAACGATGTAATCCAACAGTCTTTGGTAATGGGTGATCAAAACAATGGCGTTGTTTTTATTGCGCAGACGGTTGACTCCCTCGGCGACGATCCTCAAAGAATCGATGTCTAATCCGGAATCCGTCTCATCCAAAACCGCAAGCCTTGGATTTAAAACCGCCATCTGAAGAATTTCGTTGCGTTTCTTTTCGCCGCCGGAAAATCCTTCGTTCACCGCGCGGTCCAGAAAGTCCGGATTCAGTTTTACGATCTCTGATTTTTTGGCCACGAACTTCCGGAATTCCTCTTCGTTCATTTCCGAAGCGCCCTGATGACGGCAAATGGCATTGAAGGCCAATCTCAAAAAGGTGATGTTCGAAACCCCCGGAACTTCGATCGGATATTGAAAGGCCAAAAAGATCCCCTCGCGGGCGCGCTCTTCCGGCTCCCAATCCAAAATGCTTTTCATTTCGAAATTCACGTCGAATTTCACGTCGCCGCTTTCCACTTCATAAGCCGGATGGCCCGCCAAAACCTTCGACAGCGAACTCTTTCCTGATCCGTTCGGACCCATGATGGCATGCACTTCGCCGGCCTTGATCTTCAGGTCGATGCCCTTAAGAACTTCTTTGTCGTTCACCTTGGCTTTAAGATTTTCAATCGATAACACGTTCTCGTTCTCCTTTAACTTCAGCCGACGCTGTTTTCCAATTTCATTTCGATCAACTTCACCGCCTCCACGGAAAATTCCAGCGGAAGCTGCTTGAACACGTCCTTACAAAATCCGTTCACCAGCATGGAAATGGTCTCTTCCTGATCCAGGCCCCGTGACTTCAGATAAAAAAGTTGCTCTTCACTGATGCGCGAAGTGGAGGCTTCGTGCTCCACGGTGGAACTGTCGTTTTGCACTTCGATCACGGGAAAGGTGTTCGCCGCGCAACGCGCTCCCACCAACATGGAATCGCACTGACTGTAATTTCGGGCGCCTTCCGCGCGCGGCATGATCTTAACCTGACCGCGGTAAGCGTTCACCGATTCGCCGGTGGAAATCCCTTTGGAAATGATGGTGCTCTTGGTGTTTTTCCCGACATGGATCATTTTTGTTCCGGTGTCGGCCTGCATTTTGTCGTGAGTGAGGGCGACCGAATAAAATGCGCCGGAAGAATTGTCGCCTTGAAGGATACAGCTCGGATACTTCCAAGTGATCGCGGAGCCCGCCTCCACCTGTGTCCATGTGATCCGCGCGTTTTTCCCGAGTGCTTTTCCTCTTTTGGTCACGAAATTATAAATCCCGCCCAAGCCCTGGCGGTCTCCGGCATACCAGTTTTGAACCGTCGAATAATTGATTTCCGCATCATCCATCGCGATGAGCTCCACCACCGCCGCGTGCAGTTGATTTTCATCCCGTTGTGGAGCCGTGCAGCCCTCCAGATAATTCACGAAACTGCCCGCGTCCGCGACCAAAAGCGTGCGCTCGAACTGCCCGCTTTCCTGGGCGTTGATCCGAAAATAAGTGGAAAGATCCAAAGGACACTTCACGCCTTTCGGGACGTAACAAAATGAACCGTCCGTAAAAACCGCCGCGTTCAAAGCGGCGAAATAATTGTCCGCCACCGGCACCACCGAACCCAGATACTTTCTGACCAATTCCGGATGCTCCTGGACCGCTTCGGAAATCGAACAGAAAATCACCCCCGCTTTCGCCAGAGTTTCCTTGTGCGTGGTTCCGAGCGAAACACTGTCAAACACCGCATCGACGGCCACGCCGGAAATTCTTTTTTGCTCTTGCAAAGGAATTCCCAGACGCTCGAAGGTTTTCAAAAGTTCCGGGTCCAATTCGTCCAAAGATTTCTTTTTTTCCGAAACCGACTTGGGGGCCGCGTAATAACGAATGGCCTGATAATCGATCGGCGGATATTTCAAGCCGGCCCAATCGGGTTCTTTCATTTTTTTCCACTGCGCAAAGGCGCTCAATCGGTAATCCAAAAGCCATTCCGGCTCGTTCTTCTTCGCGGAGATAAACCGGATGATCTCTTCGTTGAGTCCCTTGGGGGCCGCGTCCTCTTCGATCGTGGTGACGAAGCCGTGTTTGTATTCGTTTTCAAAAGGATTCATAAAGCCACTCCGGGAGAAGAAGGAGAGAGTTCGGTTTCGGAGAACAAGACATCCTTCAGCGTGAGGGATTTATAAAAGTCCTCGAGCTTGCGGTTGAAATTGTTCATGGGGGAAATGATGTTGCAGCTGCCGTGCAGTTCGCAGTCCGATTTTGAATGAAGACAACGGGCCACCGCCATCGGGCCCAAAAGGCTTTCCGAAAAATCATGAAAGCTGACCTTGGAGAGATCTTTCAAAAGCAAATAACCGCCCTGGACCCCTTGCTCGCCGTGGACCAGTCCTTTTTGTTTCATTTGCTGGAGCACGCGCGCCATCGGATCAAAAGGGCTGCCCGTCTTTTCCGCAATTTCTTTGGCGGTGGATTTTTCCCCGGCTTTTTTCAGCGCCAGGAGCTTGAGCGCCATCAGCCCATATTCAAGTTGTCGATTGAGACGATTCATCATGACTCCTTAAAAAAGCCCTGCTATTGAAAGGAAACTGAAAGCTAAACGATTTCCTTAAATACGTCAAAACTTAACGTATTTCGCTTGAAAAGAAAAGGAGTCGTTTGTAGTTTATGTCCTTATTACAGGGGGTTGGATCTCTGAATTCCGTCGTTAGATTAGTGGTAATTGCCGTTATCGCCGCTTTTTTGGGAGCCCTGGCCTGGGGAATCCTCAAAACCTATGAAACCACAAAGGCTCCCCCTTCCTCCTCCTGGACCCATCCCTTGGCCCAGATGAAGGTCTGGGATCTTCATCGTCCCAGCCAATGCAAAGACATCAACGCCTTGAAAGAAGAAATCCGAAAGATTCCCAAGGACCACATTCTCTTTTTGGACATCCAGCCGAAAAAAGAACAATGGATCGTTTTCTGTAATCCCGGCTCTTCGGGGGAGTTTTTCCAACGCTGGCAAGAGGGCCTATCCCTTTCCGATCTTCTCACCACTCTTCAGAGCGGACCCTATGTGATTTTCAATGTGCAGGCGTCGCAAAAACCGGAATCCGAAGATCTTTTGAAACTTCTGAGCGGCTTTGAAAAATCGGAGCGCGTGGGCGTGATTTCGCCCAGCCGGATGCCTCTGGAAGAAATCCGCAAAGAAAGACCGCAGTGGTTTTTCGGAGCGGACCGCACTTCCTTGACCAAGGTCCAGACCTTGCGCGCTCTTTACCTGGTGGGACTCGCGCCTTTGTGGGCGGATTTTTACGTGATCACCCCGGAGGACACGCTCAACTTTGAGCCGCGCACTTTGGAATTTCTGAAAGAACAAGGAAAAGTTCTGATCAAAGAAGACGCTCACTTGAAATCCGAAGATCTCGGCAAGGACAGTCCTTATCGAGGCATTCTTCCTCTAAAAAACTAGATGTGGGTTCCCTCCTGTTGCGCCCCCGGAAAAAAGATTTTAACCTTTTGAAATGTCTATTGCATACGCCGCCGAAAAATCCGCACAAGTCGCTGTTGAAACCAGTTCCTGGCACGCCATTTCTTCAGCGAGTCCCATCGTTCAACTCACTCTCTTGATCCTGATCGCCATGTCGGTGATTTCATGGGCCATCATCGTTCAAAAACGAAAGATGTTCATCGCGTTGAATGAAGCCAACAAGGGTTTTGAAGATCGCTTCTGGAAAGCCAAAGCCTTGGAGGAAGTCTACGAACACATGGATGAGCACGTGGGAAGCCCCATGGCCAAAGTGTTCAAATCCGGTTTCGTCGAGCTGAAAAAAATCGCGGAAAGCACCCGTAAAGGGGACGACTCCGCCCCGACGAAGCCCATGCTTTCAGGCATCGACAACCTGGAGCGCTCCCTTCACAAGGCGGTCGAAAACGAATTGAGCTTTATGGAATACCGCCTGAGCATTCTTGCGACCGTCGGAAGCGTCGGGCCCTTTATCGGATTGTTCGGAACCGTTTGGGGCATCATGGGTTCCTTTCACAAGATCGGACAGACCGGCGTGGCCAGCCTTGCCGTCGTGGCCCCCGGAATTTCGGAAGCCTTGATCGCGACGGGAGTGGGACTGTTCGCCGCCATTCCGGCGACCATGGCTTACAATCTTTTCGTCACCCGACTGAAAAAGGAAGAACTGGTTCTCAACAACTTCGGCGCCGATTTCCTGAATATCGCAAAACGCAACTTCTTCAGGGAGTCTTAAGCGCATGGGGATGTCTCTCGGATCCGGTCGGAAATCACGCACCGTTTTGAGTGAGATCAACGTCACTCCCTTGGTCGATGTGATGCTGGTGCTTCTGATCATTTTCATGATCACGGCACCGATGATGCAGCAGGGTTTGGAGGTGGATCTTCCCGAAACTTCCAACAGCGGAGTCGAGACCACGGAAGAGCCTTTCATGATCGTCATCAACAAGGACGGAAGCATCGCCTTCGGCGACACCAAAGTGTCTCTGCAAGAAATGCAGGGAAAATTAAAAGCGATTTTCAAAACGCGAAAGAACAAACAGGTTTACATCCGTGCCGACAAACACGTCGACTACGGAACCGTGGCACAGGCGATGGGTGAAGTCCGCGCCGCGGGGATTTATCAAGTGGGTCTAATCACCCTGCCGAAGATGGGATTATGAGTGATTCGCTCTCAAAACCGATCTCCCTTTCTCTTGCGGCTCACTGTGCGCTGATCGCGATCTTTTTTCTTAAAATGACTTTTTTCCCCGCGGAGCCCATTCAGATCAAACGCGCTTTGCGCGTGGATTTGGTCGCGCTCCCCGAAAAAGTGGCCACTCCTCCCGCTCCCGCACCGGCGGAGGAACCCAAGGCCGTGCCCGCGCCCCCTCAGGAAGCACCCAAGCCGGAAGTGAAAACTCCGGCAAAACCAAAGCCAAAAGCGCAAAAACCCAAAATCGATGCAAAAAAGTTGGAAAAGTCCCAGGAATCCGCCGTCAACCGACTGAAGGCGATGGAAGCTTTGGAAAAATTAAAGTCGGAACAAGCCGAAGCGCAAAAGAAAGCCCAGGAATTTAAAGGCAATCAGGTCTCCAAAGGAAACAGCCTGACCGGATTGGAGCAATTGGAATACGACCGCTACTTCGACCAGGTGGAACAGTTGGTTTATTCCAACTGGTCTCTTCCGGAGTGGCTGGCGCAATCGGAGTTGCGCGCTCAAGCCATGGTTTTGGTGGATGCTTCCGGCAACGTCACCAAAAAGAAAATCCTAAAAAGCTCCGGCAACGAAGTTTTCGACGCTCAGGTATTGGCCTCCATCGACAAGTCATCACCCTTTCCCGCTCCACCCGCAAGACTACAGGGGGTTCTTGCGAACCAGGGATTTATTTTTAACTTCCCCGATTAAGAAGAGGACGAAAAATGAAAAACATAAAGAGAACCTTCACTACCGGCGCCTTAAGCCTTTTGGCTGTCTTGTGTTTTTCGCAGGCGCCGTCTTCCAAAGCCGCGGAAGAACATGGGGGCGTTTACATCGACGTGGGACAAGCGCAAATCAAAAAAAGCATTTTGGCCTTTACCCCTTTGAGGTATTTCGGCGCGGAAAGCTCCAATAAATCCAACATCGCCGCCGGGGACACTCTTTACAAAACCGTTTACAAGGATTTGGATTTTTCCAATTACTTCACTTTTCTGGATCCCGACGCCTATCTGGAAAACCCCTCGCAGATCGGCTTGAAGCCGGCCCCGGGTGAGCCGGACGGCTTTCATTTCAGCAAATGGAAAACCGCGGGCACGGAATTTCTGATCCGCGCCGGTTACCGGGTGACGGGAAAGAAAATCACTTTGGACACTTACGTGTATCATGTGCCCCAAGCCAAAATCATCATGGCAAAATCCTATACCGGCGACAGCAATGCCCTGGTCAAGTTGGCCCACACCTTCGCCAATGATCTGATCAAATCGTTGACGGGCAAAGATGGCATCTTCCTGACCAAGTTCGCGGCCGTCCGCCAAGTGACAGGGAAGACCGGAAATCAAATCACCAAGGAAATTTACGTGCTGGATTGGGACGGCTCCGATCAACGCGCCATCACCAATCATGATTCGATTTCCACCAGCCCCGCCTGGTCGACCTCGGGAACCAAGGTCGCCTACACCTCCTTCGCCTATCATAAAAAGCAAAAGGTCCGTAACGCCGACCTTTTTATTTACGACATGAAAAACGCAAAACGTTTTTTGGTTTCCTACCGCAAGGGAATCAATTCCGGCGCCGACTTCTTCCCCGGAGATCAAAACCTTTTACTGACGCTTTCGCGCGGAGGCATCGCCGACATTTACAAAATGTCCGAAGACGGCAACTCATTGACTCAACTCACCAAAGGACCCGCCGGCGCGATGAACGTGGAGCCCGCGCTTTCGCCGGACGGAAAAGAAATCGCTTTTTCCAGCGATCGCTCCGGCCGCCCGATGATTTACGTGATGAACGTCGACGGCTCCAACCCGCGCCGCATGACCTTCGCCGGAAAATACAACGCCACTCCCGCATGGTCGCCCGACGGAAAGACCCTGGCCTTCGCCGGTTATGACAAAGGTCATTTCGATTTGTTCACCATCAAAAAAGACAAAACCGGACTGACCCGGTTGACTGACGCCAAAAAGCCCAACGGCACCGCCTCCAACAACGAAAGTCCTTCGTGGTCGCCCGACGGACGTCACATCGTTTTCGTCAGTGACCGCTCCGGGACGAAACAGATTTATACCGTTTCCCCGGACGGCACCAACGAAAGGCAGATCACCAAGGACGGTCGTTATTCTTGGGACCGTCCGAAGTGGTCTCCCTATCTTAATGATTAACCCGAT
>Ga0182744_1000760_pt1 | contig 29467 bp, 33 predicted proteins | sample eDN3rd30CKraftMG_FD_128525 | JGI IMG/M metagenome (GOLD analysis project Ga0182744, IMG submission 128525) | Enriched Miracle-Growth compost microbial communities from Emeryville, California, USA - eDNA 3rd pass 30_C Kraft MG (version 2) (version 2) ... | reverse complement strand
CAGGGCGTGCATTCGAATTACGAGATCGATCTGTTCGTGAATCTCATCAAGGCGGCCGCCCGGGCCACCGGCACGACGGACTTGGCCTCGAACTCGCTGAAGGTGATTGCGGATCACATTCGCGCCTGCTCCTTCCTGGTGGCCGACGGCGTGCTGCCTTCCAACGAAGGTCGCGGCTACGTGCTGCGCCGGATCATCCGCCGCGCCATCCGCCACGGCTACAAGCTCGGGCAGACGCAGCCGTTCTTCTACACGCTGGTGGCCGCGCTCGAGGCGGAGATGGGCGAGGCGTTCCCCGAGTTGAAGACTCAACGCGCGCATGTCGAGCGCGTGCTGAGGCAGGAGGAGGAGCGATTCGCCGAAACCCTGTCGCGCGGCATGACCCTGCTCGAACAGGAAATCGCGAAACTTCGCGGTACTCAGATACCCGGAGATACCGTTTTCCGCCTCTACGATACTTTCGGTTTCCCCGACGACATGACCGCCGACATCGCGCGCGAGCGCGGGCTCACGATCGATCAGGCCGGTTTCGAGCGAGCCAAGGAAGAGCAGCGTGCGCGCTCGCAGGAGGCAAGCAAGTTCGGCGTCGATCTGCGCGCCAACGTGTCGCTCGACGGCAAGACAGTCTTCAGCGGCTACGAGCATCTGACGGACACCGCGACCATCGTTGCCCTGCTGCGGGGCAACGAACAGGTTCAGTCGCTCGGTGCGGGCGACGAGGGCCAGGTCATTCTGGATCGCACACCCTGCTATGCGGAGAGCGGCGGCCAGGTGGGCGATGAGGGTGCGCTCACGGCCAATGGCGTGGAATTCACCGTCGCCGATACCCAGAAGATTGGCGCGGCTTTCGCGCATCTGGGTCGGGTGACGCGCGGCGAGCTGAAGGTGGGCGATCGTGTCGAAGCGAGCGTCAATACGGCCCTGCGTCGCGCCACAATGCTCAATCATTCTGCGACCCACTTGCTTCACGCGGCCCTGCGTAAGGTGCTGGGCACTCACGTGACTCAGAAGGGCTCGCTCGTTGCGCCCGATCGCCTGCGTTTCGATTTCTCGCATTACGCGGCGGTCACGTCCGCGGAGCTCAAGGAAATCGAGCGGCTGGTGAACGCGGAAGTACGCGCGAACGCCGAGGCAGAAACCAAGCTGATGCAATACGACGCGGCCGTGGCGTCCGGCGCCATGGCGCTGTTCGGCGAGAAGTACGACGACGAAGTGCGCGTGCTGAGAATCGGCGATTTCTCCACCGAGCTTTGCGGCGGCACTCATGTCAGCCGCGCCGGCGACATTGGTCTGTTCAAGATCACCAGCGAAAGCGGCGTCGCGGCCGGCATCCGCCGCATCGAAGCCGTGACCGGCCAGGGCGCGTTGGACTGGGTCGCGCAATCGGACCAAGTCTTGCGGGATCTCTCGGCGCTGGTGAAGGGCAGCCGCGAGGAGGTCGAGGACAAGGTCCGCCAGCTGATCGACCGCAGCCGCAAGCTGGAGAAAGAGGTCGCGGGCCTGAAGAGCAAGCTGGCCAGCGGCCAGAGCAAGGATCTGTCGAGCACGGCCGTGGATGTGGCCGGCATCAAGGTTGTTGCAACGCGTGTGGACGGCGCGGACGCTGCCGCGCTGCGTGAAGCTATGGATCAGCTCAAGAGCAAGCTCAAGTCGGCGGCCATCGTGCTGGCGTCGGTGCAGGAAGGCGACAAGGTGGTGCTGATCGCGGGCGTCACGTCCGATCAGGTGTCCCGGCTCAAGGCGGGGGATCTGGTGAACGTGGTGGCGCAGAAGGTCGGCGGCCGCGGCGGCGGGCGCCCGGATATGGCGCAGGCCGGCGGCAACGACCCATCCGGACTCGATGATGCGCTTGCGTCGGTGAGTGCCTGGGTGCAGTCGCAGTTGGCGCGCTGAGTTCGTCGCGCCAACGCTCTTAAACTTATACCCAGTCTCGTTTATACGCAGTCTTAGCGCGGCGGGATTATGTCGCCGCTGCTCGTGTTGTCGCGCGCGTTTTTGCGCGACGCATCGATTCGTTGTGAGCGCGTTTGGAAGCGCGGCTTTGTCAACGAAAAAATTTTTGTAAGAAAGTGTGTTTGCTGTGAGGGAATTTTCGATATTCAGGGAAATCCCGATCCCAAAGCCAAAACCGCTGGCCTACTCTCGATTCCACGTGAGAGGTGCGAGCGAGCTTTGGAGCGCAGTCACGCACTGCTCAAGCAAGCAAACTTCGATCACTCGGCTTTGCAGCAAGGAGCGAACCCATGTTGATCCTGACACGGCGCGTCGGTGAGACCGTGATGATCGGCAACGATGTCACAGTGACCGTTCTTGGCGTCAAAGGCAATCAAGTCCGTGTCGGCGTGAATGCGCCGAAGGAAGTTGCCGTCCATCGTGAAGAGATTTACGAACGCATCAAGCGCGAAGAGCAGGCAGCGGGCGGCGCTGCCAAGCATCCTGCTGGCGTCGGGTCCTGAACGATTTCTTGAAATAGCCGCGTAGGTGGCGCGACGCCGCTTACGCGGCCTTTCACGGTTTCCGCTTTTCCCACGATCGAGTCTTTACGTACCCGACGGCGGCCAGTATTCTTGCCCGCCTTCGCGCCGCGGGCGAGCGCCGGAGAGATGGCCGAGTGGTCGAAGGCGCACCCCTGCTAAGGGTGTAAGGGTCAAAAGCCCTTCGAGGGTTCGAATCCCTCTCTCTCCGCCATACCTTTCCTTGCATTTCCCGAGGCTTAGACGGTGCCCGCCCGTCTCTAGTGCCAAACTAGTGCCAAATTCTGGGGATGCGAGGGGCACGACGACCGCAGCATCTGCGGTTAGCCCTCGCAACGACGGGCTCGATTCCATCGCCCGCTTGATCGCCTCGATGTCCTTGTCCTGCGCACCTTCCGTCCACGCGGCGTAGATCGTCAGCATCGTCTGCACGCTGTGGCCATGTTGCTTGGCGACCCACAGCGGGTTCTTGCCGATCATCAGATTCCAGCTCACCGAGGAGTGCCGCGCGTTGTACGCGTCGCGATAACGCATCTTCAGTCGGCGCAGGGTGCTGCGCCAACGGATCCAGGGATACTGGAGGTTGCGAATGGGGCTTCCGTCCGCCTGGAAGAAGAGTTCGTCGTGCTGGATCTGGCCGGCGAGCTTGAGCCGCGCACGCAGGGCGAGCTGCCGCTTCAGGACTTCGAGCGCCCGCGGGCAGAGCTCGACGATCCGATCCTCGCTCGTCTTCGTACGATCCTTATCGCGCGCCATCACGCGTGCCTTCGTCACGCTGATCTTGCCCTGGGTGACATCGCAGTCGGAGATGAGCAGGGCGATTTGTTCGGAAGGGCGGAGCCCCGTGAAGAAGCGGAACTCATCGTAGTTGCCTTGTGCTTCGCTCCAGTCGGTGTGGATGCCGGCAATGATTGTCTCTGCCTCATCAATGGTGAAGGGATCAATCGCCGGACGATCCTTCTTCGTGATGCGAAAGCCCTTCAGACCGGATGCGGGATTGTGCTTCTCGGGATGGTCCTTGTAGCCATAGTCGAATGCACAGCGCAACGCGCTGATGCAGTTGTTGTATGTCTTCTTCGACCACGCGTGCTTGTTCGCGATCTTCACAAGTTGCGTGTAGCGAACACTCTCGAACAGGTCCTTACCGATTTCGGGACGCCACACCGAGTCGATGATCTTGCGGTAACCGTCGACTGTGGCGAAAGCGAGATCCTTCTTCGCCATGCGCGACTCGCAATGTGCGAGGAACTCATCGAACAGCTCATTGCAGGTGCGTGCCCCACGCACGTCGCCGAGATTCTCCATGAAGCGATAGTCAGGGAACTCCTCGGCGAACGAGAACGCGCCGTTCGCGATGCGCGCCTTGATGTCCTCGAGTTGCTTGCGCGCACGACGCAGGTTCGCCTCCGTCGGCACACGCGTGAGCGTGGGGCGGTAGCGTACGCCCTGGAACTCGAAGTCGAACTGGATCCGATCCGAGCCCTTGGGACGCACGCCGCCGGTTACAGACTTTCGACCCATCGCTGATAACCCTGGATGTCGATCATGATGTGGCCGTCTGGCGCGCGTCGCCAGACCTTTCCCTCGGCCCAATCGCCTCGTTCGATCTTCCGCTCCATCGCCTTGACCGTGTAACCGGTGATTGCGTTGGCGAGCGGAAGCAGCACATAGCGTGCGGGTGTGACGGTGACCGGTAGCGGATTGGGCTGATTCATGGCTCGATCCGCCCATCGTTCACAAAAGGCAGCTCCATCGACTCACTCTGAGGAGAATGAGGGGTACAGGGCAAGGCGGTGATCACCCTCGTATGCGATCGTTGCGGTCGCGGACGCCAGCGCAGCCTCGCGTCGCGTCTGTCCCGCCGCACGCAGCGGTGCATGGCGCGGCGCCGCTCCGCCAGAGACCGGTTGCGCTCGAAAGCGGTACTAGGGCAACTCACCGAATCAGCGCTTGCTGAGAGTCCCGCTGCATCGAGAAGCCAGTGCTGCACGTCCCGTCGGTGCCAGCCGATCGCGCGCCCGTGGAAGCGCTGCGGCTTTGGAAATCGTCCGACGAATGCGAGCACTGCCAAGATCCATCGCGGTCGCCGGGTCAGGCGCGCCACCTCGCGCGCGCCGAGGACCTCGTTCCACGCCGGCAGCTTCTCATTCACCCACTTCGACAGCGCAATATTGCTTCGGGGAACGACGGCTGGCGCATTCGTCCCCAGTTCGGATGTGTCCGTACGCATAGCGGGTCGTACTCATGGTTTGCGGTTCCGATCGTCTAGGGACGAGTTGTCACGTGATGAACATCGTTCCTGATGGAGGCAAGAAAGTCAGCGGGAGGTTTCGCGCAAAATTCGGGTGAAACACACCGGCATCTTCGGCAGAAGCAGGCGGCGGGAGGCCGGCCTGGCGACCCGCGCAGGTATCGCCGGGAAAATCGGCGAAACTCGGCGAGCCGCGATGGTTGCCGGATCAACGTCGCCCTTGGTCGAGCCTTGATGACTGTAGCTCTGTGCCGGCGCGGTCTCAAGTGATGGATTTTTATAGAAAAATGTGATGATGATCCGATCATCGCTTATCACGCAGATAAGCGGAAAGCGGCGCCCGACAGTGGTTACAGCACCGCCGGACGCCTGACCACTCACCCAACCCCTATGAGGTTGAGCAAATGGCTAAGGCACATTCTAGCCGTGGGCGGCCGGCGCGCCGCACCCGGCTCAATTCCTCAGCGCCGTCGAAACCCTCACGTGAGAAAAAGGCCGATCCGCTTGATCTCGACGAGATGCTCGGGCGCTTCTCGGAGGCGCTGGCTCTCACCGAAGCCGCTTACGACGTTCTCGAATGCGCTCAGGAAGAGCGCAAGCCGATCGGCCCCGGGGTCCTGACATTGGGCCGTGGCATCGACGAGCTGCGCCGCGTCTACAACGAGTTCGACATGGCCGTTCTGGCGTTGGCGTGAGGTGCGACATGAGCGCCAACAATTCGCCCGCGCAATCGGGTGACGCGGCGGCAGTTCGGCTGCCTGTCCATGATGAGCCAGTCGATAGCTCGATCGATATCGCGGATCTCATCGACGCAATCGAAGTCGAGCGCCTGCGGCTCACGCGAGCGCGCGCGGTCGCGCAGACCGCGGCCCGGCTACTCCACGAGATGTCCATTCTGGAACGCAACGAGCCCGACATCGGATTCGTGCTCGATGTGATCGCCGAGATGCTGGAACACTCGATCGGCGGGCTGGATCGGATTACGGCAGACAGTCTTTGAGTCGCGATGAACGCCGTGGGCATCTGCCCGCGGCCAGGCGTGCGTTGTACGGATGGGGCTGCGAATCATGAGTAGACGGAGAACGCTCGGGCTTGTGAGAAGCGAGGAGGGCGCCGCCGCAGCTATCGCGCGCAGTTTGTTATTGCTTGCGTGGCGGATGGTACGGCTGCCAATCTTTGCGCTTCTTTTGGTCTTTGAGCCGATTGTCCGACTAGCGTTCTCGGGGCTTTCGTTGTTGGCCATCCTGACTGCATTCCTGTTCGAGTCTTCCAGTGCGGCTCCGAAGTTCCCGTTCTGGGGAATGATTGCCTTCTCAGTCGGCTGTGCTTTAGCGCTGACTGGTTACTATGCGGTGTTGCGGCTGTTTTCGAAGTGAGAGGGGTGTTCGGTATCAAGATGGTCGGAATGGATCACAGAGCACTCCTAGTCTTGGATCTGGACGAGACGCTCATGCACGCGATGTAAGTGCGATCCGAACGACGATGAGCTTGCGCATCTCGCGGTCTACTTGACACAACTGGCGACGCTGCCGGATGTTCGGAGCACTGAGAGGAGGCAGTGGCGTCGGAGGCTCGCATTGAACGCGGGGCCAGACCGCGTCGTTGTTCTCGAAGTCGGCAGCTAACGTCCGTCCGGAGGGGCGGACGCTCCGCAGAGCGATGTTCAATATAAGGAACATGTCGAGATGTTCTATTAATGGAACATTCTCTATTGTTTCATATATGGAACACCTGTAGGATGTTCGATATGAAGAACATTGAGATCCCTACTGCGAGGGCTCTGGGAGCCGCCATAAGAGCGCGGCGCTCGGAATTGGGCTGGTCGCAACTCCAGTTAGCCAGCCAGCTGGGCGTGCAACGCCAGTGGGTCATCCGGCTCGAGGCTGGCAGCCAAGGTGCGGAACTCGGTACGGTCTTGAAGGCGCTCGCCACCTTAGGGCTGTCGCTTGTGGTTGGCAATGAACCAGGGGCAGCAACTGAGGGATCTGCGCCAGCCTCGAATCTGGATGAGGTCTTCGCACGTCTGAAGACGCCTCAGGCATCCCCTGGCGCAAAGAAGCGCAGCAAGAAATGATGACCGAACTCCTCATCCTGGTCGAGGGCGTGGTCATGGGCCGCGTGCTCGAGAAAACTCGCCAGGGAGGCACGCTTTCCTTCCGGTACGATGCCGGTTGGCTCGAACTCAAAGATGCGTTTCCCTTGTCGGTTTCCATGCCGCTCAGCGAGGCTCCCTATCGCCAGCGGTTCATCAAGACCTTCCTGTCGAATCTTCTGCCGGAGAGCCCGGCGGTGCTTGAAGCGTGGGAGAAGAAGTATCACGTCTCACGCAACAACCCGTTCGGCTTGCTGAAGCACGTCGGGGAAGACTGCCCTGGCGCTCTACAGTTCGTTCAGCCGGAAAGGCTCGCCGAGTATCAGCATCCCGGTCCAGCACAGATTCAGTGGATGACGCTCAATGAGCTACGTGAGCGTTTGGCATTGCTGCGAGAAGATGCCGCCGCGTTTCGCTTGGTGACCGACCAGGGGCGTATGAGCCTCGCCGGCGCTCAAGCCAAGACCGCGTTGTACTTCGATGGTCGGCGCTGGGGTGTGCCTGCTGGGCGCATGCCGACCAGTCATATATTGAAGCCGTGCATTCCCGGCTTCGATGGGATCGTCGAGAACGAGCATCTGTGTCAGGACATTGCAGCGCGCTGCGGCCTTCCAGCCGCGCGATCCTTCGTGCTCGATCTGGATGAGCCGGTCATCGTCGTCGAGCGCTTCGATCGACTGCCTCATCCCGATCCTGCTCGGATTCTTCGCCGCGTACATCAAGAAGACATGTGCCAAGCACTCTCGCGCCTGCCAGGCGATAAATATCAGGAGAGTGGAGGTCCCGGTATCGAAACGATCGTAAAGCTCTTACGAAGTGTCAGCACGAACGTCCCGGAAGACGTGGGGCGCTTCGTCGATGCGAACATATTCAATTATCTGATCGGCGGCACCGATGCGCACGCAAAAAACTATTCGTTGCTGCTAGGCGCAAATCGGCAGGTTCGCTTGTCTCCGCTCTATGATCTCTCGACACAGCTTCCGTATGTTGATCGGATACCTCAGCGGGTGGCTATGAAGATCGGCCGACGCTATGACATCGGCTCGATCACCGCCGCTGACTGGCAAGGCCTGGCCCGGCATTGCAAGTTAGATGAAACGCAGATGGTCGATCGAGTGCGCGCGCTTGCGGAGGTGCTGCCGGATCATATCGTTGCTGCTCGAGATCAGGCTCTCCAGCAGAATCTTCACGCGAGCAAGGTCCGTAAGGCTAGCGAACTCATGCTGAAGCATGTCAGAACGCGTCGTGAGGGTTTGCGATAATTCGCTGCGGCGAACGCAGCAAGGAGAATGCGCCCTGAGAAAATCCGGGACGTGAGGTGGCTTGGCCCTTCGTGAAGCTGCTGAAGCCAGGGTATGCCGGACGTGACCTGCGACCACCCGGCTTCGCCTGCTGTCCGTACGCGTACAAGGCAACGTCGGACGCACGAGCATGCTGTCCCTTGCCGTTGCGGCTCATGGTCGAGCAGGGACGCAAGAGCGGGCACATCTTCCCACAGCCCGATCTCATCATCGCCGCGACCGGCCAGCATCAACGGCAAATGATCCTGCCGGCACATGGCCGAAACCTCGTCCCAGGTACGTAGCTTCCGCAGGTTGCGGTAGACGCGCATGTCGGGCATGAACGCATACATTTCAGGACTGCCAACTTCCACGAAGCAACAACAAGGGAAAGAGCAGCCTGCGGCTCATCGCATGTGAGCGCCGACGTCAAGGGATCGGCTCATGCGATAGCGGCGGCTGTCGTACGATGGACCCGTTTGACCTCACGCAGTTGTTTGTCGAGCGCTGCGAGCGCGATGCGCCGGCGATGGAGTTGACCGCAACGTTCCAGAGCATTCTGGAGCACATGGGTTTTCGGCTATTCGCCTGCTGTTCCCATGTGAACCCGATAAATCCTCCGCGGCGCGCAGTCGTCCTTCATAACTACCCAAGCGCGTGGGTGCGCAGCTACGCGGAACGAAATCTCCACGAATTCGATCCTGTCTTCAGGCATGCAGAGAAGGAAATTCTGCCATTCTTTTGGGATACGCCGAATTTCCGTGCCTCGCTCACCCCACCGCAGATAAGGATCGTGCAGGAAGCCGGAGCAATCGGAATCGCCCATGGCTATACCGTCCCCATACATCTCCCGTGGGCAGCAGGTGCGCTTCGCGCATCATGCTCCGTCGTGCCGGATTCAAGTTCGATCGACATGTGGGCATATCGAGCGGTGCAGATGATGTCGATGTATCTCTACGCATCGGTGAGTCGCCAGAATGATCTGCGAGTTACCCGAGATGCCGCCACGCGACGCAGGCCGGTCTTGAGCGCGCGCGAACGGGAGTGCCTTGAACTTGCGGCCTATGGCAAGAGCGATTGGGATATCAGCCAGCTTCTGCACATCAGCGAGCACACGGTCCACAAGCATGTGGAAGCTGTAAAGCGGCGTCTGGGCGTATCAACGCGCATGCAAGCGGTCGTTTGGGCGGTACAGCGCCGCGAGATCTGCCTTGGCGACGTGGTGACGGCGTCTCCCATGGAGAGGGGCACGCATGCAGAGTGCTCTGGAACCGGACCGGTCACGCATTGAGCCACCAGTCATTGCACCTTTGAGGTGGACGCAACGACTCTGTCTACTGGCCTGATCAGGTACTTGTGCCGGTCGATTCATTGCGCGTATTCCTGGCGTACGTTCTGCGCTGCGGCGACGGTGCGAGGCAGGCCAAGGAGGCGAACGTGGACGGATCCGTAAAGAGGGAACCTGTCGACCGCGACCTGCGGCGGCGACAACTTGCGCAACGCCTGGTCGCACATCAGGCGCGCACGCAGACGATCTTTCGCCTTACCGGCCTGTCTCGACATCAGTTGGCGACGCTCCGGCAGCGTTGGCAGATCGCCAACGAGATGCGTCACCGGGGCCCACCGCCGACGTCCTTTGCCGTGTTTCGCTCGACGGTGCGCGTGCGCGCAGAAGCGGCTGCCCTAGCCGTGTTCTGGAGGGTCCTTGCAACAGCCAGCGCTCCGAACGGCCGTACTTTCGATACGACCTCCATGGTCGAGTACGGTGAGCGGTTATGCGAAGTCGTCGAGGCCTTTCTCGCTTGCTTCCCCAGGGCTGAACTCGATCTCGAGCACCTCCTGCTGCTCGCGCGAGGCATTGAGGAAGCCGATGCCATTGCTTTGTCGGACTGCGGCAAGTGTGGGGCAGTGATCCTGGCGGATCTGCTCGGAATTCGCCGCCGTCTCTGCTCTCACTGTCAGCACACGGCGGACGCTGTCGTGCTGTTGCACGCCGACCCCAATGGCGACAGCGGGACGAGCAGTTCATCGCCAAGGACGGGTGACGGGATCCAGCAAGAGCTGTTCTGAGGTACACAGGGACCAATACGTCATGTCGAATGTCTCCACCGATGGCAGGCAACGCGCGCCGCAGGCGTCGTCGGAGCTCACGTGGAAGGGGGCTCAGGCGCTCGGGCGGGTCCACGCGCTGAACGAGCGATGTATCGAACTGCTTGCTCAGCTCGCGCGCGCCGATCGGCGGAGCGATCTTGCAATCGTCAATCAACACCGAAACCTCTGGCGAGGTCTGAGCGCGATAACGCGAAAGCGCGCCGCTGGCACACCGTTCCTTTTGATGGATCTGCACTCTCAGGACGCGGATTGGTGGCACTCGGTAAAAGATCCTCGCCCGAGTCGCCGACGGAAGATGGTTCTCCGCGCGGCCTTCACAGGAAAGATCGCCGGTGAACTCACACGGGAGACACTTATGCTTGCCTGGAGCACCGTCGCAGTCGACCGTGGTGCCGCGAGCATCATGCTCGGCATGTCGCCCGCGGTCAGTGGCATCATCGCTGGGCTGGCTCCTCAAGATGTGGAGCGAATCGCCGCTCGGCACAGCGCGCACCTTCAGCCACGCTGGGTAGATCTCCCAGCCTTCTGGGGCAAACTCCTGGCGGCAGCACGCGATGGTGACGAGAAGGCGCTCCACGAAATCCATCTTCATGGGGCGCAGCTGATCGGTAGCGAACTGCTTCCATTGATCGACGGCAGGTCCGTATGAGCCGGCCAGTGAATAGCCGAGGCTCTGTTTTCCCGACCGCTGGTGCGGGGAGTTTCGCCGAAAAATCGGCTGAGCAGATCCGACTTTGCCCTGGGTTTCGACCGAATTTCCCGCGAAACTTTGCTCTCACCCGAGTCTCGCGTGGTGTTTGTATCTCCTCCCCCAGAAGAGGCAGAAGGGGATGCGAACGTGAGACAGATCGATACAGCAGCAGCGCAACGAGCGGCGGTCATCGTGCTTCTTGCCGTTCCAATGCTCGCCTCAGCTCAGCAGTCGCCCTTCGATACCGGCGCGAACTCGCTCGTCGACTTTGCGCTGGCCATCGCGACGCCTATCGCCATCCTGGTCGTGATAGGTGCGGCGATTGCCGCGGCTGTGGGGCGTATCAGTTGGGGCTGGGTAGTCGGCGCCATCGTTGGTATCGCCGCGATCTTCGGCTCACCGCAGATCGTCGCATGGATTCGAGGGATGTTCGGCGTGTAGGGAGCGCGGCATGAGCGAACGCAACGCAGGACTCACGGCCGATCCGCTCTTCGTCGGCATCACGCGCCCACCGATGCGGTGGGGTGTGGCATACGAGGCGCTGCTCCTGAATCTGGTCGTCACGATGGAGGTGTTCGTGATGACCAAAAATCTCTTGACGCTGCTCATCGCGATTCCCATCCATGGCATCTGTGCGCTGCTGTGTGCGAGGGATGTCCGGTTCTTCCACCTGATGCTGCTATGGGTTCGCACACGTCTGCCGGCCTACCTGGGCACCGCGCGGCTCTGGCGTGCCGCGAGCTATAGCCCGCTCGTGGTGGACCTGCCGGACATGTACGGCAGACGCAGGGCGACGATCATCGTACACGTAGAGCGAATAACGGCGGGAGTACGGCGATGACGGCCGTGAATCGTCTGGCGGCCAGCCGTCGCGAATCGTCCGCGGCGCGACAGATCCCGTACACGGCACACGTGTCGGACAGCCTCGCGAGGACGCAGGCGGGCGACTACGTGCAAGTATTCCGTCTTGGCGGTGCGAGCTTCGAGAGCGCGGACGACGACGAACTCAACAATTGGCACGAGCGGCTCAACGTGACGTGGCGGAACATCGCCAGTCCGAACGTCGCGCTCTGGGCGCACGTGCTGCGCCGTCGAGAGCGCACCGCTCCCGGCGCAATGACCGGAGGCCGTTTCGCGGCGACGCTCGCACGGAAGTATCGCGAACGCCTCGCCGGCGAGACGCTCATGGTCAACGAGTTGTATCTGTCCGTCGTATATCGCCCCGTCACGGGAGTAACCACTGGGGCAGCCGCCAAACTCCTGTCCCGAACGGCGCGCGGAGGGGAGAATGCCGACCTCGCCGATGCGATTGAGGTCTGCGAGAAGCTCGGCCAGACCGTCGCCGCGTCGCTCGCCCGCTATGAACCGGAGCGCTTGAGCGTCTACAACGCCGATGGGCGATGCTACTCCAGGCTCCTGGAGTTCTTCGGTGTGCTCGTCAATGGCGAGTGGCAGGCTATCCCCTTGCCGCGCGCACCCCTGAATGAAGTGCTCGCAACGACGCGGCCTCTCTTCGGCAGTGAGGTGATCGAGTATCGCCTCCCCAGCGAAACGCGGCTGGGTGCGTTCCTCGGCATCAAGGAATATCCGACGCCGACCAGTGTCGGCATGTACAACACCCTGCTGTCGGCGCCGTTCGAGTTCGTTCTCGCACAATCCTTCTCCTTTCTGACGAAAGGTACGGCACAGGGGTTGCTGCAACGGCAGTACAACCGCATGGCGAATGCCGGTGACTTCGCCATCAGCCAGGCCGAGGAACTCAAGGAGGCGCTCGATGCGCTGACGGCAAACGAGTTCGTCATGGGCGATCACCACTTCACGTTGCAGGTCCTCACACCGTTGGCGGAGGCGCGCTCGGGCGCGGACACGGGCCTCCTGAAGCGCCTCAACGACGACGTGGCGCTAGCCCGTACGATGCTCGCGGACTGCGGTATGGCCGTCGCACGTGAGGATCTGGCGCTTGAGGCCGCATTCTGGGCCCAGCTACCCGGCTGCTTCAGCCTCCGGCCGCGCAAGGCGCCGATCAGCTCGCGCAACTTCGCGGCAATGGTCCCATTCCACAACTATCCCGTCGGCCGCGCCACGGGTAATTACTGGGGTGATGCGCTCGCACTCCTCATCACAAGCGCTCGATCACCGTACTACTTCAGTCTCCATGCGTCAGACCCGCGCGACCCCGAGGGTGGCAGTCGCAAGGACACGGGCCACACTTTCATCTGCGGACCGACGGGATCAGGTAAGACGGTCTTCATCGGGTTCATGGTCTCGATGCTCGCTGGGCAGGGCGCGACGCAGGTCGTGTTCGATAAGGATCAAGGATTGGAGATACTCGTGCGGGCACTGGGCGGCGTGTACTTGCCGCTCAAGCCCGGGGAGCCGACGGGATTCAATCCGCTGCAGCTGGAGCCCACACCGGTCAATGTCGAGTTTCTGAAGGCGTGGCTTCGCATGCTCGCGCGTGGCGCAGCGCCGCTCACCACACGGGAGCAGACGGATCTCGACCAGGCGCTGCGCGGGACGCTGGCACTTGAGTCGCCCGCGAGACGGTTGTCCCGCCTGATCGAGTTCACGGATCCGACGCGGTCCGACGGCATCCATGCGCGTCTCGCGCGCTGGTGTCGCAGCGTAGACGGTGAATATGCCTGGGTATTCGACAATCCTGTGGACTCCGTCGTCCCGCAGCTGGCCCGTCACGCAACGATCGGCTTCGATGTCACGCACTTTCTGGCGCACGAGCTGATCCGTGGTCCCGTCAATCGCTACTTATTCCACCTGGTCGAGCAGCTGCTCGATGGTAGACGGCTCGTATGCTGGGTGGACGAATTCTCGAACGCCCTTGCCGATGCCGACTTCGAGAGCTTCGCCGATAACGCGCCGAAGACCTGGCGCAAGCTGAACGGTGTGCTGTGTGCAGCGACGCAAACCGCGAGTGGCGTGCTCGGCAGCCGTATCGCTCGAACCATCGTCGAGCAGACCGCGACCAAGGTGTTCTTCCCGAATCCCGACGCCGACGCGCGGAACTACATCGACGGCTTCGGCCTCACCGAGCGCGAGTTCAAGCTGCTCAAAGAGCAAATCGAGCCCGGGTCGCGGATGTTCCTTGTGAAGCAGGGCCACTACAGCATCGTCTGCGCGCTGGATCTGAAGGGGTTCGACGGCGAGATCGCCGTGATCTCGGGTCGGCGGCAGACGGTTGAACAGATGCATCAGATCATGCGGACTGTCGGAACGGAGGCAGCACAGTGGCTGCCCGTCTTTCTCCAGCGATTTGATGCGCGCTGAGGAAGGTTGCTGGCGCTAAGCATGTGATGGAGGAACTCGCCATGTCGCTACGAAAAGTCCGCTGGTTGCTCATTTGCGTATTCATTGGCCTCGGCATCACTCCCGGCGCGCAAGCGCAGTGGGCAGTGGTGGACGTGGGCGCCATCGCGCAGCTCGTCCAGCAGGTCAATACGATGCGCCAGCAGCTCGAGACGACGCGAGATCAGCTGCAGCAGGCGCGAGATACCCTCGACTCGATGCGTGGTGGAAGGGGTATGGAGCAGCTGCTCTCGGGCGCGGCGCGCAACTATCTTCCGCCCGACTGGCAACAGCTGGCCGCCGTACTCGATCAGGCGAGCAACGGCTACGGAGCGCTGGCAGCGGAGTTGCGGCGGCTCATCAACACCAACGCGATATTGACCCCGCAGCAGGTCAGCGCTTTGTCGCCGGCGGAGCGCTCGCAGCTGGAGGCCGCGCGCCGTTCGGCAGCGATGCTGCAGGCGCTGACACGAGAGGCGCTGTCCGCAACCAGCCGCCGTTTTGAATCGATTCAGCAGCTCATCGATGCCATTCCGCGGGCAAGCGACCAGAAGGGGATTCTCGACCTGCAGGCACGCATCCAGGCGGAGCAGGGAATGCTGCAGAACGAGGCGACGAAGCTCGGCGTGCTGTATCAGGCAGCGCAGGCCGAAGAGTGGGCGCGCAGACAGCGCGTACGCGAGCAGGCCATCGCATCTATTGGATCTCTCCGCGACCTTCCTCCACTGGGGCTCTGACATGACTACCAAGAAGCAATCAATTCGAAGCATTCGGCACGGCGCACGAGGTGTGCGGTGGTGTTTAGGGATCGTTGTCACGATCAGTGCCGCCGCCTGTGCGCCGTCGCCGGAGCCGACGCATCAGACGGTCGAGTACTACCGGGCGAATCGTGAGGCGCGACAGGCAAAGGTCGCTGAATGCGCTAACGATCCCGGTGCGCTGGACAAGACGCCCGATTGCATCAACGCGAAGCAGGCGGCGCAGATCGAAGGGCTCGGATCGCTTCGCGACATGAAACCGCTGGGCTTGTCGAAAGAGCGAACCGATTCGACCGGCGCATCTTCAGGCGCGGGGACGGAGGCATCGCCACCCGAGGACAGATAAGGCAGGAGATGCACCCATGGGCTTCTTTGTCGAGTTTAACGCGTGGCTGACTCGGCTCCTCGCAGCCTACATCGGCGACAACACGGTCAGGATCGCAGCGGTGCTCGAGCCTGCGATTGTGACGATGGCAATCCTCTACGTCGTTATCTGGGGCTACCTGCACCTTGTTGGGAAAATCGAGGAGCCCTTCATTACGGGTGTGAAACGCCTCGTTGTGCTAGCCGTCATTCTCGGCGCGAGCCTATCGTTATGGCTGTACAACTCGGTTATCGTCGATACCTTCTTCAACGCGCCAACCCAGCTTGCAGCGGCAGTGATCGGCGGCTACGACTCGGTGTCGGCCGTCGATCGCATCATGCTTCTTGGCGGCGATGCTGCTTACTCCCTGATTCGGCAGGGCGGCATCCTCGACGGCAATTTCTCCTTCTACCTCGCCGGCTTCGCCGTACTCCTGATCGTGGGGCTGACAGCCATCTACACGATCTTCCTGTTGACGCTGTCCAGAATCGCATTGTCTGTTCTCCTCGTGCTCGGGCCGCTCTTCATCGCATTCCTGTTCTTTGAGAGCACCAAACGCTTCTTCGAGTCCTGGATCGCCCAAATGGCGAACTACGGGTTCATTAGCATGCTGACGGTACTCGTCGCAGCACTCATGTTGAGTGTTCTGTCCCAGGCGGCCGAGGAAGCAGCAAGCGCAGGTGGCGGGATTCTAATAACGGATGCTGTGCGACTGTGCCTGGCTGCGGGACTCACATTCCTGGTGATGAGGCAGGTCATGCCCATGGCCGCTGGGCTCGCGAGCGGACTCGCGCTCTCGACCTTCGGGGTTGTGAGCGCAGCGCTCGTCTGGGGGTTTGGCACAGCGAGCCGTAGCGGCGGCCAGTTCCGGCGCGGCCTGACGGATCGCGAGACGACGCGCTGGGATTCATTGAGCAGGAAAGCTGGCTACTACACTCGCCGTGGCGTCGCTCGCCTCAGGCGTCGTGAGAACACGATTCGTGCTGGGTGAAGCGTATGCAGGACACAGCAATGCAAGCAGTCGTGGTGGCGTGTTTGGCCGTTGTGCTCGCGGGCTGCGCGTCGCATAACAATTTCGTGCGATGCGAGGGGCGACTGGAGCCTATCAACATGCCCATTCCTCGCGCGGCGCAAGCCGTCGTTTCCGCCAGCAGTGATTCCGATGAAACGAGGTCGGATCATGAGTAGAGACGTCGCACTCAATGCCTACTTCGTTGAGGCCGCGTCCTGGGACGCCGATCGTGCAGCCCAGACGAAGCGGACGCTGCGCGTGGCCTGGTTCGTTGCAGGCGCCGGCTGGTTCTGCGCGACCATGGTTGCTGCGGCTTTGATACTGCTCATGCCATTGAAGCGTGTCGAGCCGTTCGTCATCCGCGTCGACGACACATCCGGCCTCGTGGACGTCGTGCCGGTGTTCGTCGGCCGGACGGAGATGCCTGAAGCCGTCACGCGCTATTTCCTCGATCACTACGTCAGCGTGTGTGAGCGCTTCAATCATGCGACCGCCGAGAGCGACTACGAGGAGTGCGGAGCGTTCCACACGCCCCAGCGCAACCAGGCGTGGTACGCGCAGTGGAACCGGAGCAATCCGGCCTCGCCGCTGAACTTGTACAAGGATGGGACGACCATTCGGGCGCAAGTAACATCGATCAGTTTTTTTACGCGCGCGAGCGGCACCGCGGATCTTGCCCAGGTCCGCTATATCAGGGCCAAGCGAGCCGCTGATGGGGCGGAAGAGCAGAAGAGCTACTGGATCGCGACGATTCAGTACGCCTACGGCGAACCGTCGAAGGACCCCAAGGTACGTCGATGGAATCCGCTCGGATTTCGCATCATCGATTTTCGCCCGGAGCCTGAGATTGGGACTGAAGCAGGGCCGGCGACGACGCCCCCAATCATATCGACTGCCGGTTCCGTGCTGCCGGGGAGAACGCAGTGAGCACGATGCGCTCATTCGTGCACGCAGGGCTCGCACTGCTGCTGTCAGCCAGCGTTAGTGTGACGTATGCGGAGAGCGTGCCAGAGCGCGGTCTGACAGATCCGCGCATCCGCACGGCCGCCTACCGTGATGATGAGGTCTACCATCTCCAAGGCTTCGTCGGCTACGGCATTGAGCTGGTCTTCGAAGACGGCGAACAGTTTATCGGCCAGGCCGGCGGAGATCTCGACGCCATCATGTTCGGTGCGCACGAGAACCATGTGATCCTGAAACCACGTGCGACCAACGTCGGCACCAATTTCGTGGTGTACACGAACCGACGTGCTTACCGTTTCGACTACACCGTCGCAGACCGTCGGCCCGATCCGCGCAACGATGACGTGATCTACGTCGTACGGTTCAGCTACCCAACATCACCCATATTGGCGACCGGACCGACACCCGCCGAGCGGGTCGAGTCGGACCTGGCAGCCGCCCGCGAGATCCGTCTGCGAAACGACGATTACTGGTTCTGCGGTCATCCGGCCGTGAAGCCTGTTGCGGCATCCGATGACGGCGTTCATACCCGCCTTACATTCGATAGCAAGACGGAGTTGCCCGCGGTCTTCGTGCGTGGTGAGGATGACACCGAGTCCTTGCTTAATTTCAGCGTCGACGATGGCGACATCGTCATTCACCGCGTGGCACGCGAGTTCATCGTCCGGCGCGGACGACTAACAGGCTGCATCGTCAACAAGGGATTCGTCGGTGCGGGAGAGCGGCTTGAGTCTGGCACCGTTGCGCCGACGGTCCGGCGTGAGCGCAAAGGAGTGCGCCCGTGAGTTTTTGGAACCGCTCTCGCTTGAATCGTGCGGAAGAGACGACGCAGAGCGCTGGCGCAGCTGACGCGAACCCTGCATCTGTGCCCACAGATGCGAAGCGAGGGAATCAGGCGGAAACCGTCGCTGGCGAGCGCGGGATTGCCTCGATCCAGCGCACGCGCTCGCTCCAGAGCCGCGTCAGCAACGTGCTCGCGGCTGGACTCATGTCGGTGCTCGCACTGGGCTTCCTCGCTTGGTACTACACGCAGATGTTCACACGCCAGTCTCGTGCAGAAGCGGCGCAGACGTCCAAGGCGAAGCAGCAAACGCAAGGCGAGATGGCTTTACCGCCGCTCGGTCGGGTCGATCCGCCCGTTGTGGAAAAGGTGCTCGGACCGCCGCCGGATCCACCTGCGATATCAGCCTTCGGGCTCGAACACTTCGACCAGAAGGAAGCGGTGCCGTACGCCGCGTCATCGGCTTATTCACCGACTCCATCATTCGCACCAGTACAGCGTGCGGTGGATCGCCGGTTGTCGGGGCCGGTCTTCGTGACCGCATCGAGAAACGTGGCGCAGCCGGGCGAGCAGAGGAGGACTGCTGATGCCGCGGACGCGAGCGACGGCAGCGAGCTTCGGGCCGAAGTTCAATCAGTCGCCAGGTCAGGTACCAGCGTACTTGCCGGACTGCTGGAGCCGACGAGCACCCCGGCCGCGCAGGCGAAGGTGCTCCCGACCCAGCGCCTGCTGCTTCCGAAAGGCGCGTTCCTCGACTGCACGTTGGAGACTGCGATCGACTCGTCGCTTCCCGGCATGACGACCTGCGTTACCGCGACCGACACGTTCGGCGTCGACGGCAGCGTCGTGTTGCTGGAGCGCGGTACCAAGCTCGTGGGTGAGACGCGTGGCGACGTGAGGCACGGCAGCGCGCGGGTGTACGTGCTTTGGACGGAAGCAAGAACGCCCGAGGGTGTTGTCGTGCCGCTCGCTTCTCCCGGTACGGATGAGTTGGGGCGTGCGGGACTGCCGGGCGAGGTCGACCGCCACTTCTGGGAGCGGTTCGGCGCTGCGATTCTTGTCTCGGTGATCGACGGTGCGGTCCAGGCTGCCGTCCAGCGATCGAGCAACGGCGGCGGCACCGTGATCGTAAATCCATCGACCTCGGGCGACATCATGACGGAGGTGCTCCGAAGCACGATCAATATTCCGCCCACGGTGACGAAGCAGCACGGCGACCGAATCGCCGTGCTGGTCGCGCGCGACCTCGACTTCAGGAGCGTCTATGAGCTGCGTCCAGCCGCACTCCGCCGCTGAGCCATTCTTGCCGGTGGCAGCGTTGGCTCCCGGCGCCGGTGGCAATGCTCGGGTGAACACCAGTGCTGACTCATCTGCGCTCGAGCTGACATTGCGTGCGCTGCGCCCAATCCTTGCACGATCGGACGTGACCGAACTGTGCATCAACCGGCCCGGGGAGGCGTTCATCGAGACGCGGTCTGGCTGGCAACATCAGCCCTTGCCGTTCGCCGATCTCGACTGGTGCCGGCGCCTCGCCAAGCTCGTCGCGAACTCGACCGCACAACGAATCGATGAAGAATCACCGCTTCTGTCGGCTTCACTTCCGAGCGGCGAGCGCATCCAGATCGTACTTCCGCCGGCGACGACACCGGGTGCGATTGCGATCACGATTCGCCGTCCATCGGAAGGTGTCTGGAGCGTGCACGAACTCGCCCAGAGCGGGCTGTTCAGGCGGTGTGTTCCGGCATCAGGCGAGTTGGATGAGACCGAGCAGACGCTCCTGCAACTTCATCAAGCGAGGGAGTTCGAAGAGTTTTTGCGTATCGCCGTCCATGCACGCAAGAACATTATTGTGAGCGGCGCCACCGGAAGCGGCAAGACGACCTTCACGAAGGGCCTCATCCTCGAAATCCCACCCGACGAGCGGCTCGTCACCATCGAGGATGCGAAGGAACTCGTACTCGACCGGCATCCCAACAGCGTGCGCCTCTACTACTCGAAGGACGGGCAGGGACGGGCAAGCGTGACGCCCAAGCAGCTGCTCGAAAGCTGTCTGCGCATGCGGCCTGATCGAATCCTGTTGGCCGAGCTGCGGAGCGATGAAGCGTACTACTACCTGCGTAACGTGAATTCGGGCCACCCGGGCAGCATCACGAGTGTGCACGCATCGAGTGCGCAGCTCGCGTTCGAGCAGTTGATGCTGCTGGTCAAGGAGAGCCCGGGAGGACGCGACCTCGCTCGCGAGGACATCAAGAGCCTGCTTTACATGCTTGTGGATGTGGTCGTGCAGTTCGGCGTTGAGCGGCACGAGCGCTACGTGCGCGAGGTCTGGTATGACCCAGCTCGAAAACGCAGCCATCTGGCGTCCGCGCGGTAGACCGAGCGCGGCCGGCCGCATCGCTAAAGCCGCCGGTATCGGCATGGCGGCGCTGGTCTTATCGCAGTACCTCGCGGGCTACGCCTTCCTATGGTCGATCGGTGCCGACCCGCTCTCGGCGACGCCCCTCACGATCGCCCGCTACTCGTACTACTTCGGCGATCGGGCCGACGTGGGAGTGCGGCTCAAGATCGCCACTGCGGCCGGCGTTGCTGTCATCTTGCTGGCGGCGCTCTCGGTCGCGTTGCCGGGAAAGCGCTCGCTGCACGGCGATGCGCGCTTCGCCAACAGGCGCGAGATCGCGCGCGCCGGCCTCTTCTCCGAGCGCGGGTTCTATCTCGGCCGCATACGACGTCGCGATCTGATTCTCGGGGGGCAGCAGGGCGTCCTGCTGTCGGCGCCGCCGCGCTCGGACAAAGGCACCGCCATTGTCATCCCGAACCTGCTGACCTGGCTGGGATCGGTCGTGTGCCTTGATCTGAAGCTCGAGAACTGGACGATTACCGCTGGCTATCGCCAGCGCTGCGGCCAGGACGTGTTTCTGTTCGATCCACTGAATGAAACCGGCGACACGGCGTGCTGGAACTGCCTGAGCTACGTCTCGCAAGACCCGAACCTACGGATCAACGACGTCCAGCACATCGGCGCGATCCTTTATCCGGACATCCCGGGCACGGACCCGTTCTGGTCGGCTGGCGCCCGGTCACTGTTTCTGGGCATCACGTTGTATGTGCTCGAAACGCCGTCCCTGCCGCCGACGCTCGGCGAGGTGCTGCGGCAAGGGATGGCCTCGGACAGCGAAGGATTCAGCCATCACTGGAAGCGCATCATTGAGGGCCGGCAGGCGGGGCGCTTTCCACTATCTCCCCAGTGCGTGCGCGCATTGTCCGATGTCATCGATCTCGCCCCGGTCACCGCCTCAAGCATCCGAAAGACATTCACTTCGCGGCTCGACCTGTTGGCAAACCCGCTGCTGGATCGTGCCACTTCGCGCAACGACTTCGACCTGCGCGAACTGCGCCGACGGCCCATTTCCATCTACATCGGCATTCGTCCGGTGGACCTGCATCGGCTGAAGCCGCTGCTCAATCTGTTCATCGAGCAGGCGATCGGGCTTCAAACCAAGATCCTCCCAGAGCACGATCCGTCGCTTACGCATCAGGTTGCAATGATCCTGGACGAGGCGCCAGCCATTGGCCGGATTCCGATCCTCGCCGAATCCATCGCTTACCTGCCGGGCTTCAATGTCCGAATCCTGCTCGTCGTCCAGGCGCTCTCGCAGTTGCGCGATGTGTACGGTGTCCAGACGGCCGAAACGATGATGAAGAGCCTCGCCGTGCGCATCGCATATGCGCCGAAGGATTTCGGCGAAGCGAATGAGCTTTCGCTAGAGCTGGGCAACACGACGGTGCGCGTCAAGACCCTCTCGAAGCCGCTCTTCGGTCTGCTGGATCGACAGGGTCGCCGCTCGCGCAGCGTGAACATCAGCGAGCAGAAGCGCCCGTTGCTGTTGCCGCAAGAGATCAAGGAGTTGGGTCGCGACTGGGAGATCCTCATCTATGAGGGCCTGCGGCCGGTTCTTGCGAAGAAGAATCGCTATTTCCAGGACCGGCGACTGCGCGCGCGGCTGTTGCCGCCGCCGGCTCGCGCGAGCCCGCATCCAGAGCCGCCGCAAGCGCCTGTCGCGGGTGGCGACGGTGCATGCGTGCCTCAAGCCGAGGCTTCCATCGAGCAGTCCATTGCCCCGCGTGAGCCGGACGAGCCGCCGAGGCCGCGCACACGCAAGGCAACGATCGAGGATCTCGAGCGGATCGATTCGCTCACGCTCGATGACTTCGCCGTCGACTGGAGCCGCGTCGAGATTCCGGACAAGCCGGAGGGTGAGCGCCTCACGAGTGAGGAACTGCACCGGGCAGTGGAGAGCTTTCTCGCGACGATACACGAGCGTTGAGAGGTTTCTATGGCTAAGACGCCGAAAGACGCGAACGGGGGCACTCCGATAACGTCATCGGATAACGTTGCTCGTACGTCGGCTGGCGAACGGCGACGCGTGCGAGCGAGGAACTCCGTCACGCCGAGCCCCGCCATTGACCGGGAGGAACGTGCGAATGAGGCAAGTGCGCCACGACCGCACGACGCAGTGAACACAATTCGGCCCACCCCGCGACGGCTTCGGGTGGATCCGGCGGCAGAGGACCGCGCTCGGGCCGACCAACGGAGTCGTGTGCCGTCAGCGGCACAGGAAGCCGCAAGAGATCCCCATGTCGTGCCGGACGAGATCAAGCGGCGCTTTGTCCAGGTCGGCAACAAGTATCACTTCCCGGACGGCGCCCGCGCATTCACCGATCACGGAAATCGACTTACCTCGCCGAGTGAGAACTCGGAAGTCATCAAGAGCCTGGTCTCGATCGCCCAGGCGCGCGGGTGGTCCGACATCACCCTTTCTGGAACCGAGCGCTTCAGGCAGGAAGCGTGGTTTGCCGCGCACTTGGCAGGCTTGGATGTCCGCGGCTACTCGCCGACGGAGTTCGAGCAGGAACGCCTGGTCCGTGCGCTGGCACGGGCACAGGTGCCCGCCGAGCAATCGGCGGCGCCGGGCGTACCGCCCAGCTCATCATCACTGGGGAGCGCCGGCAGCGCGACATCTGCACCTCGCGCCGGCAATGATCGAGCGCAAGCGCACCCCGAAGAGCGCGAGCGGCAGCGAACACTGCAGGTCGGACGGCTCGTGAGTCACGGAGAGGCGCCTTATCTTCATGATCCTCACAACGACATGTCCTACTTTGTTCGCATCGAGACGCCGAGTGGCGAACGGGAGATTTGGGGCGTCGACTTGCGCCGTGCGCTCAGAGAATCGCTCACCCGACCGCAGATCGGCGACGAGATCGGCTTGCGAGCGCAGCGCCAGGAAGCCGTAAAGGTCTCTCGGCGGGAGTATGACGCTGAAGGACGCGTGATCGGCGAGAAGCCGCTCGGAGCACGCCGAAACGCTTGGATCGTCGAGAAGCGCGGCTTCTTCAGCGAACGTGCCCAGGTCTCGCGCGTGCTACGCGATCCGAGCGTCGATCGGCAAACGGCAGTGAAAGAGCACCCGGAACTGCTCGGCACTTACCTGCAGCTGCATGCTGCCGAACTCGCAGCAAAGACGCTGCGCAATCCCGAGGACCAGCGCCGGTTCGTCGCGTCCGTACGCACAGCGCTTGCCGACGCCGTCGCACGCGGGGAGCCCCTTCCGACGGTTCCGCTGAAAGAAACGCCCGCGCAGCGCCGGGAGCCGCGCGCGCGGAACGCGCCGGCGGTTGCCGTGCGCGACTCCGTGCCGACTCGCTGACAGGGGCGGCGACGGGAACATCGAATGGCAGAAAGACCAGGCACGCCCAAGGCGCCTCCGCAGGGCCGCGAGGCATCGAATCGCGGCGACGAGGCCGGCCGGCGTCCTGAAACCCGTGATCCTCCTACGCAAGGCGCGAGCACAAGCGCCGCCGGCGCCGAAGGGCCGGCCCGCAGCATGCAACGTTCGCTCGGGCGACGCGCTAGCCAACTCATTGTCGGCCGGCTGCAGGAGCACGGTCGCGCGCCTTACCAGTTCCGGCCCGACCAAGACCTCTCGTACTACGCAAAGCTGGTGACGTTTGCGGGCGTGAAGGTTGTCTGGGGCAAGGACCTGGAGCGCGCGATTACCGCTGGCGAGACAAAACCGAAGGCAGGCGACCTTATTGGCGCCCGACGCACTGGCCGCGAAGCTGTCACCGTGGTCGACCGGAAGCGCGATGCCCAGGGGAACGTCGTGACACAAAGTGAGCATCACGCGCATCGCACGCGATGGGAGGTCGAGAAGCTGCAGCTCTTCTCGGAGCGCGCGCGTCGAGCTCGTCTCGCGCGCGATGCGCACCTCGACACGCGCGAGGCTGTACGGCAGCGGCCGGAGCTTCGATCTACATTTCTGAGCCTGCGCGCCGCGGAACAACTAGCTGTCCAGCGTATTGCGAACCCAGAGGATCGTGAGCGCTTCCTCACGATGGTACGCGAAGCCATCACCGCCTCTGTTCAGCGAGGCGAACCGCTGCCGGATATCAATCTACGCCAGAAGTCGCCGGCTGATCCGGCGCCGTCTGTCACGCCGCGTGCGAAGCGCGGTCGGGACGAACCGACTCGATGAAATTTGGCCGATGCAGCGTACCGAGCGATAACTAAAGGGCGTAGGTCAGTGACTTCTCCGACTCGCGCACGTGTGATTCATCGAAGAGGCGTTGCACGAGGGACAGGTGCATTTCCTCTGCCAGCTGAGGGAACCAGGACTTCACCTTGCCTGCGAGTCCTTTGCGCCTCGTGGGGCGCGCTTTCTCTTTCTTCAGAAGCATAATGAGCCGCTTGAAGTGATCTGCGTCCGTTGCGCGCGGTTGATCTGCGAAAGCTCCCTTCAAGGACTGTACTCGGCTGCATACGTGCCCGAGCCCCTGCAAGTGCCGCATCAGCGGATCGAAACCTGTGTCTCGGGAGAAAACCGTGCATTGGGACGTCGGACGATGCGCAAGTTCCTGCCCAAGGTAGAATGCGATATGGAAATCGAGAGCGTTCGGCCCCTGGCCTGAAATCTTGATCCATTTCAGGCGGGTTCCGAGCGGCTGCGCTTGTACAACCAACTCCTCTGGCAGTTTCTTCTGCGTGACGCCGTAGAACACCAGCACGCGTGCTTCGCTGGGTACGAGGGACAGATCGACTTTCTGTACGTTCTCAAGATCGATCAAGAGTACTCGGCCGGTCATCGCTGCATCCACTCCGGATTCTATTCGAACGGTCGCACGTTGGTTCAGTAGTCGTGTGTGTGGCCAAGGCAGAGAGGCGGTTTGCCTAACCTTGCCAGCGTATCACGCCGTGCTCGCCGTCAAGCGAAACGAGACGGGCTTTCGCGGCATAAACGGCCGCCTCCCCGCGAAGACGCGGGTCCCCTCCATTTATTCCACGATCCCGTCTCGTTTCGCTTGACCGCTGCGCGCGCCGTGATCGGGAGCGTGCATCGGCAAACCGCCGATACCAATGGAGATGCCGCCATGTTCCCGATCAACGATGTCCTACAAGGTGATTGCACGCGCGTATTGCGACAACTGCCGGATTCACACGTCGACCTGATTGTCACCGATCCGCCATACGGCGTTCGGTATCAGGATCGCATCGGCCGAACCGTGGCGAACGACGATGATCCGAGCCGCGTGCTCGGCGCATTCACGGACCTGTATCGCGTCCTGAAGCCTGACACTCTGTGCGTCTCCTTCTACGGATGGGGTCTCGTGGATGACTTCTTCCGCGCTTGGCGGACCGCAGGGTTTCGGCCGGTTGGACATATCGTTTGGGTCAAGGAATACGCCTCTCGCGAGCGCTTCCTGCGCTATCGGCATGAGCAGGCATTTCTGCTCGCCAAGGGACGACCGCCACTTCCGGCGACGCCGATCGATGACATCCAGCCGTGGGTGTACTCCGGCAACTCGGATCACCCGACGCAGAAGGCGGTGCGCATCCTCACGCCGCTTATTGAGGCATTCACACGGCGCGGACAGCTGGTTCTTGATCCCTTCGCCGGCTCTGGAAGCACGCTTGTCGCGGCGTTGATCACTGGGCGGCGCTATATCGGCATCGAACTGGAGCGGAAATACTGCGACCTGGCGCGGCGTCGGCTCGCGTACCTTGAGAACAATCCTTTGCAGCCGAGAGCGACGGTAGCAGGTGTGGCGCATGCGGACCTGGACGCTCCTCCAGCGATCGCGTTGGGTGGCCTCTTCACTTGGTTGCGTGAGCGAGACTACGACGAACTGGCGCGAACGGTGCAGCGGGCGATGGCGCACTACCGGGTGTAGAGCAGCTCCATCCGCACCTTCATTGCGAAATAGATCGTGTGGCATCGCGAGGTGTCACACGATCCGCTCGGTGGTCGCGTATCCGAGCACCCGAGGTCGAGGAGGGGAGAAGGAAGGGACAGGTTGCCTATGAGTGCGAGCGTATCACGCCGTGCTCCCCGTCAAGGACGAGTGCGAGGACGCACTCGCCGCCTGCGGCGGTCTTCGATCCTTGACGGCTGCGCGCGCCGTGATTTGCGAGACGCGGGCAATCCCGCCCAAGAACCTCTCGAGGATCTTGCCATGAATACTCTTCGCGATCTTTCGTTCTCGTCTTACGCCAATGCGTTCTCCCGTGCGCTATCCCTCGAAGCCATCCGGCACCAGGTTCCGGCCGTGTTCGCTCCTTCGCCGGACGAACGCCGGAGCGAAAAGTACACTTTCATCCCCACCGATCGCGTCCTCTCGGGCCTGATGCAGGCCGGCTTCGAGCCGGTCGACGCGCGCCAGGCTGGCACGCGTCGCGCCAACCCGCTGCACGCACGGCACGTCGTTCGGCTCCGTCGGCGGCTGGAGACCGTGCACCTCAAGGACTCCGTTCCCGAGGTGGTCTTCCTCAACAGCCATGACGGCACCAGCGCGTACCAGTTGCGTCTGGGACTCTTCCGCGTCGTTTGCACGAACGGTCTGATCGTGTCCCGTGGTGCGTTTCCGGCGTACTACGTTCCACATCGTGGTGATGTTGTGGATGAGGTGGTTGCCGGCGCGCTCGAGGTCGCCGAGCGGTTCGGCAGCCTGGCAGATCAGGTCGAGAAGATGGAGGCCTGGCAGCTGTACAAGGACGAGCAGATCCGCTTTGCCGAGCGGGCCCTGGCTCTGCGCTTTCCGAGCCCGGCGGACTGCGGCTCGCAGCGGTCGCAGCTGCTGACCTGCCGCCGGACCGAGGACCTGGGCGACGACCTTTGGAGCACGCTAAACAAGGTGCAGGAGAACCTCCTTCGAGGTGGCCTTAGCCGTCGTTCGGCCACGGGGCGTCTGACGCACACGCGACGGATCACGGCGATCCGCCAGGACGTGCGGCTCAACTCCGGGCTGTGGGACCTGGCGGTGGACCTTCTCGCTGCCTGACCTGATCGGCTGAGCTTGAGGAGGGCGTCTGACTCGGGACGCTCTCCCCATTTTCTTTGGCCCTGGGTCGAAGAACGGTCCGAGGTATTGCCCTGCCCGGACGAGGACTGCTTCGTCAGTGCGGTCGCTGGCGGCGATCGAGGTCAGAGTTGGCGCGCGGGTTGCAAGGAATCGGTGGTTGGGAAAGTCGAGTTTCGGCCTAATTTTCCGCGTAATGCAGGATAGCCGCGCGGCGGCTAATGGGCCACATTGTGGCCCATGGTCGCTTCGCAGTTCATCAAGACACGTGTGACGCCGGAGACGAAGTCGCGCTTCCATGTGCTCGCTGATGAGCAGCACCTCACCGAATCGATCCTGCTCAAACGGCTGATCGATCTCGCGCTCGCCGATGAGAAGCGACCACTGCCGGAGGAACAGCGGCCTGCGCACCGCGAAACTCGTCATGCTCGTCTCTACGTTCGGTTGCGCCCAGACGACCAGATGCTGTTGCGTGAGCGGGCATCGGCCCGACACATGCCGGCCGCGACGTACGTCTCAGTGCTGGTTCGGGCTCACCTGCGAACACTGGTGCCGCTACCGAAGGAGGAACTGGTCGCCCTGAAGCGAGCGGTCGCCGAGTTGGGGGCAATCGGTCGCAATCTGAATCAGATCGCTCGGGCAGCGAATCAAGGTGGCAGGGTTAGTGGACCCAGCAACCAAGACCTTCATGCATTGCTGAAGGTGTGCCAGGCGCTCCGGGACAACGTGAAGGCGACCATCAAGGCCAACATCAACAGCTGGGAGATCGGCCATGCCGAAGATGAGAGTTAGCCGGTACGACGGACAACCGCTCTTCGACATTGCGAGCTACGCCCGAAGATGTCCGGCTAGCCGAGACCGACTGTCAGCGGCGGAGATCGCCCAGATATCTCGAACAGTGAATCGGGCTCCCGAAGTGATGGTCAAGGTGCTGCCAATGGGGTCTCACGATCTGAAGTCGATCTCCAGGCACTTTGGGTACAGCGGGCGCTACGGTGAACTCGATCTGGAAACGGACGACGGCCAGGCAGTGCGAGGCAAGGACGTCGGGCGTCACCTGCTCGAGGACTGGGATCTCGACCTGGACGAGCGGCGCCGCGGCACAGCTCTTGCCGCAGCCGGCTGGCGGCCCCCGCCGAAGCACGTCCACAAACTGATGCTGTCGATGCCGGCGGGAACACCACCAGCTGCGTTTCTCGCTGCAGCCCGAAACTTCCTGCGCGAGCAGTTTGCCCTCCAGCACCGCTATGCCTTCGTTCTGCACACAGACGAGCCGCACCCCCATGTGCATGCCGTGGTAAAGGCAGTCAGCGAGCAAGGCAAACGGTTGAACATCACGAAGTCCACTCTGCGCGAGTGGCGAAGCGAGTTTGCGCGGCATCTTCGAGAGCAAGGCATTGAGGCGAATGCCACAGATCGTGCGGTGAGAGGGCAGAGCCAGGGCGCCAAGCGCGATGGCATATATCGCGCCCACCAACGAGGGGAGTCAACGTACATGCGTGATCGCGCCATCGCGATTGCGTCCGAGCGAACGGAAGGACGCCGGGTGGCCGAGCCTGGAGGCGCACGATTGGCGCGTTCACGGCAAGCCGTTGTGAGTGGCTGGAGCGCGGCAAGCGCCATTCTGCGCAAACAGGGCCAGCGCAATCTTGCTGCCGGTGTGGACGCCTTGTTGCGACGCATGCCCATGCCTCAGACTGACAAGGAATGGATGAGTGCCAGGCTTCTAGAGAGGCTGAGGGCACCACAGATCGATGAACGATCCCCCAGTCGCTAAAGCCTAAACCTTCGTCCTCGCTTCAACTGTGGGCGCCATCCGCGTCAACGTCGCCTGGACGCGGGCGCGTCGACCGGCTCGTCTAAGGTCGCGCAAGGTAATGATGATCTGTCGCTTCGTTTCTCCGCGACGGGTGGAAACCTCCACCCTGCTCGATGGGGTCCGGGGTAAAACCAAAGTCTCTCCGTTCGCCTCCAGGTGCGTGGAGTCGCAGAGGATAAATTCCTCTCTCTCTCTCTCTCTCTCTCTCTCTCTCTCTCT
>Ga0182744_1000758_pt1 | contig 29499 bp, 29 predicted proteins | sample eDN3rd30CKraftMG_FD_128525 | JGI IMG/M metagenome (GOLD analysis project Ga0182744, IMG submission 128525) | Enriched Miracle-Growth compost microbial communities from Emeryville, California, USA - eDNA 3rd pass 30_C Kraft MG (version 2) (version 2) ... | reverse complement strand
CAGATGACTGTATTGGGACAATTGCTTACCAAGCTAGAGGGCATGCACATGTTTCAATACTTACGGGTGATCAAGATATTCTTCAACTGCTTGATGAAAGTATTTCGGTTATTTTATTGAAAAAAGGCTATGGGAATTATCTCGTTCATACACCTGATACTTTCTTTGAAGAAAAAGGCATCAAACCTCGTCAAATGATCGATTTAAAAGCACTAATGGGTGATCCTAGTGATAATTATCCTGGAGTAAAGGGAATCGGTGAGAAGACTGCTCTAAAGCTTTTAAAGGAATTTGAGCATGTTGAGGGAATTATTTCTAACTTAGATCGTCTTTCAAAATCACACAAAACGAAAATTGAGCAGGATTTAGAGATGCTTCACTTATCACGCATGCTTGCGGAAATTAAGTGTGATGTCCCCGTAAGTTGTGACTTGCAGAAAGCAGGACTCAAAATTGAAAAAGATAAAGCAATTAATAAATTAATGGAACTGGAACTTCGCGGTTTGCAGCGCTTGCTGCCACTTGAGGCTTCCTTTATCTCTTGAAAAGTTTAGGCTGTCCCAATCAGGGACAGCCTTTTTCATATCTCACAGGGTGTAAACTTATTATGGGATTGATGGCTTGATGGTACCAGTTATGATATAATTATTTCACTTATTAGAGGAAGGTAGATTTTAATGAAACCATTGCAAAGTGATAGTGTAATACCACTTTACCATCAACTAAAGGAAAGATTAAAACATTCTATTGAACAAGGGGATTGGCAGCCAGGAGACCAAATACCATCTGAGAATCAATTAGTGAATGAATTTAATGTCAGTAGAAATACAGCAAAAAAAGCAATTGAAGAACTAGTCCAGGACGGTTTACTCTATCGTAAACAAGGAAAAGGCACATTTGTTGCAAAGCCAAGGCTGCAGCAGTCATTAATGGGTTTGTATAGTTTCAGCAAAGTTTTTAAAGAAAAAGGGTTGTCCCCTAAAGATATACTTATCGAAATAAGAGAAGTCAAACCAACTCAAGAGATTATCCAGGAGCTTCAGATACCGGAAGATGAAACGGTCTTTGAAATGAAGCGCCTTCGCTGTGTGGAAGAGGATCCATATATCCTAGAGTCCTCCTTCTTTCCAAAAAGCGTAATATCAGATATGTCTATGTTGAACAAAGTGGGACAAATCTCTCTTTATGATTTTCTTGAACAGGAATTAAATATCAGAATAAAAAGAGCCATCGAAGCCTTCGAACCTGTACTAATTACCAAAGATGAAAGTGTATACCTCGAAACAGAAGAAGGGAAACCAGCTCTGCTATTAGAGAGAACAGCTTTTGATACTAATGGAGTACCGGTAGAATTTTGTCGTTCGATTGTTCGTGGTGATCGCTGTCGTTTTTACACTGAACTTACTTAAAGCGTTAATGAAAAACGACTAGCATAATTTTTTTGAAAAACTTTATTTGTCGGGTTGACCCTACAAGTTGAGGTGTTATAATGAAAGTACAAAGTTAATGAGCTCATAGTAAAACCTATGAGTTTTTTTTACTACAACTTGTACCATCAACCCATCTATATATAGTTTATTTTCACTTACTTAAAATCGAGGTGCAGGATATGAACAAGTCTATTGGCATTGATATCGGCGGGACAAAAATTGCTGCGGGAATTATTACCGAGAAGGGTGAATTGCTGAAACGCATAGAGGTCAAAAGCGATCCTTCCGACAGAGAAAAAATGTTTTCTAAAGTGGTAGAAGCAGTCAAACTGCTTTTAAAGGATTCATCTCTTTCAATAACGGATGTGACAGGGATTGGTGTTGGAGTCCCTGGCAAGGTGAACCGGGAAAGCGGGATTGCAATTTTCCAAAACAATTTACCATGGGAGCAGTTCCCAGTTACACAACGTCTTCGAGAGGCATTCGGAACAGAGAACATAGTAATCGATAATGATGTATATACGGCCGCGTTTGCAGAGTGGAGTGCTGCTGGTGGAAACAGAGAGGAAACCTTTGTTTATGTAACGATTAGCACAGGCATATCCTGTGCCATTATTCACCGTGGTTCCTTTTTTAGAGGGGCAGGATTTGCCGGTGAAATTGGCTTAATTCCTATCTTTTTAAAAAGAAATGTGCCTCAATTTGAGCGGTTGGAAAATGCAGCTGCTGGACCGGCTATTGCCAAAAAGGCGGAAAAACTCTTAACGATGCAACTATCCACTAAGGATGTTTTTGAACGTTATCTAGCCGGGGAACCTGAGGTGCAGTCTGTTATTGAAGAGGTGACCGATAGTTTGGCCCAAGGTCTCTACACGATTTCTAGTTTAATAGACCCGCACAAAATCGTATTTGGAGGCAGCGTAATTGCAAATAACCCTTTCCTGCTTGAAATATTGAAAGGAAAACTTAAAAACTATCAAATCCCTGAACAACAGCATGTATTAAATCAAATGACCATAACTGCCATTAAGCAGGATAATGGCGTGGTTGGTGCGGGATTAAGGGTATTTGAGAAAATCTAATTTTTTTATATAAGGAGTGTCATAAATGTTTACTTTGGGTAATGAAAAATTAGTTCCGCTAGGAGCTGAGATTACAACAGCAGAAATAAAACAACAGCCTGAGCTGTGGGCGGAAACCTTTGCCTTGTACTCCAAGAGGCGCTGTGCCATTTCAACATTTTTGAAAAATATTAAGGAAAAACATGATCGTGTTCGTGTGATATTCACCGGTGCTGGTACTTCTGCATATGTCGGTGACACTGTTACCCCTTATTTGAAGGGGAAAGTCGATGAATGGCAGTGGGATTTACAGAGTGTGGCTACAACAGCCATTGTTTCAAACCCTTACCACTTTTTGAAAGAAGATATTCCGACCTTACTCGTTTCCTTTGCAAGAAGCGGGAATAGTCCGGAAAGCGTGGCAACCGTTGAGCTCGCTCAGCAAATCGTAAACAATCTATACCAAATTACGATTACTTGTTCTATGGAAGGCAAACTTGCACAGCGGGCAGAAGGGGATGATAGAAATCTTCTGTTATTAATGCCTGAAAAGTCTAATGATCAGGGCTTTGCTATGACCGGTAGCTATACCTGCATGACCTTAACCGCACTCCTTGTTTTTGATCCATTAGCAGATGAAGAAAAAGATGAGATTGTTAAAACAATCCGCCGAATGGGTGAAAGTGTAATTCAAAAAGAAGCTTTGATTGAAAAGATCGTATCTGTTGATTTTGATCGGATTATATATCTTGGTTCAGGTGGCTTTGAGGGATTGGCAAGAGAGGCTCAATTGAAGGTACTAGAATTAACAGCTGGAAAAATGGCAACTGCCTTTGATTCATCTCTTGGGTTCCGTCACGGTCCGAAGTCCTTTGTGAATGAAAATGCAGTCATATTTTGCTTTGTTTCTAACCAGCCATATACCCGTCAGTACGATTTAGATATGTTAAATGAACTGAAGCAGGACCAGATTGCCCGCAGTGTTTGTGCCATCGTCGTGGAAGGTGATAGTAATTATTCAGGTGACACCTTCTCGTTCGAAAGCGGGGGCAGAAACGTACCGGATGCTTATTTGTCCTTGCCTTACGTAATGGTTGGTCAAACGATTTCCCTACTTGCGGCCATTAAAGTCGGGAATACACCGGATACACCGTCCCCAAGTGGCACTGTCAATCGCGTGGTCAAAGGGGTTACTTTACACGAATACAAAGAATAGATAGAAGGCAGTCTGACTGGCTATAAAATAAGGCTGCCTTTTCAAGTATATCAGGGGAATATAGCTGCTTCCCTTTTCCCTTTGAATATAGAGGTGCGGGAATGAATTATTATGTGTATGCAGATAAGTTTTTTCTTCATGACGGTGTATATGGACCAGGTTTCTTAGAGGTCAAAAATGGAAAGTTTGCTTCTTTTTATGATGTACACCCCCATGAATCGGCAAAAGTCATTGATTTTGCCGGATATTGGATTGCTCCAGGCTTAGTTGACACCCACATCCACGGCTTCAAAAATCATGATGTCATGGAAAATGATTTTAAGGGTTTGAATGCCATTTCTGAGGGACTGCTTTCTTGTGGAGTGACTTCATTTTTACCAACTACGTTAACCGCTTCCATTGAGACTCTTAACAAAGTGGTCAAGATGATAGGAGAAAATTATTCGAAAGTTACTGGAGCAAAGATCAAAGGAATTTTTTTAGAGGGGCCATTTTTTACCGAAAAACATAAAGGGGCCCAAAATACGAACTACTTTCATGACCCTTCAATTGAATTATTAGAAAGTTGGCAAAGTCTATCAAGGCATTTTATTAAAAAAATCGCACTTGCCCCTGAAAGGACCGGAGCGGCAGATTTTATCGGCCATGCTGTTAACCACGGAGTGACAGTTGCGTTAGCTCACAGTGATGCTACGTATGTAGAAGCAAAACAAGCGGTCGAAAAGGGAGCCTCCATTTTTGTTCATACGTTCAATGGCATGAGCGGTTTGCACCATCGTGAACCTGGTATGGCTGGAGCTGCCATGAGTATACCAAATGTGTATGCCGAAATAATATGTGATGGCCACCATGTCCATCCTGCTGCTGCTAACATTCTAATGAACGCACGGGGCAGAAAGGAAACTGTTCTTGTAACCGATTGTATGATGGCAGGTGGTATGCCTGAAGGCAGTTATTTGCTAGGCGAATTTCCGGTTGATGTAATGAATGGGGCAGCCAGATTGGAAAGTGGGAGCTTAGCAGGAAGTATTTTGCAATTAATACATGCAGTCAAAAATGTTGTCAATTGGGGAATTGCATCCCCAGAGGAAGCGATTTATATGGCAAGTATGGCACCGGCGAAAAGTGTTCATCTAGATGGTGAATGTGGCAGGATTGCAAAAGGCCTCGATGCAGATTTTATTGTATTAACGCCTCAGTTTGAATTAATGGCGACTTATCTTGATGGTATTTGCAGGTATCAAGCAAAAAACTTTGAGGGGAAAGAGGAATGGCAATGATTTTAACTGTCACAATGAACCCATCCGTTGATATTTCCTACCCGATTCCTGATTTTAAACTCGATGATGTCAACCGTGTCGAAGGGGTTCGTAAAACAGCCGGTGGAAAAGGATTAAATGTGGCCAGGGTCATTAAGCAAATGGGAGAAGGCGTTATGACGACTGGAGTGCTTGGCGGTACGATTGGCGACTATATTATTCAGGAGCTTTCAAAAGACAGGATAGAAAATGATTTTTTGAAAATTAATCAAGAATCAAGAAATTGTATTGCCGTTCTCCACGACAACAAGCAGACGGAAATTTTAGAATCGGGCCCAACCCTTACAGCAAAAGACGGGACAGCCTTTCTTACTAAATATGATCGTCTTCTAACCAAGGTTTCCTTAGTGACGATCTCGGGCAGTTTACCCAAGGGGTTACCTTCAGGATTTTATCGGTTGATGGTTGAGAGGAGTCGTGAACTGGGAATTCCGGTTGTCATTGATACTTCGGGTGAATCATTGCGCCAGGTTTTGTTAAATGATGCTAAACCATTTGCGATTAAGCCTAACATCACGGAGCTTTCTCAGCTTCTTGGAATAAATGTGGAACCTAGCATAGAAAGTCTCAGACAGGCACTCACACACGAGTGGTTGCAGGGTATTGAATGGATTGTTATATCGATGGGCGGGTCAGGTGCCTTTGTGAAGCATGGCCAGGATTTTTACCATGTAACGATCCCAAAAATTAATGTGGTGAACCCTGTAGGTTCAGGTGACGCCACGGTGGCCGGATTCGCTGTCGCTGTTAAACACAGGCGGTCTGTTCAGATGGTGTTAAAAACAGCTATGACGGCAGGGATACTAAATGCGATGGAAGCGGTAACAGGTTATATCAATACAGCAAATTTCGAAGAGATATTCAAACAAGTCAGAGTAAAAAAAATAGACTTATAGAGGTGAAGAAGTATGTTAGTACTTACGGAATGCAAACAAGCAGCGCTTAAACGATTATCAGATGAGAATGGGATTATTGGAGCATTAGCGATTGATCAACGTGGTTCATTAAAGAAAATGATAGCATCTGGAAGTGCCGCACCTGTTGGGGATGAGGGCATCGTCCGCTTCAAAGAACTAGTTTCTGAGGAATTGACGCCTTATGCCACTTCCATTCTATTAGATCCAGAATACGGCCTGCCAGCAGCAAAAGTCCGCCACCGAGAGGCAGGGCTGTTAGTCGCATATGAAAAGACCGGTTATGATGCCAATGCTGTAGGGCGTTTGCCCGATTTATTAGAAGAATGGTCGGTAAGACGCCTGAAGGAAGCGGGAGCCGACGCGGTGAAATTTTTACTCTATTACGATGTAGATGAAGATGAAAAAATCAATGACTTTAAGCATGTATATATGGAGCGTGTTGGGTCAGAGTGTGCCGCGGAGGACATCCCATTTTTCCTTGAGATTGTTAGTTACGATGCCAAAAACGAAGAGGTGAAAAATTTAGAGTATGCAAAGATAAAGCCGCATAAGGTAATTGAGGCAATAAGAGAATTCTCGAAGCCGCAATATCAAGTGGACGTACTAAAAGTCGAGGTTCCGGTTGATATGAATTTTGTCGAAGGATACTCGAATGGTGAAATAGCCTATACGAAGGAAGAAGCAGCGGGATATTTTAAGGAACAAAGTGAGGCAACCCACCTTCCATTTATCTTCTTAAGTGCAGGCGTAAGTGCGGAATTATTTCAAGAGACATTAAGGTTTGCCAAGGAATCTGGTTCCACCTTTAACGGTGTATTATGCGGTCGTGCTACTTGGAAAAACGGTGTTTCACCATTTGCAGAAATTGGTGAAGAAGCTGGACGCGCATGGCTCCGGGATACAGGAAGAAAAAACATCAAAGAACTAAACGATGTCCTAAGACAAACTGCTAGTCCATGGTACAAGAAAATAGCTAATATTCAGGAAAATGATGTATTACAGCCGAAATAAAAGGAAGGGATGGTACTTGCTGACGCAAATGTACCATCCCTTTTCTTATGATATTTCCCCAATTAATTCAAATAGTTTGAGTTCGTTGACTTCCGTAATGATTTCTTTTGTGTTATTTTTATCGAATTTTTTTAATAGGCTACTGATTTGCTTTTTAATGGTCTCGATCTCCACGGCGCGGATTTCTGCAATTTCTTTTCGCTTAAGACCGCTGCAGAGCATTTTCAATACCTCGAGTTCCGACTGGGTCAGGTTAGCAACGATTTTAAAAAAATGGGTTAATTGATCTTCAGATCTTTTTATGCGGGCAAATTCTTGCCTGATTTTCTGCGCAATAATCGGCCGGATTGGCGATTGGTTGTTAGCAGCAGAATAAATCGCTTCTATAATTTCTTCTTTTGGTGCTGATTTTATCAAGTAATCAACAATCCCCGTTTGAAAAGCAGCAAAAACAATATTATTATCCTGATGGACGGTCAACATAATGATCTTCGTATCGGGTAAAATTTTGTGAATTTCTGAAGCAGCCTTAATACCTGCCATTTGACTTTCCATTTCAATGTCCATTAGTACAATATCGGGTTTCTTAACTGCCGCAAATGCAATCGCTTCATAACCGCTTTTAGCCGAGGCAGCTAAAGAAAGGTTGTCCACGCTATTTATTATTCGTTCCAGCCGTCTGCGATGGGCCTCCATGTCGTCAGCTATTAAAATATGTATCTTTTCCAAATGAATACCTCCCCAAAATAAGGCAAAGGGGAATATTTTATCCCCTCTTTGCCAGTGGCAATAGAATATTAAATTGTGTAAACTTACCTAATTCACTTGTCACTTCAATTTCCCCGCCATGGGCTGTTATAACCTTATGGCAAAATGATAGACCAATTCCCCAATTGGTGATGCTTGGTTTCGTTGAGAAAAAGGGGGTAAATATTTCATCTACATTTTCGGCTGCAATCCCTGGACCGTTATCCCTAATCGTAATCGTTCCCCATTGATCCACGTGGTTTAACATAATTGAAATTCTTCCACCTTTACTTCCGAGTGCTTCAACCGAATTTTTTAGGATATTATATACCGCCTCGTTGGTTTGGTCTTCATCAATGTAAACAAGAATATTTGAATCTGGTTTTTCCAGTTGGAACTCCACATGTGACAGCATTGAATTAAATCGTTGGATTGCTTTTTCGATGGGCAGCTGTATTGGAACAGCCTTGATATTCAACGTGATATGCTTAAGCTTTTCATTGGCTTGGTTGATACTCTGAAACGACTGTTCACACGATTCCGTGATCAATTTAAGGCTGTACAAAGCATCTTCATCATCTGCGAATTTTTCTTGCAGGTATTCCGCCTCTGATCGAATTGCCAGAAGATGGTTCTTAATGGCATGAGTAAATGCCCGAATCCCTAGAGAGGCCGTGTCCATCTTTTTCTTTGTAATAATATTGATGTTTGAATAGCGTGCTTCATTTGTTTTGTATTTGTAAATATTGTAGAGCATGATCCCGATAGCTGCGATAGCTAGTAATGGGAAAAAACGATATTCAAGTAAAAATAAATTAACCGGGGGTTGTGAATAATTAATAAAGTTTTTACTGAAGGTGATTTTTACAAGATTGGAAGGAGCCCAGTAAAATACAAATAGTTGTAAAAAGGTGATGGGCAGTAAGCTAATCATTATGTAAAGCGTATGATCACGAATGGACCTTAGTTTGTAATAACGAATGTAATAGCTGACAAATAAGACAAAACTTAAAATGAGAAAGGCATAATTTAATGTCTGGAAGCCGATATCCCCTATTTTACTTAATTGCTGATACTTCTTCGTGAGTATCTCAGTTTTAGAGAATAATTCCTGAAGATAAAGGTTGATACTCGGGTCGTAAAATAGAAACTGAATGATCCCTGCAATTCCTAGTCCCAAGTATACATAGCGCAATTTCGTTTTGATTTTAAAATTGCTAGTAAAAGATATCGAAAAACTAAAAAACGAAAAATAGAAGAGGATGATTCCTAAATTAAAGAGCCGAATTAATGAATGAGTATCAAAGTTTCCTAATACGAGCCGGCTCCAGGTCCCAGGGCCAAGACCAATAAATTGATTCACAATACTATAATAATTAAATTTTGATAGATAGAGGGTGAAAGAAATATACGCCATAATCCATCCAATGGTTAACGCACATAAATAGAAAACCGACCTGCTACTCAGGTTTTTATAGATAAAAAAGATTAGAAATACCATGAAAATAAGGCAGAGAAAAATCATGTTTGTCACTCCTGGCTAGAAAAAGGGGAAAGAAACTTTCTACTTATTTCGAAAAATGAAAACCTTTACACTAAGTATATAACAAACTACTAAAAAAAATAAGGGGGCAACAAAGAATGAAAAAAGTGATTAGTTTACTAGCATTATTAATTCTATTTCTTGGACTTTTAGCTGGCTGTGCAAGTGGCGGGACTGAAAAAGGAAATGCAGAACCGAAAGAGAAAAAAGATCCGAATGCAAAAGTAAGTTTGAAAATGGCAGTTTTTCCAGCAGATGAGGCAGTATTTAAGCAAGGCTATGAAAACTTTAAAAAGGATCATCCAAATATTGATATCACATTTGAAACTTTCCCACAGCAGCAATATTATGAAAAGATTCGTATGCAGCTTTCAGGCGGGGAAGGCTATGATCTTTTTACTGGTCAATTAGACAATATGGTTGATACCGGAATTGTAGCACCACTAGATCAGTACATTAAGGATAGCGGTATGGATGTAGCAGGATATGGATCTATGTATGATACTTATAAATATGAAGGAAAAGTTATGAGCTTACCATATCGTAAATCAAACTGGATGCTTTATTATAACAAGACACTTTTCGATGAAAAGGGTGTTGAGTATCCAAGTGATGATATGACGTGGGATGATTTCCGTGAATTGGCAAAGAAGATGACTAGCGGTAGTGGTGAAAATAAAGTATATGGTGCCTTTTTACAGCAATGGCCGCAAACTTGGTATATGAGTGCAGTTCAAAATGGTTCTTCCGTTATTGATAAAGATTTAACACCATTTAAAGAGGCATTAGAAGTAAGGATAAATCTTGAAAAAGACGGTTCCATTATGCCATGGTCCGAACAGGTAACAACTGGAGCACACTATAATGCAGCTTTCCAAAAAGGAAATATTGCGATGAATATGATTGGAGACTGGCATGTTGCTCAGCTTCGTCAAGGTGAAAAAGATGGAACAGTTAAATTTGATTGGGATGTTGTCCCGATTCCACATCCAGAAGGTGTTGCAAAGAATACATCACTAGCATTGCCTGTAACAATTATGATGAACAAAAATACAAAGCATGCAGAAGAAGCATTTGAATTCCTTCAATATATGTCAGGGAAAGAAGGCGCTGAGCTTCTTGCTTCTCAAGGTTATTTAACTGGATATATGGATAAGGACGTAGAAGCTGCTTATCTTGGAGACGGAACGCAAAAACCAACAAACCTTCACTATTTCCTAGAAACAAAAGAATACCCAGAGTATCCAATGCTTCCTGGAGTTAAAAATGTTGTCGTTGAACAAATCTTTAAGCAAGAAGGAGAACTTGCCTTACTTGGACAAAAATCAGTGGATGAAGCTATTAAGGAAATAACTAAGCGTGTTAAAGGTGAATACGCAAGTAAGTACGGAGAAAAGTAATAAAGAAAAAGTGAGGTACTGCGCTAGTTATTCCAAACAGCAGTACCCCTTTTTTTAAGAAAGGATGAAAATCTAGCATGAACCCTAGTAAAAAAGTAAATTCAAAATCCATTAGGCGAAATCGACTCATCGCTTATACCTTTCTTCTCCCCAGTATCATTGGCTTCGTATTATTTATTCTAGGTCCAGTGATTGCTTCCTTTTTAATGAGCTTTACCTCCTGGAATGGATTTGGAGTCGTAGAGTTTATTGGATTAGATAACTACAAACAATTGTTAAGTGATGAGAATTTTAAAATTTCATTTATTAATAGCATTCTTTTCATGGTTATATCAGTTCCTATCACTTTGTTTCTTTCAATGATAATCGCTGTAGCCTTAAATCAGGGAATTCGATTTGTTAAGGTTTTCCGCACAGCTGTTTTCCTGCCTTATGTTACAGCTACGATTGCTGTTGCAGCTGTATGGCAGCTCATTTTCAATCCTACAATGGGCCCGATTAATGGAGCATTAATGAAGTTTGGAATTGAACAGCCGCCTGGCTGGTTATCTTCACCAACATGGGCTTTGATCTCCGTTTCAATCGTATATATTTGGCATTCTGTCGGCTATTACATGATTCTATTTTTAGCGGGTCTTCAAGGTATACCAGATTATCTATATGAAGCAGCTGAACTGGATGGGGCTGGACCTGTCAGGAAATTTTTCAATATCACGGTGCCGATGTTGTCCCCGGTTCTATTCTTTACTACCATTATTGGTATCATTAATTCGTTTAAAATATTTGATTTAATTTATGTCCTGACCGGTGGAGGACCTGGCCGTTCAACACATGTGCTTGTATATGACATTTATAATACTGCATTCAAGCAATTTGAGTATGGATATGCTTCTGCAATGGCCTATGTTTTGTTCATGCTCATTCTGATCATCTCAATCATTCAATTTAGAGGACAGAAAAAATGGGTGAATTATTAATGGAAAATCAGGAGAAAGGGTGATGGAATTAATGAATCTTGCTACAGAAGCACCTGTTTACACAGCTAACGCCAAGCGTAAAAAAAAAATATCTATAGGAAAAATGTTCAGATACCTTGTTATCATTCTTGTTTCGTTAGCAATGGTTTTGCCATTTGTTTGGATGATATCCGCTTCATTAAAAGCAGAAACGGAGATCTTTGGGTTTCCAATTAAGTGGATACCAGAAACCTTCCGCTGGGAAAATTATAAAAATGTTTGGACAACGGTCCCGTTTCATCTTTACTATTTGAATACATTAAAAATTGCGGTTATTACAACAATTTTGGTCATTATCAATAGTTCTCTTGCAGGCTATGCGTTTGCGAAAATTAAATTCCCTGAAAGTAATAAAATATTTTTTATTTATGTAGCTACAATGATGATTCCTTATCAGGTAATGATGATTCCTCAATTTATGCTAATGAACGAGCTTGGGCTGGTGAACTCTCATTGGTCACTTATTATTTTGGGGACAGTTAATCCATTTGGAGTATTCTTATTCCGTCAGTTTTTCTTATCCATTCCGGATGAGTTATTAGAAGCGGCTAGAATAGATGGTTTGAATGAATTTGGCATTTATTGGCGAATCATTATGCCATTGTCCAAACCGGCTATTGCGACACTTGTCATTTTCTCTTTCATGCATTCCTGGAATGACTTTTTAGGGCCATTAATTTACCTGACTTCTGACAATTTGTATACATTACAATTGGGTATCCAGCATTTTATTACCGAATATAACACGGAGTATTCTCTTTTAATGGCAGCTGCTGTATCAGCGGTTATCCCAACCATCATTGTTTACTTCTTAGCTCAGGACCATTTTATCAAGGGAGTTGCCAGTTCGGGAATCAAATAATAAAGGAGAAAGAAAATGGAGGAAAAACAAAGGCCGAATCTAATTTATATTTTTGCCGATCAATGGCGACGTCAGGCTGTTGGGTATGAAGGAGAAGATCAGGTGATTACGCCGAATATCGATTCCTTCGCACAAGAAGGTACGATATTTTCAAATGCCGTTACCTGCTCTCCCTTATGTTCTCCACACAGGGCTTCCTTGCTTACTGGCAGGTATCCAAGCAGTACGGGAGTTTATACGAACTGTAAGGTTGGGGCAGATGTCATGTTAAAACAAGATGAAATCTGTATTGGTGATGTACTTGAAGAAAACGGCTATCAAACAGGATATATCGGGAAGTGGCATTTAGATTTACCGGAATTAAATGTATCGGAACAGCCGGAATCCGGTGCAGAGGGGTGGGACGCGTATACACCTCCCGGACCCAAACGCCACGGTTTTCAATACTGGTATTCCTATGGGGCTTGGGATGATCATCTCTCACCGCATTACTGGAAGGATAGCCCCAAAAAAATTAAAGTAAACCAATGGTCGGTCGAACACGAAACAGACCAAGCACTAAAATTTATCCAAGACCGAAACAGCAATCAGCCGTTTACATTATTTTTATCCTGGAATCCGCCGCATAGCCCATTTGATCAAGTCCCAGAAAAATACAAAAAGCTATATAACAGGGATCAAATTGCACTCCGGGAAAATGTCACGGATTCCAGCTTCTCCGTACATACCGGAGAAGAGGTGGATGGCGGCATAAAAGAATTAAAGGAAAAGCAATTGAATTACTTTGCTGCGATAACAGGAATTGATGATCAGTTCGGGAGAATTTTACAATTTCTAAAAACAGAAAAGCTCGAAGAGAATACGATTGTTGTTTTAACTTCCGATCATGGCGAAATGATGGGTTCTCACGGTTTGATGGCGAAGCATGTTTGGTATGAAGAATCGATTGGCGTTCCATTTTGTATCCGCTGGCCAAGGGTGATTCCACAAACAAGGACAGATCTGCTGCTGAACACTGTTGATATTATGCCAACACTCCTAAGGCTGCTAGATTTGGACATTCCTAGTTCAGTAGAGGGCGCTGATTTATCCGAGTATATCTTGAACCAAGAAGGAGGCGGTCCGGGGGAAGCTTATATTAGCGCCTACCCGGGCAGAAAGGAAGCAATTGAAGCCTTTCAAAATGCAGGGCTCAACAATCAAGAATATGGGTGGAGAGCGGTTCGGACTCATGAGTTTACATATGTGATTTATCACGGGTATGCTCCAGAAGACGCCATGGTTCGTTTGCTATACGATTTGAAAAACGATAAATATCAGCTTCATCCGGAACTCATTGAAGCCCCATCTTGTCATCCGCTCGCAGCTATTCTTGAAGAAAAGCTGTGCCTCTGGCTGAAAGATTTAAATGATCCTTTTTACAATAAAATTAGAGGTGTTATGAAATGACCGAAAATACTGTGGAAGTACGCAAGGAAGAAATAAAAGATATTGAACGTTTTATGCAAGCGCCAGCAGTAGACCGTTCTTTTGTGGAAAATGCCATTAAGCATGTTTTAGCTAAAATTGACCAAAGCTTAGATGTATTTACAGACAAATTCCCTGATTCTAACTCTGTAGGTCTTGTCTATCAGCCGATTGAAAATGTAGAATGGACCACAAGCTTTTGGACCGGAATGCTATGGCTCGCATATGAGCATACAGGCGATGAAAAATACCGGAAAGTTGCAGAAAAACAGATTAAAAGTTTTAAAGAACGTCTAGAAAAAAGAATCGAAGTTGATCACCATGACCTAGGCTTCTTATACACATTAAGCTGTGTCAGCGCATATAAACTTACTGGCAATGAAGAGGCAAAAGATATCGCAGTAAAAGCAGCTGATTTGTTAATTACCCGCTATTACGATAAAGCGGGAATTATCCAGGCGTGGGGAGACCTTAATGATCCAAAGCAGCGCGGGCGAATGATTATTGATTGTAACCTGAACCTGCCTTTGCTTTATTGGGCTACTGAAGTTACAGGGAAACCGAAATATCGCGAAATTGCCGAAAGTCATGTAAGACAGGCAGCAAAATATATTGTCCGCGAAGACGCCTCCACCTTCCATACGTATTACATGGATCCGGAAACAGGTGAACCGTTGTATGGCAACACCCACCAAGGATTTTCGGATGACTCCTGCTGGGCCCGCGGGCAAGCATGGGGGATATATGGATTTCCGCTCAGCTACCACTACACGAGTGATTGGAGCTTAGTGGAGTTAGCGAAGAAGCTGACAAACTATTATTTAAATCGCTTGCCGGAAGACGAGATTTGCTATTGGGATCTAATTTTTACTGAAGGCCATGAGGAGCGGGACAGCTCTGCGGCAGCAATTACGATATGCGGCATGCTTGAGATGGCAAAACACTTGCCGTTAACCGACCCTGAAAAACAAATCTATGAAAACGCTGCACTTAAGATGGTGCAGTCCTTATATGAAAACTATCGGACCGATATCGATAGTGAGGCAAACGGAATCCTAAAGCATGCCGTATATTACAAAGCCGGAGGCCGTGGGGTGGATGAAAGCTGTATCTGGGGTGACTACTATTATTTTGAGGCATTAATTCGACTCGTTAAGGATTGGAAAATGTACTGGTAAGATATTCGGGATAGAGAAACGTCCAAGAGTGCTTGGCGTTTCCTATCTAAATGGATTTGAAAGGGGAATTGATGAAATGGATGGGAAGCTATATCGAACAATGGAGTTTATCATGAATGCCTTTATATTGAATCTATTATGGCTGGTGATATGCCTTCCAATTCTGACCATTTTTCCAGCGACAACCTCTTTGTTTGCTGTAGTCCGGGAGTGGCAGAAGGAAGATGATGTTAAAGTATTTTCTGCCTTTTTCCGCCATTTAAAGGCGAACTTTAAACAAAGCTTCCTTCTTGGCATTTTATGGATTGTCTTTACCTTATTGCTAATCGGTGATTTTGTTATTACCAATCAGATGCAATCTAACCTAAAATACGTACTATTTGCGCTCTTCTTCCTTTTAAGTATTTTTTATCTGTTTGCGTCGATTACAATTTTTCCTGTCATTGTTCATTACAAGGTGTCTTGGAAGGACGCAATCAAGAATGCTATGTTGCTTTCGACTGGAAATCCTCATTTTGTGCTTCTTTCCCTAGGTATAATAGCCGGTACAGTGGTGCTCATATTTAATTTTCCAGCGGCCACGATGATAGCTTTTAGTATTGCTGCCTATCTGATTTATGCCCTGGTATCAAAGGGGTTTCATAAGGAGAAAAAAGTTCAAGCGAATTTCCAATCAGCCGCTGATTAACATTTGTACTGTGGGCCCTTGCTACAACCTTTCTGTCCTTAGCGAATATCATATTCCGCCGCAAATGTCTGGATAGACGAAAAAGATGTTTGGCTAAGGACTCCAAGAGAAGGCAAGGGATCACATTCTCTGTGAATTTAACAGTAAGGAGACAATATAAAAATGGTACAAGCCTGTTTGAGTTCAAATAACCATGGCCATATCGGTGTAATGTGGAAAACCGTTTCTGAGGCATGTAATCTTGCTTGTGATTATTGCTATTATAGCAGCTGTGGCGGTCAGCCGGGAAAAATCGAAAAAATTGATTCTATTATGCTGGAAAAATTTGTTAAAGAATATATGGATTTATCCAATGGTGCAGCCTCATTCGCATGGCAGGGAGGAGAGCCGCTCCTGGCTGGCTTGGATTTTTTTAAACATGTAGTCTATTTACAGGCAAAGTACGCTCCTAAAAATACAATCATAAGCAATTCACTGCAAACCAATGCTACGCTCATTACAGAAGAATGGGCAAGTTTTTTTAAACAATATAATTTTTTAATCGGTGTTAGTCTGGATGGACCAAAGGAAATCAATGACGCTAGAAGGGTGAGTGGTCAGGGCATAGGGAGCTTCGACCGTGTGATGCGCGGGATTAATCATTTGCGTAATGCGAATGTTGACTTTAATATCCTGACGGTTATTCATGAAGGAAATGTTGGTCGGGCCAAAGAGTTAATGGCGATTTATCAGAAGGAAGAATTTAGCCATGTGCAATTTATCCCTTGTATGGATTTTCGAGCCCAAGAACCGAATAAGCCTGGGCAATATTTAATTACTCCTGAACAATATGGCCATTTTTTATGCGAGGCATTTGACATTTGGTATAACGATGGTAACCCGAAAAGATCTGTACGGTTCTTTGATAACATTCTAAGTGTCTATTTACACCAGGAGGCAGAATTATGTGTTCATCGCCAATCCTGCCCGAAAACACTGATCCTTGAACAAAACGGAGATGCCTACCCATGCGATTTTTATATTAATGATGATTATAAACTAGGGAACGTTGGTCAAAATTCGCTAATAGATATTTTAAACAGTCCCAAATATGAAGACTTTTTAGACTTAAAACCTAAATTGCCAGATAAGTGTAGGAGCTGCAAGTATTTACAACTTTGCCATGGCGGTTGTCCAAGAAACCGGGTATGGAACCAAGAAGAAGACCATGTACTGTCTGATTATTTCTGTGAGAGTTATCTTCAGCTCTATAACTATGGTCACGAACGAATGGAAAAGTTAGCAATTTCTATAAAACAGCAATGGCTGCAAAATCATCTCCGATCAGGTCGTCCAAAACCAGATAGAAATCATATATGTCTGTGCGGCAGTGGTAAAAAGTTTAAAAAATGCTGTGAGAAGTGGCTGCAACACAGTATATCTAACTAGCATTAGAAAACATTATGGGGTAGGTATGAAACTTAAATAGAGAAAGTTTTTTCTATGTTTTGAATTCAAGGGCTGTCCCAGAAAAGGGACAGCCGTTTCCATTCTATTTTGTATTTTTCTTCTTTTGGGCATTTTCTAATTTGCTTTTAGGTTCCTCAGCGAACTCTGCGTCTTGTCCATAACCTTGTTTATTAACACCAGGTGCCTTTACTCCGCGATTAGCATGACCATTTTTGCTCATCTTCGTCACCTCCCATTTTTTTAGTATTTCCACGTGAGAATAATAAAACTCAACTTTCTAAACAATAAAGATAAGAGGTGATAAAGATGAACAAAGGTGTTTATTTAGCCCTGTCCAGTATTGCTTTAGCACAGGGATTAAAGATTCCGATTCATTATTATAAAAAGAAAGAGTGGCGCCCGGACCTCTTTTTCCAAACTGGTGGAATGCCAAGTTCACACTCAGCCGGAGTTTCCACACTTACCACATATATAGCTTTACAACGTGGGCTGCCAACATTTGATTTTGCTCTTTCACTTGTTTATGGCTTAATCGTCATGTATGACGCGCAGGGGATTAGACGACAAACAGGTGAACTTACCCTTAAAGTCAATTCCATGCATGATTTAATTGAAAAAGTGGACAAAGAAGAGAGTGTAGAATTTAAACAAGAAGCTCCTAAAAAGCTAAAGGAAATGCTAGGACATCAGCCAGAAGAGGTATTAGGCGGTGCCTTTCTTGGTGCATTAGTAGGAGTGGTTGGGCATATATGCACAAAAAAGAGTAGAAAATTGTCGAAATTTAAGTTAAAATCTGATAGTAGATGGTTTTAGATTGCTTGGAGAGGGATGGAGAAGCCAGTGCGAACAGTTAATGAGTACTTGCACTACCTAGAAGGAAAAGGATTTCAATTTCAAGAGGATGCGATTGGGTTTATTTATTTCGGAAAACATTATACAAATGCTTCCGACGAATTGATTAATTCCGCAATAGAGATCACACTAAAAGCCCAGAAAAGCTTTGATGGCAGCTTTTATGTGTCATTATTAGAAACCCTTGTTTCGAGCAAGATACAAACAAGAAATGCAGCCCTAAAGTTCGTTAAAGAAAGAGAGCTAGTGGCAATATAAAACGCGAAAGTCCTCCCGGAAATGGGAGGACTTTTGTTTAACCTTGTAAGCTTTTATTCTTCCTGAGTAATGGGAATTTGTTTACAGGGACCTCTGCAAAAATCATCCCTGCAAAAATTAGTAAGCACCCAAATAGAGCACTATATGATAAGCGTTCAGCTGCCCAATAATATCCTGCTATTGCAGCAAAAACAGGTTCCATCGCAAAAATTAATGCTACCCTCGTAGCCGTAGTATATCTTTGGAAATTGGTTTGAATTAAAAATGCTAATGCTGTAGCAAATACACTAGTGATTACCAAGGCAATGATTACATCCTGTGAAAGAAGAATACCAACGTTAAAGGATTTTTTCCAATCCTCGAATAAAAGAGCAGAAAGGATGGATAATATTGCCACTGTAGAAAGTTGAATCACGGTTAATAGTAAGGTTGGATATTTGCTTGAGTACTTTCCAGTAAAAATAATATGCAAAGCAAAGCTAACGGCACATATAAATACTAGTCCATCACCAATATTTAAGGAAGAAACGTCTGTCATCGTTAGTAAAAATAAACCAATAGTTGCAATTGAAACCCCGATCACTGCATTTCTACTAGGAAACTGTTTCAACAAAAACATTGAAAAGATAGGAACAAAGACTACACTCAGCCCGGTGATGAAACCTGCTTTAGAAGTGGTCGTGTATAATAGGCCAACGGTTTGCGTGGCATAGCCTAGGAAGAGCCAAAACCCAATAAAAAATCCTGAGACGATTATTTTTGCATTTAGGAATGCAAGTTGTTTACGTTCAAAGACAACTAGCCACAATAGAAGCAATACTGCCGCAGCTAGAAAACGAACTCCGTTAAAGGAAAATGGTTCGAGAAGTCCAATTGCATTTTGAACAAGAACAAAGGTTGTACCCCAAACAAATGTGACAAATAGTAAACTGATATCAGCAAAAATAGGCTTTTTCATGTTGCGTTATTCTTCCTCCGATGTGTTTTTTCGGATGGCAAGACGTGCTAATTCATCCGCTGATTTATTTTCAATGCTTGGAATCCATTTCATGAAAAACAAATCAAATTGTCTAGATAACTGTAACGCTTTTTCCAAAAGTGGGGCATATATTTTATTTTTTGCAAATTCCTTTTCCACAGCTTTATTTACCAATTCGGAATCCGTACGAAAGGATACAACACTATGTGAGTAGCCCTTTTCTAAACAAATTTCTAATGCTTTAATAAATGCATGATATTCTGCTTCATGGTTAGACATGATTCCGAGTGGAATTGAAAATTTTTCTGCTGTCCCATTCCCTTTAATAAAAATACCAGCACCGCTAGGTCCCGGGTTACCAGCACTGGCCCCGTCAATATAAACTTCAATCAAAGCAGACCCTCCAGTTTCATAATAATTGAAAGTTTATCATACTCTAACACAAAACGCAGGAAAAATAATTTTCCTATTTCCACTTTGTTGAAGTGGGTATGCTAAGACTAGATATTAAAACATAATGAAAAAAATGCCATAATTAATTCTTACTTTTCAACTCAGAAATTATTAAAGGAAGGTTGAAAACATGAAGTATAAACTTGAATGGAATTATAAAACAAGCAAAAATGAAAAAATACAATTTACTTCTGATTGGATATCTACGGAATTGGCAATACAAGCTGGTGAAGAGCTTGAAAAGCTAGGGAAAGCAACTGACATCTATTTTTATGATGAGGTAGGTACATCATGGATTCTAAAGGAATTAAAAAAGCTGGTTACGGAAATTGAAGATGATCCTCATGAAGTGACTGTATATTTTGATGGTGGTTTTCACAAGGAAACCAATACTGCAGGTCTTGGAGTAGTTATATTTTTTAAACAAGGGAAAAAGAAATACCGCATTAGGGCGAATGAAGTGTTTGATGAGTTGGAAACGAATAATGAAGCTGAATATGCTGCCTTTTATTATGCCTTAACGATATTAGAAGAATTGGGTGTTCATCACCTGCCTTGTGAATTTAAAGGAGACTCGCAGGTCGTCTTAAAGCAGCTAGAAGGCGAATGGCCGTGTTATGAAGATGTGCTTAATGCGTGGCTTGACAGGATTGAAGAAAAAATAAAAGCGCTCTCCCTCACACCTAAGTACACTCCAATACCAAGAAATGATAATAAAGAAGCAGATAAATTGGCTACTCAGGCGTTAGAGGGGAAGGAAATCTACGCAAAGACACAAATTATCTAAGAAACGGGGTGCCTTTGGCTCGTGAAAAACTCAAGCAGAAAAGAACTTTTTAACCAAGTTGAGTCCCTGTTAGGTGAATACTGTAATGGGTGTTTTGTGCATCAGCAGTTTAAAAAAGAGGGTGGCAGGAGGTATGCACACCGCTTTTGTATTTCACAGTGCACAGTAGGGGAAAAGCTGCAGGAATATGGAAAAAGGCTTATATGATATTTAGGATTCTCGGACTTATAATTTACTCTAATAATGCACCTGATAAAATAGAAAAAGGCTGACGGTATACGTCAGCCTTTGGTTGGTTATAGGATTAAAGTTTTACTACGTTAGCAGCTTGAGGTCCGCGGTTTCCTTCAACGATTTCGAAAGAAACTTCTTGGCCTTCTTCTAAAGACTTAAAGCCTTCGCCAGTAATAGCGCTGAAATGTACGAATACATCGTCTCCACCTTCAACTTCGATAAAACCGAAACCTTTTTCATTGTTGAACCATTTTACTTTACCGTTTTGCATTTACTATTTCCTCCTAAGACTTTCAAGACACTCATTTAAGTGCCAATGATAAATATTATCATGTCCATAAAGATAATATAATTACTATTCCATTAATGATACATGACGCTTTAAATATACATGAATATTTTTGGACAGTCAAGGAAAGTAAGCGCTTTTTTAACCAATAAATCGTATTATCATGCAATATTCAAAATTAATAATCTAACTGAACATAAAATTTTATCAGCTTCATATTCTTATAAAAATGGTTGATAAAGGGTGAGGAATAATGTACCGATTTTCGATTGAGGGAGATGAATGGATTTTAAGATTCTCGCCGCAGGTCTTCATTGAAGCCGAAGAAAAACAAGTTGTCTTGATGTCATTGCTTCAAATCGGAAATGATTTATCTTCGTATTCACATGGTGATGCCTTTCTCATGTTTACCAAGAAGATAGGTGCAATCGTTTTTGATGTTGAAAGAATTCCATCATTTATCTTGACTGTATCGAATATTATTCCAGAAGAAAATTGGTATATGCAGGATTCAACCATGAAACTAATACAATAATTATGTGAAAAGTGGTCATAAATAAATGACCACTTTATTTATATTTATCACAACTTTACAAAAATAATATAACCAATCATGAATAACTTCTGCTAACATAGGAGTGAAAGAATGAAAATTATCGCCTCTTTTTAAATATCCATGCGTTCTGAATTTTTAATTCATCCTCTTCAAATTCTAACAATCCGTAACCTGGACAGAAATACTTATTTCCAAATAAATAGGTACAAGGAAGCTTATCATCACCATCAAAGAAAAATTGTCTGTCTTCTTCAACGAAAAAGGTAGATACCATTTCACCTTGTTGGTATTTTCCAAAAAAAGATGCAAGGGTGTCTGATTTCAGCATTGTTAACGGCTCCTTGATTTTTTTGCTGGGTGACCCATTCACCATTATATAATCGGGGTGATTGATTAGACCTATTGATACCATTGCCTCTTTATTTTCGTCAATTCCAATAATGTGATCTTCTTTCAATGATCGGATGGAAAGACTACTTCCATTATGAATGACACGAGGAGCCTGATTAAAGTTGATTGTGAGTAATCCTGATTTTGGGCTTAAGTAGTGTCCACATATTGGTATAAGTACCTCAAAATTTGGTTCGCACCAAGATGGTTTTTCCTCATCATGTGATCCGAGTTGCTCCAATATTTCTTCCACCAGTTCCCAGCCAGCATTATTGCTAGCAGCAGTAAAAATGCCAATATTATGTTCCGGGAATAACACCAAGAAAGAGCGGTATGTACCGATACCACCACTATGCCACCAATAATGAATGCCTTTATTAAAATCTTTAATCCAACACAAACCAATAGAACTTTCTGGAAGAGTATACCGATTAGCCTGCATGCTAAATATCTCTTGTAAGGATTGTTGATTAAGAACTTCTACACCATTGTATTTGCCATTAGATAAATACATCTGACCGAATTTTGTCATGTCCTGAGCATTGGATATACAAAAAAACGATCCGTGACAGGCTGCATTTTCTGGAAATGAATGATCCACTCTAAAGGAACCATCCTCTGACTTTTCATGTTGTAGAGCTATTGGAAAGGTGATAGCTATTAAAGGATCATACATGCTTCTGGTCATTTCTAGAGAGATGAAAATTTCGTCATTCATAAGCTGAGAAAATCTTTTACCCGCTGCCTTTTCAGCAACATACGCAGCAAGATTGAAAGAATGGTTGCCATAGGAATACATCATGTTTGGCGGCGCAACAAATGCAAGATTAGGAACTTCTTCTCTTACATAATTCTCTAGAGCATCGTTCTCTCTATTTCCGAAAAGGTCACCACCGTCAGGCAGTCCAGCCGTATGACTTAGCAGCATCCGCAACGTGATGACTTCTTCTGCGCCTGGAAAACTAAGCCTCAACTCAGGGATATACTCTTTTATTGGAGTGTCTAAATCAAGTAATCCTTGTTGAACAAGCTTCATAATTAATGTTGCGGTAAGAGTTTTACTGACAGATCCAATTCGAAATAAAGTAGCTGGAGATATATCAACTCCTTGTTCCTCAGTGTTTGTAACACCGTATCCTTTCTGAAAGAGCACTTCTGAATCAGTAAATACAGAAAGTGCCAAACCAGGGGCATTTTCTAATAAACTAGCAGCAATACTATTAATCTTTTCAAAATTCAACATCATTTTTGTACTCCTGTATTTAGTATGTAAAATCTACCAATTGGAGTTCAATTATATAATGGTTCCATCTCTTGGTCTACCAATGGATATATTTTAATCCTTTACAAAAAGACGAATGTAGTGGGAAAATGAATGCTGGATGCTTTATCAAAAGGAGCAATCATTATGAAATTAATTATAGCTGAAAAGCCGGACCAAGGTTCAACACTGGCTTCTATTTTTAAAAATAAAAAACAAAATGGTTTTATTGAGATATTTCCAAATGAGACTTTTCCAAATGGTGCTTATGTCACATGGGCGATTGGGCATTTGTGCCAACTTGTCAATCCAGAAACGTATGAGCCAGGATGGAAAAAATGGTCTTTGGATAATCTGCCAATGATTCCAGCTCAATTCCAATATGAAGTAACGAAGGATAAAGTTAAACAATTTTCCGTTATTCAAAAGCTAGTAAATAATCCTGCGGTAACAGAAATTATCCATGCCGGTGATGCGGGGCGTGAAGGTGAACTAATTATTCGTAATATCCTGCGAATCACTGGTTGTAAAAAGCCTATGAAACGCCTCTGGATCTCCTCTTTGACAGCCAACTCCATTCGCGAAGGATTTAATAAATTATTAGACGAAGACCATACTAGAAATTTATATTACGAAGCGTATACCCGTGCATGTGCTGACTGGGTTGTAGGCATGAATGCCTCGCGGCTCTATAGTTTGCTATTGCAGAAGCAAGGATTTTCTGATGTGTTTTCAGTAGGAAGGGTACAGACACCAACCTTAGCACTAATTGTAAAAAGAGAAATAGAAATTGAAAATTTTAAGTCTGAACCATTTTGGGAGGTAATTGCCCATTTTAATATCGATGGAAAGAAATACAGTGGTAAATGGCAGAATGATGGTGAAACGCGGGTAAAAACAAAAGAAATGGCAGAGAAGGTTGCGGCATTCTGCCGAGAAAAACTGGCAGAGGTTTCAGATGTTCAATCTGACAGAAAAGAGTTTTTGCCGCCACTACTCTATAATCTTTCTGCTCTCCAAGCTGAAGCAAATAAACGCTATAAATTTCCACCGAAGAAGACCTTGGATGTACTGCAAAAACTTTATCAAAAAGGGAATGTATCTTATCCCCGGTCAGATTCGCGGCATGTAACGAAGGAAGAGGCGAATACCTTTCCTGAAATACTTACGAAGTTAAGTCATATTAATGGCTATGAGAAATTTTTTCCGCTGCCAATTGAATCCATTGTTGATAATAAGCGCTATGTGAACGAAAAAAAAGTTACAGATCACTATGCCATTATTCCTACTGAACAGATACCAAATGTTGATCGACTTGATCCAGATGAAAAGAAACTTTACGACCTCATTGTCACAAGTTTAATTGCCGCGCATTATCCGAAAGCTATTGCTGAATATACGACGGTGACAACTTTAGTAGATGGGCGAGCATTATTTCAATCTAAGGGGAAGGTCCAAATTGAAGAGGGATGGCGGAAGGTAATTAACCAAAAGGAAAAAGAGGATGAACCTGCACTTCCGCAATTGACCAAGGGCGAACAGGGGCGTACAACGAAGGTTGATGTGAAGGAAAGTCAGACACAGCCACCGAAACGCTATACTGAAGGACAGTTAATCACGTTAATGAAGACGGCTGGTAAGCATATTGAAGACAAGGAAATGGAGAGAATTTTATCTAAGACAGAAGGTCTTGGCACTGAAGCAACTAGAGCTGGGATCATTACCATGTTGAAGGATAGAAAGTATATCGATGTAAGAAAGAATCTAGTGTATGCAACTGCAAAAGCGAGGATATTGATTGAAGCGGTTGGACAGGAAATACTAGCTTCTCCTGAAATGACAGCAAAATGGGAGCAGAAATTAAAAGAGATTTCAGAGGGATCTGCTTCTCCAAAGAACTTTATGGAACAGACCAATAAAATGGTTTTCCATTTAATTTCACAAGGAGTTGGGAACTCAGCCAATTGGGCATTCCCGGAGGATATCCGTGACAACTTTACCCCTAGTAAGAGAATGACAAAGGGAAAGGGCGGTACAAAGCTTGGAAAATGTAAAAAGTGTGATGGTTCAATTGTTGATAAGGGAAGCTTTTACGGCTGTTCCAACTATCAAAAGAACCATTGTAATTTTACTATATCCAAAAAGATTCTAGGGAAAAACATTACCCAAAAGAATATTAAACTCCTTTTAACGGAAGGTAAAACAGAGCTGATAGAAGGATTTACAAATAAGGATAAAACGTTCAATGCCAGACTTTTCCTAGATGACCAAGAGAGTAGGGTTAAGTTTTTATTTGAAGAACAAAGTTCTAAAAGTGTGACAAAGTGATAATTCAACTTGTCACTAATTTTTTTCTATAGTAAACTTTTAGGAGAGTAATTTTTTTGGAGGTAAGGGATGCCAACACCAAGTATGGAAGATTATATAGAGCAAATATATATGTTAATTGAAGAAAAAGGATATGCCCGAGTATCAGATATCGCAGAGGCACTATCTGTTCATCCCTCCTCAGTAACAAAAATGGTCCAAAAGCTAGACAAAGATGAATATTTAGTCTATGAAAAATACAGGGGCTTCAGCTTAACCACGAAAGGTAATAAGATTGGAAAACGCCTTGTATTTAGACATGATTTACTTGAACAATTTTTGAAAATCATCGGAGTCAAAGATGAAAATATTTATAATGATGTCGAAGGAATCGAGCACCACCTAAGCTGGGATTCCATTGAAAGAATTGTGGACCTCGTTCAGTTTTTCCAAGAAGATGAAACGAGAATAGAAGCATTAAAAGAAATTCAAAGACAAAATGAAGCTGATTAATGTTAAAGCACCTGGGATTCCAGGTGCTTTACTGTTGCTTTCCTTATGACCGCTCCATGAGATCTATTTCAATAACAGTCTCATGGACAGTTTTCGTAATAAATTAAAACAAATTAGGAAATTGGTCAAAGGATTGATCCTGCTCTGGGCTTAAAATTAAATTCCCATCAAGATCCTCTGTGGCCTGAACGCCGGTGATGACGCCGTTGGCAGCTTCCATCACTGCTTTTTGATAGGATATAACCCGACCTCCGGATGTGACAAAACTGATAATCTCACCAAAATGGTTCCGATGCAGTGCTATAACTGTTTCCACAACGTTTCCCCCCTTTTCCTCGTTATTTTTTCTATAATTTACGAAATATAAACTTAATGGAGAAAATAAAAAACTAGGAAGTGCCCAAGGGCGCTTCCTAGTTTTAATCCCAATTAAATGGTGTTTCTTGATATACGTAATAGTTGAGCCAGTTTGAGAAGAACAAGTGTCCATGAGAACGCCAGCGATTAATCGGCGGCTGTGTTGGATCGTTGTTAGGAAAGTAATTTTCCGGAATATGAATTTGCAGTCCTTTTTCAATATCTCGATTGTATTCTTGAGCTAAAGAATCAGATTCGTATTCCAAATGACCTGTAATCATCACATGCTTTCGGTCTTTGGAGGCAACAAGCAATGCACCAGCTTCTTCTGATGCTGCTAACAGTTTAAGTGTAGGATTCTCGTGAATTTCCCCAATCGAAACATCTGTATAACGTGAGTGTGGAGCATAAAAATGATCATCAAAACCACGTAATAGCAAGTCATTTTCCTCAAAGATTTGATGTTCATATATTCCAGAGCATTTACGAGACAATTCAAATTTATCAATTCCATAATGATAAAATAATGCTGCCTGCGCTCCCCAGCAAATATGCAGAGTAGAGGTAATATTTGTTTTCGTCCAGTCCATAATTTCTGTTAACTCTTCCCAATACTTTACCTGCTCAAACTCCATTAGTTCAACAGGAGCCCCAGTAATAATCATGCCATCATACTTTTGATTTTTAATCTCAGGAAAGGTTGTATAAAATTGTTCAAGATGCTGTTTGCTCGTGTTTGTAGATTCATAGGAATTGGTTTTTAAGAATTTCACATTCACTTGCAGCGGACTGTTTCCCAATAGTCTTAAGAGCTGCGTCTCTGCCTTTTCTTTTTCAGGCATCAAATTTAATATAAGTAGTTTTAATGGCCGAATATCCTGTGTGATAGCCCGTTCGTCGTCCATGACAAAGATATTCTCATGTTCAAGAATTTCTCTTGCTGGCAGCAGTTTTGGAATGTTAATAGGCAATGTGCGCTCCCCCTTTTTTGATAATAAATTTAACATAAGTATATAGTATATTTCTAAAATTCGGTCATTAACATTATAAACATTATATTAATTTCCGAAAAGACTAATTTATCGTGAAAAATATTACACGTAATAAATCAGTGATTTGATACAATAAAGAGGTAAACAATTCTATCTGAATGCGGGGGATCATTTTTGCAAATGAAAACATCAGTTAAGTCCGACATTGAAATTGCACAAGAATCAACCATGAAGCCAATTGTTGAGATTGCTAAAACAATTGGGTTAACGGAAGATGACCTCGAACTATTTGGAAAATATAAAGCTAAGATTTCGTATGAAGCACTTACGAATATTGAATCAAATGAAAGTGGAAAAATCATCCTAGTTACTTCCATCAATCCGACACCTGCTGGTGAAGGGAAATCAACGGTAACAGTTGGTCTCGGAGATGCGTTCCACCGTATTGGTAAAAAAGCAATTATTGCGATGAGAGAGCCTTCCTTAGGTCCTACAATGGGAATCAAAGGCGGGGCCACTGGCGGCGGCTATTCGCAGGTATTACCGATGGAAGACATTAATCTACATTTTACAGGTGACTTACATGCGATAACCACAGCAAATAATGCTCTTGCCGCATTACTAGATAATCATATTCAGCAAGGGAATGAGCTAAACATCGACCAGCGCCGGGTTGTTTGGAAACGAGCAGTTGATTTAAATGATCGAGCGCTTAGAAAAGTTATTATTGGGCTTGGCGGGCCGCTTCAAGGTGTACCACGTGAAGATGGTTTTGATATTACCGTTGCATCTGAAATTATGGCAGTTCTGTGTTTGGCTTCCGATTTAAAAGACCTTAAATTACGATTAGCAAGAATGGTTGTTGCCTATAATGACAAAAAGGAACCTGTCACGGTTGGTGACCTTGGAGTTGAGGGGGCACTGACATTATTGCTTAAGGATGCAGTGAAACCAAATCTTGTACAAACCATTGAACATACTCCTGCACTTGTTCATGGCGGGCCATTCGCTAATATTGCACACGGTTGTAATAGTGTGATTGCTACTCGTGCGGCTGCAAAGTTAGGAGATTATGTGATCACAGAAGGTGGCTTTGGTGCCGATTTAGGAGCAGAAAAGTTTTTACATATTAAATCAAGAAGTGCTGGTATTAAGCCTGAAGCAGTAGTAATTGTGGCAACCATCCGGGCGTTAAAAATGCATGGTGGGGTAGCAAAATCTGATTTAGCAAAAGAAAATATTGCATCGTTAACGGTAGGCTGTTCTAATTTGCAAAAACATATAGAGACAATAAGAAGCTTTGGTTTACCAGTGGTCGTAGCGATTAATAAATTCATTACCGATACGGAATTAGAGGTACAAACCCTTTTGGAATGGTGTAAAACGGAAGAAGTTCCTGTTGCCTTAACCGAGGTTTGGGAAAAAGGCGGCGCAGGTGGAGTTGAGCTTGCAGAAACGCTTTTATCGTTAATGGAGAAAAAAGAAAATAAATTCCAGCCTCTTTATGATCTATCTGATTCCCTTGAAACCAAGGTGAGAACGATTGTCCAAAAGGTGTATGGCGGTAAAGATGTAGAATTCTCTTCAAAAGCAAAAAAACAGCTTGAGGATTATGAGAAATTCGGCTGGTCTAATTTAGCGATTTGCATGGCAAAATCACAATATTCCTTGTCTGACGATCCAATGAAACTGGGAAGACCCACTGATTTTATAGTGAATGTCAGAGAGTTCAAGCCTTCGATTGGTGCTGGTTTTATTGTTGCTTTAACAGGAGAGGTTATGACCATGCCGGGATTACCGAAGAAACCTGCTGCCTTAAATATGGACGTGGATGATAAAGGGAAGGCATTAGGTTTGTTTTAACATATTGAGGTGAGAGTAATGTTTGACCCGACTGCATTTGATAATATGAAGGTCGTTATTGAAGGAGCACTATATGATTTAGATTTGGCGGGTGAAATTGTAAT
>Ga0182744_1000756_pt1 | contig 29508 bp, 27 predicted proteins | sample eDN3rd30CKraftMG_FD_128525 | JGI IMG/M metagenome (GOLD analysis project Ga0182744, IMG submission 128525) | Enriched Miracle-Growth compost microbial communities from Emeryville, California, USA - eDNA 3rd pass 30_C Kraft MG (version 2) (version 2) ... | reverse complement strand
TGAATTTTTGATTTTAAAAGAGTGAGTTGCATGGCGTCTCCTTGGTCGGATTAAAATTTTTGGTTGAGTTGAAAGGCCTGGTGAATTCCGTAAAGAACGAGATCGGGAATTTCCTCGTCAAACAAAGGATTTTTTTCGCGGGAAACCTCACTGAAAAGAGACGCGAAGCCCCCCGTGCCGATGATGTAGGGCCGCTGTCCCTTAAAAACTTCCTCGGTGATGTTGCCGCAGATTTCCTTGATGGCTCCGATGTTTCCGTGAAAAAGCCCGGACTGGATGCTCTCGACGGTGCCTCTTCCCAAAGTGTGTTCGGTGGGAAAGATCTCCACGGAGGGAAGCTTGGAGGTGCGGCTTTCCAAAGCTTCCATGGAAATGCGCACGCCGGCGGTGATCACTCCCCCTAAGTATTCGCCCGCTTTTGAAAGGGCGCAGTAGGTGGTCGCCGTGCCGAAGTCGATGACGATGATGTCTCTTTCAGGATACAGCTTGACGGCGGCAATGGCGTTGGCGATTCGGTCCGCTCCCACTTCCAGAGGATTTTTGTATTTGATCTTCAATCCGGTTTTCACACCGGCTTGAAGCACGAAGGGCTCTCCCTTGAAATACTTGCGGCTGGCATTTTTTAAAGAATGAAGGGATTCCGGAACCACGCTGCAAATGGCCACGTGCCGGATGTCCTCGGGATCGAATCCATTTTCCTTCAAAACGGATTTTAGAAAAACTCCCGTTTCGTCGGAAGAAGATCCTGCGCGGGAGGATTTTCGAAAGCGCAGGACGATGTCTCCCCCGGAAAAGACGCCGCCGTAAATTTGGGTGTTTCCCACGTCCAGACATAAAATCATGTTTGTTTCTCCATTTGTTGGAGGAGGATTTCAAAGAGTTCGGTTTTTTTTTCAAACGCGAGGCGCTCTCCCGTGCGATTTAAATAAAACCCCGGATGAAGGTTTCGTGAAATTTCCGAGAGGTCATTGCTGACCACGCCGCTTAAGGAGGCTTGTTCCAAAAGGCGCGCCGCTTTCTGACGCCGTTCGCCTTCCTCGGATCCGGAGGTCAATTTAAAGCCGACAAGAACCGCTTCTTTGTTTCGGCTCCATTCCTTTAAAGACTGAATCAGTTTCGGCGTTCGTGAAAGAGTCAGCTGAATCTCTTCCTGATCGGAGCTGATTTTTCCCTCCGCAGCTTTGCGCACACGGTAATCGCTGACCGCGGCCAGGTGGACCACCAAGGCGTAGGAGTGTTGGGACAACCGCGCTTTTAATTTGTCCTCAAGATCCTGATGGGAGTTGAAGGGCAAGGCCTTCGTGTTTTGGGGTTGAACCCGCGCGGTCTCGGACAAAAGAAGATCCACTTGAAATCCCCGGGCGGTGAAAAAGTCCGCCATTTGGGAGGCGGTTTGTCCGCTGCTGAAATTGGTGATGGACCTGACGGAATCAATCGGCTCCGCCGTGCCGCCTCCGGTGATCAACACCTTGGGGCCTTTGTTCACGGCTTGATAAATTTTTGTCAGAAGAGTCTGTAAGTCGGGCAGCCTTCCCGCACCCGTTTCCCCACAGGCAAGGCTTCCTTCTGGGGGGTTTGCCACCTCGATGCCGGGAACTGAGTTTAAAATTTCCACGTTTCTTTGAACTAAGGGATTTTCCCACATCTTGGTGTTCATCGCGGGAAAGATCAAAGCGGGAACGGTGGGATCTTTCGCCAAAAAGAGCGCGGTGATCAGATCATCTGCCGCCCCTCTGGCCAGGCGGGATAAAACATCGGCGCTGGCCGGACACAACACAAACACCTCCGCCCAGCGGGCCAGATGAATGTGGGCCATGGCACGGTCTTCTTCAAAAAGATCGTCGAGCACCGGTTTTCCCGTCAATCCTTCGAAAGTCATCTTCCCCACGAATTTGGAGGCGGACCTGGAAAACACCACCTGCACGTCGTGACCTTCTTGGGCCAATTTGGAAACGGCTTCGGCCGCTTTGAAGGCGGCGATGGATCCGGTCACAAAGAAAAGAATTTTAGACCTCGACATTGTCAATCAACCTCACTCCGCCGACCCAGGCCGCGGCGAACCGGCGTCCCATCAAGTCTTCCACGTATTCCACTTTGAAATCTTCTTTTTCAAGCAATGCTTTCGCGGCTTCCGCGGAAGGGGAGCTCTTAAGAGCGCGGTAAATCAAGGCGGCCTTTTCCCGGTCCGTCGCACTCAGCCTTTGATTGCGGGAGCTCATGGCCAAGCCGCTTTCTTCCCTCTTCGTGGGAACGGAAACGACTTCGACGTCTAAAAAAAATTCTTCCGCCATCCTCCGGATCAAAAGCAGTTGTTGGAAATCTTTTTCTCCGAAGAAGGCCTTGTCCGGTTGGACCAATTGAAAGAGCTTCATCACCACGGTCAAAACGCCGTCGAAGTGTCCGGGCCGATGGGCCCCGCATAATTGCCGGGAAAGGTTTTGTTCGGTGATTTTCATGGCGGGCTCATACGGATAAAGTTCTTTTGCGAGGGGCAGCCAAACCGCGTCCACGCCTTGCTGTTCCAGAAGTTTCAGATCTTGCTCTGTGGTGCGCGGGTATTTTTCGAAATCTTCTTTGTCGTTGAACTGGGTCGGATTGACGAAAATGCTGACGACCACATTGGCGGTTTGTTCTTTCGCCTTTTTGACCAGGGAGAGATGACCCTGATGAAGAGCCCCCATGGTGGGCACGAAGCCCACGTTGACCTGGCCCAGGCGCCAGGTCGTCAGATCGGAAAGAGTCTCGAGCACTCTCATTCGTAGCTCTCCTTGACGGTGGGAAATTCCAGGGACTGAACTTTTTCGCAGTAAGATTGAATTCCCTCTTTCACGGTGAGGCGTCCGTCCGCGAAGGGGCGCACGAATTTCGGTATCCGTCCGGAGGTTAAGCCGAGCAGATCTTGGAGCACCAAGACCTGACCGTCCGTGTCCGGACCCGCGCCGATTCCGATGACGGGAATTCTTAAAGCTTCCGTCACTTGGCGCGCCAAACCGGAAGGAATGCACTCAAGCACGACCGCGAAGGCTCCGGCTTTTTCCAAAGCGAGAGCGTCTTTTAAAATCTGATCCTGAGCTTTCTCCGTGCGGCCCTGGACTTTGAATCCTCCCAGCGCATTCACGAACTGAGGGGTCAGACCCAGATGGCCCATCACCGGAATTCCCGAGCCGACGAAGCGTTCGATCATTTCCAAATTTCCGGCGGCGCCCTCTAATTTAACCGCATTGGCGCCGGCTTGAATCAGAGCGCCGGCATTTTCCAGAGAAGTGTCCAAACTTTTTCGGAAGGACAAAAACGGCAGATCGCTCACGATGAATTTTTCGGGAGCGCCACGGCGCACGGCCTCCGTATGGCGAATCATCATTTCCATGGTGGCGGGAGTGGTGTCGTTGAATCCGTAAATCACCATGGCCAGGCTGTCTCCGACGAGCATCAGGTCCACGTCCGTTTCACTGAGAAGGCGCGCGCTCCAATGGTCATAACAGGTCACCATGGTGATTTTTTTGTTTCCCTTGGCTTGAAGGATTTCCGGAAGTTTCATGTCGGCCCTCCTTTTTGATAGGCGTCGTAGTATTGAAGATAAAGAGACTTCAAAGCGGGCTCAGTTTCCAACGCGCGCAGGTGATCCTGAATGGTTTTCTGATCCTTGCGTCCGAAGGGACCCGCGTTCAAATCCGTTTCTTTTTTCATGACCTGCAACAAGGATTGTTCCAGGAAAGGTTGCAGCAGCGTGCGCGGCAGTTCCAATTTTCCTTCGAAGACCCGGCAGACTTGTTCCAGAATCCATTTCGAGTAATTCCCGGCAAGATGGCAAAGTCCGTGGTAAAGAGCCCGGTCTTCTTTTTTGAGCGGCCATTTTGGATTGGGAAGGTTTCTCAGCCATTCCTTCGTCAGGATTTCCGGATCGACCACCAAGGGAATGCGGTCATAGACCTGGGGTTCCAGCAAATGCGGGCTGAAGGTCATCAGAGGGTGCACTCCGAAGGCCTTTTCGGAGACATGAATTCCGGAAAAGTGAATTTTCAAAAGCTCTTCGGGAAGCAAACCGGCCACTTCTTCAATGGCGCCGTCACTCACGGCCAAAAGGGCCGCGGAGGCGCCGAGGGCTTTTTCCGTCAGTGCGGCCACGGATTCTTGGCGGCTCCAAAGCGTCCAGGGAATTTCACGTGTCGTAAAGTAGTGACGAAGATGGCGGCTGAGCCGTCCGTTCCCCAGAATGAGGATTTTTTGGTTTTTAGCAGTGTCGTTCATGGGTACCTGTCCTTTAAAACGGGGATCAAGTCCTTTGCCTCTTTACTACTCCTTCACCCGGTTTCCTGCAAGACCATATTTTGGGGTGTTTTTTTGGTGAGAGGTTGGTAGAAAGAGGCCTATGCCGAAATGGTTTTGGATTCTTATTTCCGTCGTGATTTCCTCCAGCGTTTACTTCTCCATCCGCTATGGGTTGCGGCCCAAACCCATTTCGCTGATGAGTCCGGATCATTTCGCCAGTCTGGAGGAGTTGGGAGTGGTGACTTTCCGCCGTTTGTATCAGCCGATCCGCTCCGAAAAAATCATCGTTCTCGGCTATGACCAGCAACTTCCCGATGCGGTTTTGGAATGGCAGGGTCTGATCAAGGCGGTGGTCGAAAGCAAAGTGCGCATCCATAAGGTTTACTTTTGGGAGGGCCTGAATCTGCCTCCTTACTTCGAGCATTTTGAAACCCATGCTTTTACGGCGCAAGAGTTGCCCGAGATCAAAAAAGAACTGATCTCTTCCCGGCGCAAGAACGGACTGATCGTGTTCCTCGCACCGACGGAGGAGGCGACGCATTTACGCAAGGACTCAGTGACCAAACGGCTGGAGGCCTCGGTCATGGGGCCGGTGTTTTCCCTGTCGCAAATGCCTTTGGTGATGGAGCCGGAGCGGCTTGAAAAGCTTTCTCCCTCTTGCACGGATTTAGACGTTGAAGACTACGCCCATCGGCTGGAGTGCGTGACTTTCAAGTACGCCCGTTCCCAATCCCGCCGCAAGATGGATCTTTCCAAGATCCAAGGGGCGATTGAGCGCTATGGGTTGAAGGAATACCTCACCTTCATCCACGTCCCCGCGGCGCAGTGATTAAAAAGCCCAAATCCTTCGTTGTTTCGTCGTCGACGCGAATTAGTAATCGTGGGCGAGGGGTTTTTTGACGGAGCGGAAGTAAGTGCGTGGGGAGAGGGTCAGCAAGTCGGACAGTTTTGACATGTACACGCAGGCGAAACGGTCCACTTGATAGCCGAAATAACTTTCTTCAATTCCCGCCCTCATGACCTCACCCCAATAGGGATTGTAAATGCGGTTCAGCTCTTTGATTTTTCCGGAAATCGCGCGGTCGATTTTATTGATTTTTTGAAGAAGGCCTTGAACCTTTTCTTCGTGATCGCGGTTGCCGTTTTCGATCTGCTCGGAGATCAGATCGTCCACTTGAGTTTCCAAAGGAATTTTTTCCGCCATGAATTGATCGATGACCTTCATGATCGGCGCCGCTTCCTTGTTTTTTCCGATTTCCGCTTCCAGCTCTTCGATCACCAAAGCGGTTCTCCATCCGCAGTCTTTTTTCAAGCGGACGATGTCTCCGTAAATGTGGTCGCCGATGTAAAGGATTTCGTCGGGCTCCGCTCCCAGATCCTGAGTGAAAAACTGGGCGTAACCTCCCTGGTAAATTCCAGGTGCTAAAGCTCCTTCCAAATTGGAAAGCGCTCCCGTTTGGGGATCCACTTTCAAAAAGGCGGTCTTGTCGGTGAAAAAGCGCGGCTTCGCGGCGAGGGTGATGGTGTAATCGAAGAGTTCCGCCCAATCCTTATGATGTTTCAAATAAGGATTGATGCAGTAATCCAAAAGCAGCTTGCTGTAACGGAAATCACTGTTGGTCAGAACGAAAAGTTTTTTACCGTGTTTTTTAAAGCGCTCCAGGCCGTCCACCACGTCGGTATCGATGACGATGAAGTTTTCCAAGCTTTCGCGCACCTTGCTCTTCAGGCTTCCGTCCCGGTGCGCCTGATCCAGACAAAAAACCAAATCGTCGGCGAGAGTGTGATAATCGGGAAGATTCAGAGCGGCTTTGGAATCCTTCATGTCCACGAGTTGCATGAACAGCCCGGCAAAGGCGATGGAAAAAGTGGTGTCGACCGTGTCGTAATCCGGATCGCGCAGATCCACATAAGTGCTGCCGTAGATTTTTCTTTGTTCACGGTAGTCGATGGGCTTCAGACCGTGATAGCTGACGCGGATTCCGGCGTGCCGGGAAAGTTTCAAGACGTTGCCCCGTACTTTATCGATCACCAGTCCGCGGATGGTGTGATCGAAGGAAAATTCCAAATCCAAAACGTCCTTGGGGTAGTTCTTCACCTCCACCAGTTTTTTCAACATGATTTCGTGGGCGAGGCTTTCGAAGTTTTCGCTTTTGTAGCGGACCAGGGTGTGATCCATGTCGAATCCGAGACATTTGATCCGCTTCAGGTTCAGGGTGCGGTTGGCAAAAACGTGGTTCGGCATTTAAGATCCTCGGACCACGGGCAGATCTTTCTCATTCCACCTCAGCATGCCGCCCTCCATGTTGTAAACGTCGTAGCCTTGGTCCTGCACGAAAGCGGTGGCGGCGGCGGAACGTCCTCCACTGCGGCAGACAAAAACAATGGTGCGGTCTTTGGGAAGTTCCGTGAAGCGGCCGCCGATTTGATCCAAAGGCACGTGATGGATTCCTTCGATTTTTCCAAGCTCACCGACAAGTTCCTCCGAAGTGCGGACGTCCACAAGGAACAGCTGTCCTTTTTTTTCAAGCACCTCTTCCGCGGACACGTCACGCACCGCAGGTTGTTGCGGGTTCTTTTTAACGCTTTCCATCGGAATGGGGCCCTGAGGTTTATTTTGACTTGCCATGTAAGACTCCTTAAATCTTTGATTCAAGACCTCCTCAAGGTAACGGTTATTTAAATAAAAGGAAAGGGTTCTTCGATGCACCAGTATCAGCAAGGCCATTACACGAAGCAGGCTCACAAGGGGATTCCGGAAGGTTGTTTTGAGGAGGAGCAGGGGCTCAAAGGTTTTTTCGGTCCCGTTTCCCACCTGATCAAAAGACAGCCCAGCACCCGCTGGCAACAGATCGAGGGGCCTTTACGTCCCCATATGTTCGATCTGGTTCCGGCTTTCCAATCCGGAAAAGAACAAAGACTTCTTTTCAACCAACACTTGAGCATCGGCGTGAAAACGCTTCAGCCCTCCGCGGCCCACGCGTCCAAGGCCTACCGAAATGCCGACGGGGATCTGATTTATTTTTGCCATGAGGGTAAGGGCGTGGTGCTGACCGAGTACGGTTTGCTTCGTTACACGAAGGGGCAGTACTTGGTGGTTCCGAAATGTCTCACGCACTCGCTGATTCCTGAAACTCCCAGTCAGTTTTTGACCATTGAAAACAAAACCAGCCACTACGAGGAGCCGGAGCGGGGAATGGTCGGACGCCATGCGGTTTACGACATCGCGGCCATCGGCAAGCCGGATCTGGAAGAGATGCAAGGGTATTTGAAATCCATTCCCGGCGAAACTTTGGAAATTTCCATCAAGCGCTTGGATCAGATCACTCGCTTTGAGTATGACAAAAACATTTACGACACCCTCGGATGGAAGGGGGATTTATTTCCTTTCACTCTGCACACGGATGACATGATGCCTTTGATGAGCCACCGGGCGCATCTTCCGCCCAGCGCGCACACCACCTTCGTGGCGCGGGAATTCGTCGTCTGCACTTTCTTGCCCAGGCCTTTGGAATCGGACGAGGACGCTTTGAAAGTTCCCTTTTATCATCAAAACATCGATTACGATGAGGTGCTGTTTTATCACGCCGGTGATTTTTTCAGCCGCGACAACCTGCATGCCGGCATGATGAGCCTTCATCCCGCGGGCTTTCCCCATGGTCCTCACCCCAAGGCGGTGAAGTCCATCGGCGGAAAAACGCACACCAGTGAATACGCGGTGATGGTGGATTCGCGTTGGCCGCTTCAGGTCGATGAGGGCGTGGGGTCTTTGGAAGTGAAAGAGTACTGGCAATCGTGGAAGTCGAAATAGGTTCTCCTCTTTCCATTGAACAAGCTTTTCGTTTGGCGCTGGAGGAAGCGCGCAAAGGTTTCGGTGGGGTGTCGCCCAATCCCCCGGTCGGTTGCGTGATTCTGGATGCCAAGAACCGACTTTTGGCGAAAGGCCATCATCAAAAATTCGGCGGTCCCCACGCGGAGGTGGAAGCCTTCAACCGCGTCGAGGACAAAAGTCTTCTTCATGGAGCGAAGTTCATCGTTACCTTGGAGCCCTGTTCGCATTTCGGAAAAACACCGCCGTGTGCGGATCTTCTCAGCAGTCTTCCTTTGGCGGAAGTTCATTATGGGCTTAAAGATCCAAACCCTTTGGTTTCGGGAAAAGGCCTTGAAAAAATCAAAGGGGCGGGGATCGGCGTGTTTTCCGCACCTCCTTCGCTTCAGGGGGAGCTGGAAGAGGTCGCCGAGATTTTTCTTCATTTCCAGCGTCAGAAAAAATGTTTCGTCGGTCTTAAGGTGGCGAGTTCCTTGGATGGACGGATGGGACTTTCCAATGGGGAAAGCCAATGGATCACCAATGCCGTTTCCCGGGAGCAAGGACATCTTTTGCGCGCTTATTACGGCGCCGTTTTGACTTCGGCGACTTCCGTGATCAAGGACGATGCGCGTTTGAACGTCCGCGTACCTCCTTTTGAGAGCAAAAAAATTCCGGTGTTTCTTTTGGACCGCGCCGCCAAGAGCGCGGAGTTTTTGAAAACCGCGAAGCTCATGAAAGTGAGAAGCCCTCATGACGTTTTTATTTTTACGGGGAAGGACAACGAGAACAAATGGGCGTCCGTGCTTCCCGAAGGCCAAGTGCTCTCCGCGCCGCTCAAAGAGGGAAATTTGGATTTGGCCTGGATCCTTCGGGAAATTTCCGCCCGCGGCTACGTTTCGGTGATGGTGGAGGCGGGACCGCGCTTGAGTTCCGCTTTTCTTTCCCAAGGGCTGTTCGACCGTTTGGAACTTTTTTTGGGCAACAAGATCTTGGGCGACTCTCCCGAGGGGAGTTGGTCCAAAGGCCTGCGTCTTCTTAAATTGGATCAGGCTCTGTCTTTGGAGGCGCTGCGGATTCGGACTTTGGGCGGGGATTTGTGGTTGTCCGGAAGAAAACCGGAGTCTTTTTAGTTCCATATCAAGGTCCTCAAGAAGGCCACCGATAACCTATGTATGAATAAATTCCGCATGGCGCTTTCCCTGCGTTATAAATTATTGCTGTTACTGACCATCATTCCGGCGGTGTGCTTGACGCTCTACCTTTTGATGGCCACGGAGTTGTTCAAAAAAGACAAGATCGCCTATGTGTTCGATTCCAGCGTGGCTGTTTCACGAGCGCTTTCCGTTCAAACCCGTTTGACGGTTCAATCTTTGTTTGACGCCATCAAACCGATGGTTGAGGGCTATGATTATACGGTCCGGGATTTCAGCAAAAGCTCCAAAGATCTGTTCGACCAGTCTTCGCGGGTAAAGGCTTTGCGGGTGTTCCAAAGCACGAGCAGCGGAAAGTACGTTTATCTGGGAACCTTGATGGAACCGTCGAATCCCGCCCTGGCGCAGGTTTTTGCAAACCAGGAATTCATGGATCGCTCGGAAAAGCAGGCTCTTCAAAATCAGATTTTTCTTTCCGGAGTGGAAGGGCAGCCCGGCCTCGGCGTGTTCAGCTTTCGTATCGACCGCGAAAAAGATCACACCCGGCTTTTGGTGACGGCCTTGATCGACGTGACCGGTTTGGAGTCTTCTTTTAACAACGGCGGACTCTATGTGAGTTACTTGTGGAGCCCGAAGACCGGAAAATTATTCGGTCCTCCGGAGTCCCTGAACACTCAAATCTTGGAACAGGTGGGAGGACTTCCCGAGGGCACGGCGGAATTTTCCGAAGGTCCCCACAGGGTGACTTTGATGTCTTATTCCAAGTTGGGGTTGAGCGATTTTCTGGTTCTCTCCACGGTGGATAAAGACAAGGCCTTAAAGGCCGTGGACGTCTTGATTAAAAAGTCCGCTCTGTTCTTCATCGCTCTTTTGGCATCGACTCTTTTAATCAGTTTGTTCGCTTCTTCAAAACTGACCTCGGCTTTGAGGGAACTTTTTGAGGCCACCAAAAAAATCGCCGCCGGGGATTTTTCGGTACGGGTGACGCCGCGTTCGAAAGACGAAGTGGGCGGTCTTGCGGAGAGCTTCAACTGGATGGCGGAAAAGGTTTCCCAACTGATGATGGACACCGCCGAAAAAGCCCGGATGGAAAATGAATTGGCCACGGTAAAGACGGTGCAGGAAACTCTTTTTCCCTCGGAAAACCTTTCCGATGACCGCGCCCAAGTGGTGGGTCACTTTCAGCCGGCCAGTGAGTGCGGTGGGGATTGGTGGAGCTACACCCTGACCGGAAACAAGCTGTATCTCTGGATTGGGGATGCGACCGGTCACGGCGCTCCCGCCGCTTTGATCACCAGCGCGGCCCGTTCCGCCGCGGCGATCGTCGAAAGCATGCCGGAGATGAGTCCGGCGCAGGCGTTGAAAGTGATGAACCATGCCATTCATCAGACCTCGCGCTCAAAGATCAATATGACTTTCTTCCTGGGATGTTTGGATTTGACCAGCGGCGAATTGACCTATTCGAATGCCAGTCATGATCCTCCCTATCTGCTGCGCAAGCCCGCCGAAGGGAAATTGAAGAAGAAAAACCTGGAGCCGCTGATGGAAGTCAACGGGCCGAGGCTTGGCGAAAGAAATAATTCGGAATACCAAGTGGCTCAGGTCAAGATGGAGCCGGGGGATCAGATCTTCTTTTATACGGACGGGATCATGGACGTGCAGAATCCCGCCGGAGAAAATTTGGGAGAAAGATCCTTTCTGAAAGCTTTGATCAATGCGATCAACACCGGCGAAGACCTGGATCAGAGAATGCATCTTTTGCGGGAAGACATAGAAGCCTACCGTCAAGGCGCCGAGCTGATCGATGACGTGACCCTCTTTCTTTTGCATTACGGTCCCAAAGAACACCAACAAAAGGTGGCGGCATGAGCGCGGCCCCCAAACTTTCGCCGGAAGAGGAAACCATCGCCACTTTGGAAAAAGTGGTTGCGGGGGAGTGGGTGCATTGTCTGCCCGGAAATCCCTTTTATGATCTCGATTTAAGCCTTCTCGTGGAGTTGGACCAGGTGAAAAACTACGCGGAAGAAGATCCGACGGTGATTTTGGGTCAACGGGAAAAAAAGTTTCGCTTTGAAATTTGGTCCGCCGGACAAAAGCAGGAAATTCTCTCCCAGTTGAAAGCGCGTTTCGAAGGTTTGGGAATGAACCGCGCCTTGGTGGAGGACATCTTGAGCTGTTCCGACGAGTTGATCACCAACGCGGTTTTCAACGCTCCTTTCGCCCAAAAGATCGACCGCAAGACGTCCGACTTGGAAATTCCCGGAGGAAAACCGGTGATCGTCGAGTTGTCGGTGGGAGAAACGGACGTGATGGTGACTTGCGCGGATCCTTACGGATCCTTGAACATAGAAGCTTTTTTCAAGAAAATGCTGGCCTGTTACCGACAGGGTCTTGGCGCGTCCATCAATTACGGCGAAGGCGGCGCCGGGATCGGAAGTTTCATGATTTTCGATCCCTGCCTGAGTTTGATCGTGGGAATGTCGCCGGGAAAGCGGACGACTTTTCATTGCCGATTTCCGATAAAAATGAGTTCCAAAACGCGCCGCTCGTTGCCGAAAAATTTAATCATCTTCAAAAGGGAGGACTGACGTGAGTGGATTTAAAATGAATCAAGCCAAAGAAGGGGACATTTTGAAGATCGAAATTGACGGACATATCGATGAGGAATCCGTTTTCCCCGAATTGGACTTAGGCGGCGTCAATAAGATGGTCGTGAATCTGGACAAGGTGACGGCGATCAACTCCGTGGGTATCCGCGAGTGGATCAAATGGTCGAAAGGCCTTGGATCGGTCGCCACTATTGAGATCCATCATTGTCCCAAAGTCGTTGTGGACCAGGTGAACATGGTCGCGGGATTTTTGCCCCCGAACGCTAAGATGGAAAGTTTTTACGTGCCCTATTATTCCGACGATTCCGGAGAGGAAAAAATGGTTCTCTTCAAGAGAGGGGAGCACTTCGGGGATTCCGGAGTCACTCCTCCCGGAGGCCTTAAGGATTCCGAGGGCAATGAAATGGAAATCGACGTCATCGAAGCGAAGTATTTCAAGTTTTTGAATGGATAAATTTCTTTTATTCGATCAGTTTTTGGATTCCGTTTTCGTCGTCAAAGAGACGACGGAAATCGTTTTCGCCAATCGGGTGGCGGCGGATCTGTGCGGGCTTTCGCAAAAAAGACTGATCGGTAAAAAGAAAATTTCGGATTTGTTTGAGTTCGATTCTTTCCCCTTTCCCTTCAACAAGGACTCCCTGGGTTACGGGGCGCCAAGCCCTTATCTTGAAACGGGAGCGAAATCCTTAAGCGATAAGGGAAAATCGGGGCGTCTTCAAATGTCCGTCGCGCCTTGGGCCGGCGGCGGCGAAGACGAACTTTGGATTTTTATTTTTCACGACGTCAGTTTGGAAGAGTCCCTTCACTCCCTTTACCGCTCGGAATTGGAGCAAAAGGAAGGCTACATCGCCGATCTGGAATCCGCGCGGGCGGAGCTGGAAAAGTACTCCAAAAATTTGGAAGAAATCGTGTCCCAAAGGACGGCGGAGTTAAGACAGGCCAACCGAAACTTGCAGGCGATCATCGACAGCTTGGGACAGGGGTTTCTGACGTTTTCCAAAGATTTGCAGTGCGGAGACCTTTACACCAAGGCCTGCGAAGATCTTTTGGAAACCCGTCCCGCCGCGCGCAGCATCCTCGACGTTTTAAAGGTGGAGGAAGCGAAGCGGGCCGAATTCAAAATGTGGACGGAGACCCTTTTCGGAGAAATGTTGCCTTTTGACGATTTGAAGTCATTGGGTCCCCAATGGTTCGAGAGCGGAGGAAACCGTTCGATCTACATGGAGTACTTCCCCATCCGCGAGGAAGGAGGAGGCATTTCCGACGTGGTGTTGGTCGCCACCGACAAGACCCAGGAAGTGGAAGCGCAGAAGAAATTGGAAAATGAAAAATCCGTGGTCGACATGATTTTGAAATTCGTCCGGGGAAGAAACCTTTTCGTTCGCTTCCTTAAGTCCGTTCCGGAAACTCTGCATTCCGTGGAGCGCCTTTTGCCCCAAGCGCGCCAAAAGGAAGCCGAACTCTTTCGGATTCTTCACACCCTGGAAGGAGAGGCGGGAACCTTTTCGCTGCAAAAATTAAGAACGGCTTCCAGAGAGCCCCAACAACTCCTGCAGGGAAAACCGAAGGGATGGGAAGAACTTTTGAAAGTTTCTTTGGATCAACTCAAAGAGAGCTACCGGGAAGCGGTTCAAACCGTGGAAGGCTTTTTCGGGCCCGTTCTCCAGGCGTCCGAAGAAAGCGTGACCGTGAGTTTCGCCGAATTGGAAGCTTTGGCCTTGACGGCGGAAAGGCGTTTCCGGAATAAGGATCTTGCCGCCGAAATCCGGAAATTGAAATTCCAGGAGCAAATCATTTCGGCCTTCAATCATTATGACGGTTTGGTTCAGAACTTAAGCGAAAAGCTCGGAAAAAAGATCGCTCCGATTCACTTTGAAGGCGGAAATTTACGCGTTGATTTAAGGCCTTTGCGCGGGCTCTCGTCGGCGTTCGTGCATGTGATCCGCAACATGGCGGATCATGGGATCGAAAGCCCGGAAGAAAGAGAGCTCGAGGGAAAAAATCCGGAAGGGCGCATCACCATCAAATTTGAACTTCAAAAATCCGTTTTGCGCATTGAGGCCTCCGACGATGGTCGAGGGATCGATCCGGAAATCATTCGTCGTAAGCTTCAAAATAAATTTCCCGGGGAGGATTTTTCCGCCCTTTCCGACGAAGAGATTCAGCAGGAGATCTTTAGGCCCGGCTTTTCCTCCCGCGAAGAGGTCGGAGAATACTCCGGAAGAGGGGTCGGTATGGACGCGGTCCGCGAAGAAGTTGCCAAAATGGGCGGAACAGTGAGAGTCTTTTCACAGGTGGGCAGCGGCACCGGTTTTGTTTTCACTCTTCCTCTCTCCGTGGAGGAAGAAGACTTAAAAAGGTCGGCTTAATGTTTTCGAAAGACATTCACATCCTTGTCGTTGACGATTCTCTGAACATCCGCAGAATGGTCGTGGATACCCTTCAGCGTCTGGGATTTTCCAAAATCACCTCCGCGGAGGACGTTCCCGAAGCCGAAAGCAAGCTTGAATACTTCAGCAAAACCGAAAACAAAATCGGTCTGATTCTTTCGGATCTCAACATGCCGGGGCCTTCCGGTTTGGATTTTCTGAAGTCGGTGCGCGACCGCAGCGACACCAAGGATCTTCCTTTTTTGCTGGTCACGACGGAAAGCGAAAAAGGCGCGGTCATTCAGGCGGCGGCCTTGGGCGTGAGCAGTTACGTGGTGAAGCCCTTCACGGTGGAAATCATGAGCAAGCGCATCAAAGATGCCTGGACCAAGCACAATTCTTAACGGGCCCTTTTATACCAAGGTCTAGTTTCCATTTGCCCTCCGTCTGCCGATAAGTAAAGAGATGAAACGAAGTGATATCACCATCTTAATCGTCGAAGACGACAAGAACTTCGGCCGCGTTTTGAAAGAGGCCCTTTCAAAGACGGGCATGAAAGTCGTTGTTTCGACCAATCCTTCGGATGCTCTGAACAAATGTCGGATCCAAACGGTTCATCTCGCCGTCGTGGATTGTCTTTTGCCGAAAATGAACGGGATCGATTTGTCCTTGGAGATGAGGCAAACTCAATTCGATCAAAGCCCCATTATTTTAATGAGCGGAATTTTCAAGGAAAAGGCGTTTGAAAACGAAAGCCTGACGAAGACCGGCGCGGTTTCCTTTCTGCATAAGCCTTTTGAAATCAAGGATCTTGAGGAAACCGTCAATCGCTCTTTGGAAGGGCTGTTGGAGTCCGAGAGCTGGAATCTGAAATCCCTTCTTTCCCGCCGCCTGCGCTCGGTCAGGGACCGGGTGAAGGTGCTGGAAAGTTTGGAATCGATTTCCGGCTTGGACATTCCCATGGTTTTTTCCATTCTCTCCGACGCGAAAGTCAGTGGGCATTTGAACCTGGTGACTCCGGAAGCGGAAATTTTCGGCGTGACCTTTTCCAAAGGAAGAATCATCGCCTGCGACAGCGAAAAGGCGGAAAGCATTATCATCAAGAACCTGCTGAATAATCACTTCCTTTCCGAGGAGGATTGGAAGGAGTTCCAGGAGCTGGGCGAAAAAAGAAGCGTCATCAACAAGCTGATCAACAAAGGCTACGTCAGTCCCCACGCCATCGACACCGCCAAGGCGATGCAGATCCGCGAGGAACTTGCGAGCCTGGTGAAGTTTGCCACGTTCCAGGTCAGTTTCGTTCCCGATGATTCGATCGAAACTTCGGGCGGATTGGAATTCGCCGACGCCTATGAAGTCATTTATTCCGAATTCATCAACAACATTGATCTTCCTTTCTTCCACCATCTTTACAAGGACTATATGGACGCCCCCGTGCGCTTGACGGAGTTCGGTAGTGAAGAGACGGAACGCTGGGAACAAGGGGAACTTGCGGTTCTGCCGGAACTAAAGAATCTGATCTCCGAGACCCGTTCGCTTTCGCAAATCATTTCCATGCTCGACACGGAAGAGTTGACCGTGTTCAAGGCCGTGCATTCCCTTGTCGTCAACCGGATGATTTTGTTCGATGACCTGCAAAAATCCAAGAATGCGGAAGCCACTCTTGAGAGAGTCAAAAAATTGCATCGTGATTTGAAAGACTTAAACGCCCTGGAAGTCTTCACCTATTTCGGCTCGTCGCCGAAGGCGACCGGAGCGGAGATCGAAAAAATCTACAAGGCTTTTCAAAGCACCAATCATCCGGATCTCTCCGCGGATGAGGCGCCGGAAGTCAGGGCCATCATCGCCCAGGTTTATGAACTCGTCACCAAGGCCTTTGAGACTTTGACCAACGAGCAGGCAAGAAGCACCTTCTTCGCCGAGATGAAGGAGAAAAAAGAAACTTTGGCCGTGGAAGCCGGGGTGCTTTCCGAACAGGGTTTAAGTTTCTTGCGCCGGGGCCAAGTGCAACAGGCCCTTGAGGCCTTGAAAAAGGCCTATGCGATCACGCCGACGTCGAAAGTCTACTGCATGTTGGTGTGGGCGGAGATCAAGATCAACGGCAGTAAAGAGAGCCACGGACGTCTGGTGGAGATTCTTCAGAAGTTGGACGGCCTTTCCGCCGAAGACCGCCGCGATCCTATTTATTGGATGGCAATGGGTCTCGTGAAGCGAGCGACCCGCGATCCGTCGGCCACCGCTCATTTCGAAAAGGCATTGAGTCTGGATGCGGGCTTCGTGGAGGCGCGCCGGGAGTTGAACTCGCTCCAAGTGCAATCGGCCCAGGCGAAGTCTTCAAAGACGATGGACTTTTTGAAAGGCGACATCACCGAATTAGTCAGTCAGATCTTTCGTAAGAAGTCGGGATAAATCTTTTAATTTCCGTAAATTTTGTTCCAAGATCGCATTGATGACCTGGATCTCGTGCTGAGAAGGTCGGTGCAAAAGGAAAAGTCTTTTCAGCGTGATGTAGGCGCTGGATTTTCTGGCCTTTATGTTAAAGCCCATCTCCGTCAGCCAGTCGCGGATCAATTCATCGGGGAAATAAAGGGGCGCGACGGTGGGCGCTTCGCCTCCCGTGATTTGTTGGACCTCCTGAGCGGGAGGAAATTTTTGACGGGCGATAAACAGCGCCAGCAAAACGGCTTGCGCCAGGTTCAGACTTCCGAAGGAGCCGAAGATCGGCAGATGGCAGCAATGGTTCATGAAGTTGACGTCATCCAAACTGAGACCGTCCGCCTCGGGACCGAAAAAAAGATAAATGACCGAAGGCGAGTTTTCCGTTTTCCCGGGAGTGTCCGCGATCGAGGATAAATCCCTTTTCAATTCATTCAGGCATTCTTCCAGAGAAACCACCTTGCGCTTTTTCCCGCCGCGCCGGGTGAGAGCGATGCGCACGCCGTCGCCCTCATGGGCAAAAAAATCCTCCCACGATGCATAGGTGATCACATTTTCCAGCATGGACTGGGCGCCGGCGGCGTTTTGTCGGGCCTTGGAATTGATGACGGTTTGGGGATCGATCAAAATCAGTTGCTCGGCGCCCATGTTGGCGGCGGCGCGGGCGGAGGCTCCGATGTTGGAGGAATACTCCGTTCTCACCAAAACGGCGCGGATTCTCATGGCAGAAAAGCCAGTCGCAGACCGTCTTTGATTTCGTCCGCCTTGTCGGGGAATCTTTCCAGCAGAAGGTGGGTGATGTCTTTCACCAGGACGTCTTCGTTCAGACGGGCCGCCAGTTCCAGAATCTCCACGCCCAACAGCCACGTTGGTTGCGCGAAGCCCTGGTACTTGTCCCAGAGATTGCGGAGGACTTTTAAGGAGAGAGAGCTGCGGGCCGCACGGACTTCCTCGTAAAAGGCGAACAGACTTTTTTGCGCCTCCGTCAAAGGTTTGGTCGGCACGCGCTCGGCGACGAAGTCTTCCACCTCGCCGTAGTTTTGTCGGTCCGCGGGACCGCCGAAAACGGAAACCACGCTTTCTCCGCAGGCCAAATCAAAAGCGCCCCAAGCCGGGTCGAACAGTTTTTCGCCGTCCTTGCTGACGGAGCAGTTTTCAAAAGTCAAAATCAAAGGGCGGCCGTCTTTTTCCAGCACGTCCGTCAGCGTTCCGGACAACTGATGACCCGATTCGAATTCAAGACGCGCCGGTTTGCCCCTGACGAGTCCCGCCCGATCCAGATCGCCGGGCGAGAACTGCGAAAGATCTTTCGAGAAATTTTTTATCTTTCCCAAAGGGGTCGAGTAGCCCTGGGCGTGGCGAGGAGTGCCGTGATCGGGCAGTTGACGGTCTTCATCAGACAATTGGCAGGGGCCGGAAAATTTCAGAAAAGAAATCTTTCCCTGGTCTTCGAAATAAGTTTCCAGAACCCCGGAGATCTGGATTCCCGAATCCAATACGACGGTATTGACGGATTGCGCTTTGAGAGCCCGCTTGAGACCGAACGTGCCGCCGCGGCGAAAGGATAATTCCTTGGCGAGATCTTCCAGCACGTCTTTCAAATGGGAAAAGTTGGGAGTGACGAACAACTGCGGCTGAGGTTCGGTGATGTCATAGCCGACGTCCACGCAGGAAACGTCCAAGGGAATTTTTCTGACTTTGTCTTTCAGGCACTCGCGGCTTTCTCCCAAAGAAGAAAGAAGACCGGCTCCGTAAATTTTCGGAGCGTCCAGGGAGCCGACCAACCCGTATTCCGCCGTCCACCAATTCATGCGCGAAAGCAAAGCGGCTTCGGAAATATGAGAAATGCTTTGATTGACTTCCTCCAGCTTCTTGTCCGCCGCTTTGATTTCTTCCGGGGTGGAGGAAGGGTTTTCCTTGATGTCGCTGAGTTTGCGGATGGCCTCGTATTGGTTCAAATCTTCCTTGGAAATAAGGGCTTTTTTCGCCACTTGCGCATAGCTTTTTAAGTATTCGGCGTATTCGGGATGAATCAGAATGGGAGCATGTCCCGCGGCTTCGTGCACGATGTCGGGCGCGGGCGTGTAAAGAAGATGATCGAGAGACCTCATGTCGCAGGCGATGGGCAAAATTCCCAAAGATTGAAATTCCATAAAGGCCGCGGGGGGAATGAATCCGCTCACGGGCACGGCGCCCCAGCCGAATTTTTGCAGGAGAAGATCCATTTCGGAAATGCGGGGAATCCGCTCGATGGAAATTCCGGTTTTTTCGAGCCCTTCCGCGTAACAGGGGTGGGCCGCCTTTCCCAAAAAATCGCGCAGTTGCCGCAGAATGTAGCGCCAGGTGGCCTGGTCTTCCGCCGTGTATCTTTCGTAATTCTGTTCGGCCACGTATTTCAGAAGGTGGCTGGGAAGTTTATCCTTGGAACTCATGGCCGAAGAGGAGTTCATAAAATCTTCGGTCCCTGGGAAAGATAATTTTTCACGTAATCACTCACGCCCTTTTCCACGTCCCATTGCGGTTGGGAAAGTCCTTCTGAAAAAAGTTTTTCCATGCGGGCTTCGGTGAAATACTGATACTGATCCCGGATGTTCGCGGGAATATCGATCCACTCGATTTTCAATTCCTTATTGAGCGCCTTGAAAACGGCGCCGGCCAGATCCAACCAGGTGCGGGCTTTGCCGTAGCCCATGTTGTAGATGCCGCTTTTCGCCGGCCGCTGATCCATCAGTTCGCAAATCCAACGGGTGATGTCTTTCACATAAACGAAATCCCTCAGTTGTTTGCCGTTTTCATAGTCCTTGTTGTGGGAGCGAAAGAGTTTCAGTTTTCCCGTCTCAAGAATCTGTTGATGGGCTTTGAAAACCAGGCTGGCCATGGCCCCTTTAAAGTATTCGTTGGGACCGTACACGTTAAAAAACCTCAGACCGTACCACACCGGCGGCGTTTCCTTTTGCTTTTCCGCCCAGACGTCGAAGTTCAATTTGGACCAGCCGTAAGGATTCAGGGGAGTGAACACCGCGCTCTCATGCTGGTCGCTGAAGCCTTCTTTTCCCGAACCGTAAACGGCGCCGCTGCTGGCGTAGATCAGGGGGATTTTTTGTTGAGTGCAGAATTCAAAAAGTCTTTGCGTGTATTCCGTGTTGTTGGCGCGCAAAAATTCGACGTCCATTTCCGTGGTGTCGGAGCAGGCCCCCATGTGAATCACGCCGCGGATGTTGGAGCTGAGCGCGGCGTCTTCCAAGGCGATGAACAGTTCATCGGTATGGAGAAAGTTGGCGTAATTTTTTCCCCGCAAAAGATCCGGCCGTTCTTCAGGGCGGACGGAATCGGTGATCAAAAGATCTTTAATCCCGCGGGTGTTGAGTTCGGAGAGAAGAGCGCTTCCAATAAAGCCGTTGGCACCGGTTAATATCCACATGCCTTCGTTTTAGTGAATAAAGGCGTCTGCGCCAAGTACATTTTGGGAAAGAAGACCGCTTCTAGATGTCCTCGTTGTGTTCCTGCAGGACAAGCAGAAGAGTTTCCATCAATTGAGGAGGCGGCGCAGGAGACGTTGTTTCTCTCAGATAAGAAGACTTGAAATCGGGATTCAGGGTCTGATGGTCGATGAATTCTTCGACGACGGCCTGAATGGGAGAGGATTTCGACGTTTTTTGGTCGAAAGCCATGATTTCCTCGACGATGCCGATCAAGGCGTTGCCGGTGATGCGGTCGTCCCGGTTGATGGAGCCGGCCCGTTCACTTAAAATCTTCAGAAGGGAAGGTCCGTTTTCGTTGGGAGAGACCTTGTGCAAGAGCGTGGCGTAGCCGCGTTGCCAACGGCGGATTTTTTTCTTGAGGCGCTCCGAAAGCTTGCGGTCCTTCGGCGTGGCGGACTGGGCGATCATCAATTTGAAGAAATCTTTTTCGGAAAGGTTTCTTTTTTCCAAAAGACTTTTCGGCATTTCAGCCATGGCCGAACGCAAATTCAAAATGGCCGGACGGTTAAGGCCGTCGGGAACCCTCTGCATCTTCCGGTACGTCTTCAGTCGCTCCAAGTCCGAGTGGGTCTGATAGAATTTTTTGACCGCGGGCAAATGTTTGTTCAAAAGAATGCGTTGGTAGTTTTTGGGAAATCCCAGCTGCCACACGAAACGTTCCAGTAAGGAATGTTGGAAGTGCTGGTCGAAGGCTTTGGCGGCTTTATGGTTTTTGAACTGGGGCAGAGGCTTTTTCTCTCCGCTCTCCAAAAAGTCCACCATTTGCGCGAAGACCTGAAGAATCAGCCGCGCTTTGAGGCGTTGCTCGTTGAGATTGGTCGAATAGCGTTCCACGTCGTCGTAGCGGTATTGATCATGGCGCAGACCGAAAAGACGCACGCTGCCGTAATCGATGATCCCGGCGTCGGCCAAAACGTTGTCTCCATCCCAATCCAACCAAGCGAAAACATAATCTCTTTCCATGTAGGCGGCGAAACGGGCGAAGTCCTGGGCCAGGCGTTCCAGCATTTTCTGGTATTTTTGCGGCGAGCGCGGCGAAATGTTCCAGGTCTTATTTTCATATTGGCGTTTGATCAGAAAATCGGTGGCTTTTTTCAAGGGCTCCAGCTTGCCTTGTTTCAAATAAAGAAACAGATGGGCCGGGCGTAATAGATTTTTTCCGGAGCGCACGCCGATGCCGACGCCGTTTCCGTTGTCGATCACGGCCAAAACCCTCTCGGTGTTGTAACCTTGGCGGTGAAAAATTTCAGAGAGGAGCGCCGCCGCGTAGAGTTCATCCAACTCCGCCATCCCGCAGCTGTAGCCATAGTCTTCACAGCCCGACGGCAAAGGTTTTCCCGCTTTCACCACACCGGGGGCGAGAGCGGTCACGCCCGTGCCGCGACTGGAAACGTCCCAGGTGGCGCTTTCGGAATTCCAACAGCCGTTCCAGATGCCGCGTCCGTCCCCGCTGGTGCGCCCTGTTTTATCGGGATGCTGCAACTGAAGATAGCGCGTGGCCATGAATTTGTTCTCTTTCATTTCCGCTTTGGGAAACTCGATGCCGTGTTCTTGGTCGTACTCGTTCAAGATACGCAGATCGAAGGTGTCCAAAATCTTTTTTTCCAAGCGCTTGTTCAGGCGGTGCGGATGGGAGGCATCGATCAGACCCATTTCCTTGGCGAGATGGAAATTGAAGTAAGTGACCTTGCCGGTTTTCAACTTGCGCGCGGGGTAAAGAATGGCCCCCTCGGGCACCTCTGTTGTCCACGGGTGAGAACCGTCCAATCGGTCGAAAGCATGATAGTTGTCCGCTGCCGAGGCGGATTTCTTTTTCAGTGCCGTCATCGTTAATTTATTGATCGGTGTCTCAGCTTAGGACTTGAGGCGAACTGGACAAAAGCCCCCATAAGGAGTGGAAAAATTGGTGACTTGCCCCTGATAAAGCCGCCCGCAGGTCCATTGGATTTGATCCCTATAGGCAAAGCAGCGCACGTCGAACTTCCATTCCTGCCATTTTTGCGGAGGAAAAAGCTCCTGGATCAGAGGGTCTTGCTGAATCATCAAATCAAAGGCCTTGTGGCCGATGCTTTTCCCCCGGTAGGTGGACTTGCCGCCGAAGGAATTTTTGGGCTTGAAGAAAAAGGCCTTTCTTTGCGTCCACAAGTCTTCGGCGTCTTTGAAGTCGCCGACCTCATAGGAAGAAAGCAATACCTGTTGAACGGCTTCGGGAAGGTCCCGCCGGTTTTTTTGCATTTGAAGCAGACGGTTTTTGTCGGCGAGGGCCGCGTATTCATCCGGTTGGGGGCTGACCGCGCAAAGTCCCTGTTTCCATGCGGAGCGCAGGACTTGGTGTTCTTTTTGGTCCAGAAAAAAATCCGTGGTGCGGTTGTAGATCAGATCCACTCCGTCCAGATTTAAATCGCTGGCTTCACTGATTTCCGCCGTCCATCCCCAATGTTCGAAGAGTTCTTTGTAAAGATAAAATTCAATCAGCATTTTTTGCGCGGCCACGTGGTCGTCGACGATCACCACGTGGGGCTTTGCGGGAAGTTTGGAAAAAACGAATTCCATTTCTTGAACAAAGGAGCGTTTAAGAAGCGCGATCTCCTTCAGGTCAAAAAAAGAGCTGTCTTCATGGACACTCAATAAAAGGCAGGAAATCAGATAGCCGGAGGCGTTGGTGTTGATTTCTATCAACTTGGCCTGTCCGTCGGAGGAAGTGTGAAAGTCATAGGACATCAAAACGGCATTGTTTTTTGCCGCGGAGGCGGGCAGAAGCGCGCGGCTGCTTTCGAAAAAAGCCGTGACGGCTTTTTCCATTTTCTGAAAGCTTTCTTTGGGAATTTCCACCGTGAAGGGGGAGATCAGGTACTCCCACCGCGCCTTCAGGGAGCCGTCTTTCAGAAGCGCCGAAGTCTTCGGAAAATCTTTTTCGAGACGGCTTTGAAGTTTTTCGTAAAGGACGGAATGAGAGTTTTCTTCAGTTGGGGCGGACAAAATCGCTTCCCGGCTTCCATCCGGCTCCGCAAAGTTCCCCGGATTTCAGCGCTTCCACGACGCGCAGAATTTCTTGAGCGTCCCTGCCGACGTCCAGATTGTGAATTCCCATGTATTGAATTTTTCCTTCGGGGTCGATGATGAATGTCCCGCGGGTGGCCACTCCTTGATCCTCAAGCAGCACGCCGTAGTCGCGGGCCACGCGGCGGGTGACGTCGCCGATCAGGGGATAACCCAGGTTTCCCAGATCGTCCTTCAACCAGCGCTTGTGGGAGTGAACGGAATCGACGCTGCAACCGAGCACTTCCGCTCCGACTTTCTTGAATTTCTCCAAAGCGTCGCGGAATTGAGTGATTTCCGTGGGACAAACGAAAGTGAAGTCCATGGGATAAAAGAAAAGCACGACGAATTTTCCCTTATAATCGGAAAGATTGACCTCTTTGAAATCACCGCCGTCAACAACAGCAGGAGCGACGAATTGGGGCGCGGGTTGTCCGATCATAGGCATTTTAAAACTCCTTTTTGTGAGTTTACGGTTTGATCAATTTTATCTGGTGCCATACTTTAACGCCAGCATCAAGGAAAGTCAGGAGTCATTCGGTGAAGATTTGTACATGGAACGTGAATGGGATCAGAGCGTGTTCGCAGAAAGGTTTTTTCGATTTCTTTGAGGGCGAAGATCTGGACATTTTATGTTTGCAGGAAACAAAGGCACATCCGGAACAGTTGACCGATGACATCGTTTCGCCTCTAGGATGGCATGCCTACTGGTCTTCCGCGCACCGCCGCGGCTATTCGGGAACCGCCGTGTATTCGCGCTCTCAGCCTCAAGAGGTGCGGCATGGAATCGGCATCCGCAAGTTTGACACGGAGGGACGTTTCGTCATCTGTGATTACGACGACTTTGTTTTGTTCAATATTTATTTTCCCAACGGTTCTTCCCGGGAGGAGCGCCACGATTACAAGATGGAGTTTTTAAAGAAACTCAACCTTCACCTGAAAGGTTTGATCCGTCAGGGACGTGAAGTCATCGTCGTGGGGGATTACAATGTGGCCTACATGGATATCGACGTTTTTGATCCGGTCCGCTTGAGCAAAGTCAGCGGGTTTTTGCCGGAAGAAAGAAAATGGTTCCTGGATTTTCTGGATCTCGGGTTTGTGGACACCTTCCGCTATTTCCATCCGGAGGAGCCCCAGAAATACACCTGGTGGTCGTATCGGGAAAATGCCCGGTTGGGGAACCGGGGCTGGAGAATCGATCACATCTGCGTGACCCAGGGCCTGGTTTCGCGCCTGAAATCCACGGAAATCCTTGCCGCCCAAGAGGGCTCCGACCACTGCCCGGTGATCACCACGCTCTGACAAAGTCTTAAAGTTTTCCAGACAAAGCGCCGATAGGGTGGGCCGGTTCCTGAGCGAAAACACCCCTTTAAGATGCTCTGCGTCTTAATTGTAAGAAGGTTTAAGATTTTTGCTTGCAAATTTTATAGGGGTGTTGTGTAAATAATTCAGTTCCAAATTGGCACTGCCAAGGGGGGACTAGGCTCAGGGACCGAGCGTTGGAGACGATGGATTGTGCTCCTAGTCATGGCTGTGTTGGGGGGACTCGTCGTTTGACAAAGCCGTGTGCGATTGCCGGGCCCAAGAACGCGGGTCCCATTTTTTCTGAGCTCTTTTAAGGAGGGGAAACATGAGTGCCTTAGGTCAGAAGTTAATCGAGCAGTGCAAAGCAAAACTCGTCACTGCGAAATCTGAAATCCTGAATCGTGTCCGTGAATCTCGTTTGGATCTTTACAATAATGACGACGGCAAAGGCGGGGATGAAGGCGATCAAACCGTGCGCGCCCTTCAAGAGAGTGAATTCCTCAGCATGCATGAGCGTCTGCGCCGCCAATTGATGGAAATTGAAATGGCTTTGGGTCGCATTGAAAACGGCACTTACGGAATCTGTGAAGAAACGGAAGAGCCCATCGAAACGGACCGTCTGCTGGCGATCCCCTGGACCCGCCTCAGCATCGAAGGCGCCGAACTGCGCGAGTCTTTAGGTAGACGTTACGCCAGATGACCAGCTACGCCAGATAGGACTGTCCATCCGCAGAGCTTAAAGAGAATCCTTGCTCCCACGTTGCCGTCCCATTCGGAGTCTTTGCTGGGAGCCACCTCATTCAGATCAAAACTGACGATTTGTTTTCCCGCTTGAACCAGAGTTTTTAAAAGGTAATTGGCCTCTCCGAATTGAAGGCCTCCGGGAACCGGCGTGCCCGTGTTCGGACAAAGAACCGGGTCGAATCCGTCAATGTCAAAAGACACATGCACCTTTGCCGGAAGTTCAGCGACGATTTTTTCGCACAGGCTTTTCCAAGTCGCCCCTTCATAAAGAGCGGATTTCAAATCCTGATCGAAAAAAGTTTTGATGTCCGCGCGCCTTTCAATCATCTCGAACTCTTCCCGGGAAAAGTCCCGGATTCCGACCTGCACCAACTTCGCGGGCTTTTGTTTTTTGCTCATCACATTGTGCATGATCGAGGCGTGGGAGTGGGTGAAGCCTTGATAAGCCACGCGCAGATCCGCATGGGCATCGATGTGCAAAACACCGATTTCACCGTGGGTTTCGCAAGCCGCTTCGATCAAGCCTTCCGGGCTTGAGTGATCTCCCCCGAGCACGGCGGGGATTTTTTTCTCCCGAAAACTTTTCAGGGAGGTTTCGCGGACCCATTGATTCAACTCCGCTCCCGCTTGATTGATGTCTTCTTGGGCTTTAAGCAAAGCCTTCGTCAAACGGCCTTTTTCCTCCAAGTGATCGCGGATTTTCAGGGCCTGCGTTTTCAATTTCTGATTCAGCTTCATCCATCGGGGCGGCACGGGAAGCAGATGATAACCTTTTTCATAAGCGGCGCCCAATTCCAGATCATAAAGATCGATCTGAGGGGAGGCTTCAAGAACCGCCTGAGGTCCCAAGGCCGTGCCCTTACCGTAAGAGGTGGTGACCTCCCAAGGAACGGGCAATATATGGATCAACGAAGAGGCGGCTTTGGTAGGAATTCCAAAAAGTCCGTTCGCGGCGGAGCCTGTCATACTGGGGTCGAAGCTTTTCTTTTCCGGCATGGACGAGTCTTTATCTATACACAGGGGCAAACTCAAACCATTTCTTGATAATTGGCCAGCCTTGTATAAATTGAGTGGGTCCTTTTTGAAATCCTTTTTACCGGAGGCCATAAAATGACCTTAAAACTGAAAACTCTTCTTCCCAGTCTTTGTCTTTCCCTTGCGGGGGCGGCGGCCCTCGCGGCGACGCATCCGAAGATCGACGGCAATCCCACGGCCCCCACAGGCGGCACCTTTTACCGCAACTTTCCCGCCGAGCCGGAATCTCTCAACCCGATCAACGCTTCCGATCTTTATTCCCAAAGAGTGCAAGAGCTGGTCATGGACACGCTGCTGCGTGTGGATCCGAACACTTACCAACCGGTTCCTTCCATGGCGGAAAGCTATGAAGTTTCCAAAGACGGTTTGACCTACACGTTCAAATTAAGAGAAGGACTGACTTTTTCCGACGGCAAACCCGTCACTTCCGAGGATGTGAAATTCAGCTTCGAGTGCGCGAAAGATCCGGCCTATAAAGCCGCGCAAAAGCTTCCCTACATCGAAGACCTGGAAAAGATAGAAACTCCCGACGCCCGCACCATCGTTTTCAAAATGAAAAAGAAGTACTTCAAGACTTTGGAGGTTCTGGGCGAAGGTTATTTCATGATCGTGCCGAAGCACGTTTACGGCGACCCGAAGAAAATGGGTTCCAAGAAAATGATCGGCTCCGGACCTTACATGATCGCCGAATACAATCGGGGCAAAAACATTCTGCTCAAAAGAAACCCCAATTGGTGGGGTTACAAAGACCCCCAATATGCGGGAATTTTTAAATTCGACCAGGTGTATTTCCGCTTCATCAAAGAAGAAAACCTCGAATTGGAAATGGTCAAAAAGGGTCAGATTGATTTCATGGGAACGACCCCTGAAATTTTCGTTAAGAAAGCCGTGGGCGCGCCCTTCGGAAAAACCATTCTTAAACACCAAGTGGAAAACCAGGACCCCACGACCAAAGGTTACAATTATGTGGGCTGGAATTTGGAAAACGATCTGTTCAAGGACAAAAGAGTGCGCCAAGCGCTTTCCGCTCTGATGAACAGAAAATTGATGAATGAGAAATTTCGTTTCAACATGTCGGACATGGCCACGGGCCCCACCTATTACCGCAACGAAGCCATCGTCAATCGCGCCATCAAGCCCATCGAGTTTGATATTAAAAAGGCCGACCAACTGTTGAAGGACGCCGGATGGGCGGACACCGACAAAGACGGTATCCTGGATAAGAAGATCAACGGTCAGAAAAAAGATTTCTCTTTCACTCTGCTTTTGCCGAGCCGTGATGTCGAAAAGTACTTCACGCTTTACCGCGAAGATCTGAAAAAAGCCGGTATCAACATGGATATCAAGATCATCGAATGGAACTCTTTCCTGAAACTGATGGATGAGCACAAATTCGAAGCGGTCACCTTGAGCTGGGGTGTGGGAAGTCTTGAACAGGATTTGAAGCAGATCTGGCACTCGGCCAGCGCGCAACCCGGAGGCTCCAACTTCATCAGCTATAAAAATCCGGAAGTGGATAAGCTGATCGACAGTGCCCGTCAGGAACTGGACACCAAAAAACGTTTGGCCCTGTGGAGAAAAGCCTACGCGATCATCGCCGAGGACTGTCCTTACACTTTTATGTTCAGCAACAGATATGATCTTTATCTGGTCAACAAGAGAATCGGTATGACCGAGCCCACTTTGAAATACAGCTTGGGCACGGATTACTGGTGGGACAAAACGGCAAAGGGCCCCGCGACTTTAAGGCAGTAATTCATCCATGTGGAAGTACACTCTTCGTAGATTGTTGCTGATGATCCCCACGCTGTTGGGGATCACGGTCGTCTGTTTTGCCATCATCAATCTGGCTCCCGGAAGTCCGTTGGAACAAAAGCTGGCTCAGTTGAAATTCGGCGGCCAGGTTTCCGGGTCGTCTTCCGCGGGCGGGGATTCCCTGGTCTCCGAAGAGGTGATTGAAGCGCTCAAGGTGCAGTACGGTTTCGATAAGCCGATGTACATGCGCTATTTCATTTGGCTGAAGAACATCGTTACTTTGGATTTCGGGGACAGCTTCAAATACGAGATGCCGGTCACGGATCTGATCATCGAAAAACTCCCCGTGTCGCTTCAATTCGGCATCGCTTCGCTGATTCTCGTTTATCTGATCTGTATTCCCTTGGGAATTGCCAAGGCGGTCCGAAACGGCGGCCAATTCGACATGGTCAGCAGCGTGATTTTGATGGTGCTTTATTCGATTCCCCCTTTGACCTTGGGGATTTTGCTGCGCGTGTATCTGGCCGGAGGAAGTTTTCTGGATATTTTCCCTTTGGGGGAGATGTACTCCGATCAATACTTCAATTTAAGTTTTTGGGGGCAGGTTTGGGACCGTGCCCACCACTTCGTGTTGCCTTTGATCTGTTATGTGGTGAACAGCTTTACCGTATTGACCTTCTTGATGAAGAATTCGCTTTTGGATGAGATCAGTCTGGATTACGTGCGCACGGCGCGGGCGAAAGGTCTTCCTGAACGAACGGTGATTTACAAACACGCTCTCAGAAACGCGCTCATTCCCATTTTGACGGGGCTTGGAAGTTTTTTGACCGTGTTTTTCGCGGGCTCCATCATTATCGAACAGATGTTCAGCCTGGATGGGATGGGTCTGCTTTCCTACACCTCCATTCTGGCCCGCGATTACAATGTGATCATGGCCTTGATTTTCATCCAAAGCGTGCTCGCCATGGTGGGGCGTTTGATTTCCGATTTAACTTATGTGTTCGTGGATCCGAGGATTGATTTCCAATGATTGAATGGCTGATCAGAAACGAACTTTCCCTGAAACGCTGGCGTCGATTTAAAAAGGTCAAACGCGCGGTCGTTTCCATGTGGGTCTTTGCCTTTTTGATTTTCTTGAGCATCACCGCCGAATTTTGGGCGAACAACAAGCCCATCATGATGAGCTTTAACGGCGCGATTTATTTTCCCGTGGTCAAAACCTATCATCCGTCCGTCTTTGGCCAGCCGGGTTTTGTAACCAACTACCGCGATCTCGATCTTAAGAAAGACGGGAATTGGGCTTTGTGGCCTTTGGTGAAGTGGGGGCCTTTCGAGTCCAACCGCCAACTCAGCAGTTATCCTTCCGGACCTTCTGAAATCAACTGGATGGGAACGGATGACCGCGGGCGGGATGTGATGTCCCGGTTGATTTACGGTTTTCGTTATTCCATCGGTTTCGCGGTGTTGGTGTGGTTTTTCTCCTATCTGGTGGGCGTGGTTCTC
>Ga0182744_1000755_pt1 | contig 29518 bp, 14 predicted proteins | sample eDN3rd30CKraftMG_FD_128525 | JGI IMG/M metagenome (GOLD analysis project Ga0182744, IMG submission 128525) | Enriched Miracle-Growth compost microbial communities from Emeryville, California, USA - eDNA 3rd pass 30_C Kraft MG (version 2) (version 2) ... | reverse complement strand
GATATCCATATCAATCCAAATTCAATGAAAAGAGAATTTTCCCTTACCGACCCGGATGGATATTATTTAACCATTACGGAGTTCCATCAATACGAGGGCTAAGCACATTCATCGTCATCAGGGCTTCCCAAATGCAGCCATTTCAAATATTCCATCTGCCCATTCGGCATTATTATTATTATGCACATTGATTACCTTATGAACGTTTAATCGGATATACCTGAAGGGAGAAGGGTCTGTTATTTTCAAAATCTGGAATCCCACCTGCCAGTTGTTCAGGTGATCGACAATTGTTTTAAATGTTTTGCCATCCTGACTCGCTTCAATCGTAAACTTATAAGCTGTCTCCGAACCACCTGTGAGCTTGGTCGATAGGTTGATCTCGGCTATCTTTGCTTTTTTCTGCATATCGATTGTGAGCGAATAAGGTAAACGGACCCCTTTGAAAAAACCAGAAGAGTTCATGTCTGCACCATCGGTTACATTAGAAACGCCTCCATTGCCCGCATCTGCACGGGTAGTGGTAATAGGTTTCCCTAGCGTGAGGTTCCGGCCTGCCTGAATAGGGATAAGCCCATATTTTTCATGGTACTCTATCTTACTATAATATTCCATAGATGCATAACCGGCATTGAAATGGACAGCCAATAGTCGGGCATAATTACCATCAGGATCTTTATGTTTATATTGTGCTCCCCAATGGTATCCATGCATACCATAAGTGATGCGCTCTGAACCATAACGGGCAACAGCATTTGCTTGGGTGCCAAATGTAGAGTTGTTGCCCAGCTCCTTTAACTGTGTCCAAACCCCAGCGAGGTCTGTTGCCGAAGCATACATGGCTTGGCTGGGGTACCATCCCGATGCTTTTGAACTAAAGAAATAATATGCTCCATCTTTTTTGGTGATGTAGGGCGTTTCGCGATGTTGCCCTTTGAAAATGGTATTGACCAATCGGATGGGTTTTGACCAGGATTTATCCAATTGGTAGATATGTACATCTTGGTTCATATGGGTTGCAGATAAAATGTAAGCAGTTTGATCATCATCAACAAACATGGATTGGTCTCTCGAATCGAAACCCAATGGCCTATCACAAAAAGTAACTTCAAGAGTACCTTGGGGTGTTATTTGTCCGATGTACAGCTTTGCAGCCACATAGCCTCCCTGATCTTCATAATGTGCTACAATCACCACCTTTTCCGTCTCTTGATTATAAACCATGCCTACGCCTTCAAAATTAGCATTTGGATAAAAATCTAATTCACGCTCCGTCCATTGATCAAACCCATTTGGAGAAACTTTTTCATAGATTGCTCGGCCTTTGCTAGTCTTTCCATTTATGGTCTTTTCTATCTGCCTCACTTCATACGAATAATATTGATGAGCTATTTGGAAGCCTCTAGGCCTTTTGATATGATTCTTACCATTGCTATTGTCATAAATAAAGCCCGTACCTATCGGAGTAAATGTAGTTGCTTGATCTGAAACAGCCTTAGCCATTTGCTGTTCTCCTTGATAGGCCTCTACATGATAAGTATAGGTTTTCCCCACTGCGAGGTCGTAGTCATCAAATACATCGCCTAACGACTGTCCGATCAGTTTTCCATCCCGATAAACTTTATACAACTCAGCGTCTTTGCGTTGTTCCCAGTGTACCTTCACATGACGCGCATCGCGCTCACCTGCCAATTTGAATACGGTTGCCGTTACCGCCCAATTATTGATCGCAAAATCGGTCGTTGTTACTTTACTCGCCTCATTTCCTAGATAAGCAATGGCATTGATCCGAGTCGTTTTATCTATCGGAATAGGTGAGGCATATCGTTTACTATTTTTATCTGGCCGACTGCCATCTAACGTATAATAAATCGCTGCTGTTGGGTCTTTATGGGTCAGTTTAATTGTCTGAGGCTCCCAATAATCGCCACCTATAGGTGAAGCAACCGGCATCGAAATATTAGACCCAATTTGTTCGACTGCAAGCAGGCTGATGTGTGCCTGAGCGTAACCACCTGTTTTTTGTGTTACCGAAACTTCATTTAATCCTATCTTTACTTTGCCAGGTAAATGGGGTGGTTGATTAACAACCGTACCCAACATGGCAACAACTTCTTGTGCCGCAGCTTGCTGGGATCCTGAACATATCAAGCAAAAGATTAAAATTGAAAGGTAAGTCGTTCTCACTAGGTATGGGGTAATTTCCATGAATGCATTATTTGTTTATATACGAGTACCGGCCAAAATTTTAAACAGATAGGCCGAGAGCACAAATAAAGAAACATTCTAAGGAAATATAGGGGGGTTAATTTGTAATTTATAGGGGTTTATATGGTTAAAATGATTGTATTTACATGCTTTTCTGATAGAAGCGACTGAAATTGGAGGTATAGATGGAGTACGAACTGAAATAACAGGATTGTACAGGACACAAGTTACCTGTTATATGTATATATTTGTTGTTACCAATACTAACCACTTAACAGGTTGCCGAACGCACGTCTCTTGTTACTGGGTGCCGTATAAACGATGATGCATTGGATAGAGAAAAACAATTATTAACTTATTGGAAGCTGCTTACCACCAATAACGACACAAATGCCTTTGAGCAAATGTTCCATTTAACCCATGCCAAATTCATGCGGTTCTGTAGGCAATATATCAACGAAAAAGAAATGGCAGAAGAAATCGTCTCAGATGTTTTTGTTGATATCTGGCTGAAACGGAATGCCCTACAACATGTCATGAAACCCGAAGTATACATGATGGTCTGCATTAAAAACCGTGCACTGAACCAAGGTAAAAAAAACACTTATATGCAACTCGTGCCCATTGACGAGGAAACGGAAACGATTACCGATGGGTATCAGCCCGATGAAGAGATGGAACGTAAAGAGCTTTTTATGCAGCTGGACCGTGCTGTTGCTTCGCTTCCGCAGCAATGCCGGCTTATTTTTAAGCTCACTAAAGAAGAAGGAATGAAATGTGCCGAAGTAGCTGAAATATTGAACATTTCGGTACGTACGGTACATGCACAGGTTTATCGGGCTATGACTAAATTGAACGCCATCATGCTGGCCCACCAAACACCTCGTTCAGCTGCAACCATTCGGAACATTGCTTCGACGATCATCATGCTGTTATTTATCCATTAACACGAACCAAACTGCACTTTTCTTTATCTCAAATAGCATGGATGAGTGCTACTGCAGCAAGGCTAATGCTGAATCAACACCTGATCCAGCGATACCCAGTTGCCGGTACTCCCATAAAGATTTTTCCTTTTGTCCGACCAGTTACCTCGTCCGCCCATGACCGAGATGGTCAGGACGTAATTATCTTTTGCCAATATCGGACTTAAGAACTTAAGTCTTGAAACGGGGTATTTGCAATACATATCGACAATAGTGGTTAGCAGCTCCTCTCCTTTACTATTTTGAAGGTTAACTCGGGCATAGCCCCCATCAGGTCGAGCTAAACCAACGAAACCAACTTGTGTTCCGCGGAAATGAACTGAAAAAGAGGCGCCCCTAGTATCCGAGCTTTGTACTGAAAGGGTGTCCTGCTGCCAGCTTCCCCTATATTGAATGGCCTTCTTGTCGGAGCTTCGAATGATTTTATTGGGCAGGGATGCCGCAACAACTTCTCCTGTCGACATATGGATAGACCAAGCATCCCCATAAGTGGGAATGGATAGCGATGTACCCAAAATGCGCAATGGTTGCCAAACATAAGTTGCCGCAGAAGCCTGTTTAGGAAAAGACCAACGGTCGCCCATAAACAGGTAGGCCGTATCTTTTATACCCGCTACGGGCAAAACGAAGGTTGTTTGCGAGTTCCAGGTCAGGGTACCTTCAGGGGCAAAAAAGCCTCTTTTTGTCCACGGCCCCTTCAACGAAGTTGCCGTATAATAGACATTGTCATTACGTTCCCAACTGGTTAAATCAGATACCAGCCAATAGTACAGACCTCCTTTCTTGAAAACCGCAGGTGATTCGCTGCCCGACCAATGATTGTCTATTACCTGTTCTGTTATACTTTTATAATCATCGCCCAGTTTATACATCATCCCTCCATGTATGAGTATATAGCCCGAGCCGTCTGCATCTTGGAAACTGCCCATATCCCATTTGCGTATGGGGTTGCCGTTGAAAAGCAGAGGTCCGTGAAAGGTATATGGCCCGGTAATTTGTTTGGCCGTTGCATAACCGATAAACTGGTCCTGATACCCCAGGGTATCTACGTGCATGTACATGACGTATTCGCCCGTTGTGGGGCATTTCATCACCTTGGGGCGCTCGCCTATCCGGTTAGGTCCCAATTTGCCCGAAGGTTGAACAGGCAAGGCCATCCGTTCAAATTTCCAATTACAGAGATCTGTAGACGAATAGCACGCGAATCCATGGAAGACATTTGCCGAATCTGTTTTGTATTCGCCAAAAAGATAATAGGTACCACCATCGTGAACAATATTTGCTCCATGGGCACTGACAACATGGCCCTGGTTATCAAACCAGGGAGTTCCAGAATAGATAGCTTCATAATGGCCCGCTTGCTGGGCCATTGAAATAGGTGAATGGGCCAGAAAAAATAGGCTAGCGATCAATAAAGTCAGTCTGTTCATTTAATATCCACATTTTGTACGTTCTGATGTATATGGGCCTGCCCATTTATGCTTTTGGCTGCCACCTTTTTAAGGGAAACCCCATTTACGGGGAGCTCTTTTTCTCCCAATATCCGGGAGATAAATTGAACATCTTTGGCCTGAATATTTTCCAAATAGATGTCTTTGATGGGCGTAAGTACCCGTTTCAGAGTAGGCACAAGTGTGCGCCATTGGTAAAGTACATCGGTCTCAATGCCCAATATACCTAGGTCTATCTTACCAGCTCGCAAGTTGGTTGCATAGATGTGCCGTACATATCCGCCATGGCGTTCATTGGTCTTGATAAACAGCAAATGGTTCAGCTTCGCACCATCTACAACAGTACAACCATCTACCAGCACATTTTCAATACCCCCCGATAGTTCGCTACCGATAGCGACCAACTGATGCCCGTTTTTTACGGTACAGTTGCGGATAACAATATTCCTGGAAGGCGTATGCAAACGCCAGGCATCTGAAATCCGGCCTGATTTGATAGCAATGGCATCGTCGCCTTGATCGAACACACAATTTTCGATCAACACATTTTGACTCATTTCGGGGTCTACCCCATCATTATTGTGTCCGTGGGCATATACCTGTACATTCCGGATCACCACCTCCTTGGATAGGTAGGGATGAATGGTCCAAAACGGGCTGTTCGTAATTTTAATACCTTCTAAAAGGATGTGTTCGCTCCGATTAAATTGGATAAACTGCGGACGCAAATGGGCACTGTCGTTTACCATTTGCCTCTTTTCAACAGGTACATGGTCCCATGTCTGGTTATACAACCATTTGAGGCTTTCCATATGGGCTCTGGGCCGTGCAAACCAAGTTTTCCAAACATCCATCTGGGCCTTAATTTCACCCTCGCCGGTAATAGCAATGTTTTTACATTGGTAAGCATAAATCAGGGGCGAATAATTATAGCACTCCATTCCTTCCCAAGAGCTGTGTACAGCGGGCAGGTAATCGGCAGGATCTGCAGAAAACAATAGTACGGCACCTTTCTCCAGGTGAAGATCAACGTTGCTTTTTAGATGGATCTTCTCGGTTAGCCATTCGCCGGCCGGAACCACTACCCTACCGCCACCGAGCTGATTGGCCGCTGTAATGGCCGAGGCAATGGCTTGGCTAGTTGCTGTTTTATTACCTTGTATAGCTCCATAAGCTGTAATGTTTAGCTTTTTGCATGAACTAAAGTCGGGAACTTCAATTTGAAACGTCCCAAATGGCGCTTTCGTAGAAAGTGTTTCTATACGAACTGTTTGAGCTATGGTTAAAAAAACCATGCCCGATAAAAAGAAAGTGAGCAATAATTGCTTATAGATCATGATGCTGGATATGGTTTTATAATGAAAATACGTAGATTCAAAAGAAAAGCCTTTCTGTTAAAATTTTATCCTGTACCGTTATTTTATTTGGTAGCAAGGGTACTTACTGGAGCAGCGTTTCTGGAAGTACACTGTATGCTGGTTTTAGTCCACCCAAGTCGATACGGATTTCATCAATGATCACTCCCGGATCAACAACATAAATTTTTAAGCGATGTTTCCCCGCCTTAATAAAAGGTAACTCGATGGTTTGTTCAGCCCGATTTCTCAGCACATTTTGCTTCCATGTAGCACTTCGACCAAAAGTTTGTATATCGACTAGTTTTAATGGGCCATCGTCTACCGAGACGGCATATCGAACGCCAAAGTTATTATTAATGGCATGGGTAGGTAGTGCCATAACTAAAACCTTGGGGTTAGCCGAAGTGAACGTATAAAAATCATAGGCAACAAAAGCGTGGTTCTGGATGGAATCCGGATGTGTCGATACATTTCCCGCTAACCGCAAAGGCATGGCCTGTATAGCCTGTTGGGTGTACCCCAGTCCTTGAACGGTGGTCCATTGCATAGCCTGTTGATGGCTTTGCTCCGAAAAATGGCCAGCATGCATCACAACTGCTCCGTTATTTTCAATGAAGCCTGAATAATGGGATAATGCAGATATGGTAGTGCCGTTTGCCGATATAGAAAGAGGTATTTGCCTACCGCCAGCCATAAACGTAACACGACCGGCAGCTTTTTCTTGTTTACCTAGCTGGCTCCAGTCTACATCTACCCAAAGACGAATTTGGTTCTTCCCCGGAGCGGGCAGAAGCTGCCCATTCATTTTAGATAAACGAATCCACGAATGGGACGTTGTTGCCGACCAGTTGATGGTTTGGTTCTTTTTCAAGAAAATATCGACAAAATAACGTTGTTTATTAAAAGCATCAAAAGGAGGTAATGACAGGGAAATAGCCTTGGCCAGTGAGGCTGTATCATGAGCGATGAAGCCTTCTGGTACCATTCCCCAAGCATCTGTACCATCGATGGAGATAGCAGGTATAACGGGTTCTTGGTATACGGCCAGCTTTCTTGGATTCATCGTCATGATATGCCGCCATTTACCATTTGCCAGTTGGGTGTTGTAGTAGGTTGTCTCGCGCACAATACGATCGTAGGCCGCTTTCGATTGTTGGGCATATGTATAAGCACTGAGTCTATTTTGCTTTGCATAAAAATAGCTTTTATCGCGGTATAAAAACTTCTTATTGATTTGTGAAGCGCCCACAACCGGATAATAGACCAACTCGTAGAAAGCCGCTGCTACCGTGGTATCTAATTGCGCACGTAACTGATTGACCGCCAATTCCAGTGTATCATAGCGATCAATACGTCTTTGGGCCTCATCTCCATAGTAAAAATGATTAAAGTCGGTATAGGTTGTCTGGGTGTTGGGTTCTGTTTGGCTCCAACCCATAAATTCGGGTTTGCGTTCGAAAGCCAGTTGCTCATATTCCCATAAAATGGACTGTATTTGCTGGGCTTTTTCCTTACCGAAAATGGAGCTTACCCATTGCAATAGATGTTGTTGGGTATACTGACTATCTTGAAATGGTTTCGGATCATACGCCATGTCTAAAAATTGTTGAATATTGTACTCTTGTGGTTTGATGTCGCCCACATTGAGCACCCATAAGGTTTGTGCACCGGTTTCATAAGCCTTCATCATTTCTTCCCTCATCAACGATGGATGAGTGGATGGCAACCAAAGGTAATCGTGCGGCCGCCCCCAGTAAGAGGCGTGATAGTATACGCCCGCACCACCTTTGCGTTTTTGTTCTTGTTCGTTATTTAACCGGTGGATGTAACCGTAATTATCATCTGGCCATACCAACGTTACGTCGTCCGGCACTTTTAAGCCATGATCGTAGATTTCTAATACTTCTTTATAGGGTGTGAGCGCTTGCGGTATGCTCGTCACATCCGGATGGATATACTTGGCCAGCAAGTTCCGCTCTTCGTGGATAATCCCCTCTACCAAGGGGGCGGCCGTTTTCAGGTCTTTTACACCTTCCATTTGGCCATCGTGCACGCCGCGCATCCCCAAAGAATAAATGGCCTCAATACCCTTGCTTTCTTTCACGCGATCTTCCCAATATGAAAGAATCTTATTTTTATTGGTGAGGTAATTAAAATGTCCCATTGTTTTCACATCCCATTCGCTCACATTGTTCCGGAGCATGGGTTCTGCATGCGAAGAACCAATTACAATCTGATAATTTGCCGCCATTTTCGGATTGCCGGGATAGTGAAAGAATGCTTGGGTACTGGGGTGCATGGCAGGCCAGATGAGGTTTGCCTTTAAACGGAGCAACAGCTCAAATACCTTGGCATATGTTTTAGGGCCGATATCGCCTGTTTCCGGTTCAAAAGTTTTTGCCGCCCAAGGTTGCAAACCCCAATCTTCGTCGTTAATAAAAATACCCCGATATTTAACTGCTGGTGATGGAGATAGATAAGTTTCTTGCTGCAAGGTTAAGTTGTTGCGCTTTTTTATGGGAGCATCAGCCCACCAGTACCAAGGCGATACGCCAATCTTTTCGGAAAGGGTAAATACCCCATAAGCGGTACCGCGTGCATCGCTCCCGGCAATGACCAATGCCTTAGAAATACGTTTGGTTGGCTGCGAGAGAACGGTTAGGCCAAAACGCTCCCATTGGCCTTTCAGTTTTTCCATAAAAGCAACTTCCTTGCCCAATAGCTTTGTTACCCATGCCGATTGCACGGCACCGATGACGATCACATTTCCTTTTGCTTGCGCCACATTGGTTAGCACTGGCGGTCTATAGGAGGTAACCCGTTCTATATCTGCGGCCAAGAGATTTGCTGCAATGGAATCCAGTTTTGGTGCTTGCTTATCGTAAAGAATCGAAGCTTTGGCCATCTCAGTGAAAATGGGGAAGGTATTTTCCTGTGCATCGGCACATTGTGCGCAGCACAATACAAAAACAAGTAGGCAATAGCTCTTTTTTAATTCCATGGTGCGTTATGTTTCATCGATTTTAGATTCCTGGCGACGGTTGCCTTTGCATCCCAATTAATAATCTGGATTTTGTGGATAACCTTCCGTATCGCGATCGATCACTGATTGCGGGATGGGACGTAAATAATATTTATCGGTCACACCCGAAGGGTTAGCCATTTTGGTTAAAATGTTATGTTCAAAAGCCCGATCAAGCTTATGTGTCCGTTTCAGATCTAACCAACGTTTGTACTCGCCGACCTGCTCTCGCGCGCGCTCGTCTAAAATAAAATCGAGCGTTACATCGCCAGAAGAAATGGTCAGGCTTTGCCCCTGTTTTGCTGCGCGCTGGCGAATGGCATTCAGCTTACTAGCCGCTTGACTGGATTGATTCAGTTTGAAGTAAGCCTCGGCAGCGATTAAGTAAGTCTCTGCCAAACGGAATATAAAGACGTCTTTGGTGCTGGCGTAAGCAAATTCATTGTTGTAAGGCAAACCGGCATCGGGGGCATAGAATTTGTTCACCATGGGGAATTTCTCTAAGCCACCCACGTTGTTAAAAGCCTGCTTCCATTGATCGAACCGAATGATTTCCACATGTGGATGAGCTGCTTTCAACGCCAATTCATCAGCAGTGGTAAACGGCTGGTCGGGATAAGGGAAGTAATACCGAAGATCGCCCACTTTGATATCACCGTCGTTCTTTGTGGCATATAGCTCACTTATAAATGTTGCGTCATATCGGGCATCTTTGGTGGTATTATAGAGCGTATATAAAAACTGGGTAGGCATAAAATCTGATCTTCTTCGGTTGTATTCTGATACGGCGCTTACCTCATCAAAACCCTTTTCCCGCCAATAACGCCAACCCAACATGATGTTCTGTGCATTGCCGTTATAACCGGGTTGAGGACCATATTGAACGGCGAAAATAATTTCATTATTCAATTCGTTACCCGGTTTAAACACATCCGCGAAGGAAGAAAGTAAACGATAATACGGACTGCTGATGAGGGTTTCGGCCAGTTGGGCCGATTTTTCAAAATCCGCACTGCTACCAAAGGATTTGTATCCTTTAGTTAGGTACAGTAGCGACAATAAATGCTGTGCTGCCCCCTGGGTAATCCGTCCAGGTTCTACCTGACCAGGATCCGCCTCCAGGTTAGGTAAAAGGGTATTGAGTTCTGAAATCATGAAATCATATACTTCCTGTTCCGTATTGGGCGAAAAATGTGTAACAGGTGTGGTGAACTCTTCCTGAACAATGGGTACATTACCAAAATTCTCGACTAATAAATAGTAGAAAAAAGTACGGATAAAACGGACTTCGGCCACTCGTTGATTACGCAGGTTCTCTGCTAAATCTGGAATATCATGAGCTCTTGCAATGGCTGCATTACAATGTTGTATACCAGTATATGCCGCTGAGAAAAAAGTATTTACCGGTCCATTGTCGGCTGTTAATGACTTGTATTCATTCAATTGGATAGCCGGTACATCGTTTGCCTGTCCGCTCACTAGTTCAATTTCTCCACGTGTGGTCACATCAGTCCCCCATTCAAATAAGCTCGGGTTAATGCTGTAAATGCCTCGTAGAGATGCGTAACAGGCGTTAACCAATGATTCATAACCGGCGGCATCAATGTAGTAATTTTCGGCAGTGATACCGCTCGGGTTTTCTTCCTCTAAAAATTTTTTACAGGAAATTGCAGATGTTGCCAGTATCATGGCTAATATATAGTTCAATATCTTTTTCATGGTCATATCGCTTAAAGACTTAAGTTAATTCCGAAAAGGTAGCTAGCCGTACTAATGGCCGTTCCATAGGTGTTTTGTTTGGTCCACTCTGGGTCGTACCCCTTGTATTTAGTAAATAAAACCGGATTCACAGCCGTTGCATAAATGCGTAGGCTATTTAATCCGAGCTTCTTTAGCAGCGTACTTGGGAATGTGTAACCCAAAGTAATGTTGCTTATGCGCACAAAGTTGGCTTTCTGATAGTAAGCCATATTGACATACGAGCCCGGATTACCTGGACGGAAATGCGTTTGCGACGGGTTGGTTGGTGTCCAATAAGCTACATCTACCTGATTGTATATTTGATTATAGTTCATAAAAGAACCGTCAAATACACTGTTGAATTGCTCTCCTTGACGTGTATAAACCATGACATATAAATCGACGTTACCATAACGAAACGTGTTGGAAATAGAACCAGTCCAATCGGGAACTTGCTTGCCAATGATCTGCCGGTCGTCTGCATTGATCACTCCGTTGTTGTCAATATCTTTTACCCGGACCTGTCCGGGTGTTTGGTTGTACTTTGCAGCCAGATCAGCCTCTTCTTGTTGCCAAATTCCATCAAAAACATAATTGTAGTTAACCTGTACTGGTTGTCCGATAAAGAGGGTGTTCCCCACATCGTCCTTTTTACCATTGGCGGTTTCTAAGATTTCATTCTTATTGGCGTCAAAAACAAAATCAGTTTTCCATGAAAATTTACCTGCTTGAATATTTATGGTACTCAAGCCTATTTCAATCCCTTTGTTGCGGAGTTTCCCCAGGTTATCTTTAACAGAGCTCCAGCCTGAAGGTGCCGGTAGGTTACGGTCCAATAGGATGTTGTCTATTGTTCGATTATATAAATCGACTGTTCCATAAACACGGTTTTTCAACAGGGCAAAATCCAATCCGAGGTTAATTTCATGGGTAGTTTCCCACGTCAATGCTTTGTTGGCCAATCGGTTTGGAGCATAGCCTTGAACCAATGAATTGCCAAAGAAATAGGTAGACGATCCAAGCGTAGCTTGGGTAGAGTAAGCATCTACCCGGTCATTTCCAGAAGCGCCATAGCTTAATCTCAATTTCAGATCGTTAATGGCAGATAGGTTCCTCACAAAATTCTCTTCAGATAGACGCCAAGCAAAAGAGGCAGAGGGGAAAAAGCCCCATTTGTTACCGGTTGCCAAACGAGACGAACCATCCCATGTGCCCGACGCGGTTAGCAAATATTTATCCCGATAACTGTAGTTAACCCGTGCCCGGGCAGATGCCAAGGTATATTTAACAAAGTTCGAACGTACCGTAGGCCCTTTGAACGTACCATTAAAATCGGTATTAGTGGCCGAGCCTACATTGTACCATAAAGAGTTGTAGGGTAAATTGTACACATCAATTCCGTTAGATTCTAGCCGGTCTTTTTGCATGCTTTGTATTACAGTTGCCGTCAGTTTGTGCACGTCATTGAACGTTCTTTCATAAGTAGCCTGGTTATCCCACAACCAATTGAATTGTTCGGTATTGCCATAATCTTTCACTTGGCTATACCCACCTGCTCCAGCGCCTTCTTTGGATAGGGCACCGATGTACCAAGCGTTTCGTTCGGTGTTGATGTTGGGCGAGAAAGTAGTTTTCAGGGTAAGATGCTCAATGGGTTGTACTTGGATATAGAGCTGGCCAAAGGCTCTTAACGATCGGCCATCACGGATGTCGTTCTCTTGGTCGAACAACGGGTTAACCACACCATCTCCACCCAATACACGGAAAACCCGTTCGCCATTGTCATCGTAGGGCGATACGGTTGGTGGTAAACGATAGGCTGATCGCAACGACTCGTAACTACCTTGATTTTGCAGGTTCTGGCTGGCATAAAAGCTGATGCCAGCCTTCCATTTATCGTTTATCTGTCGGTCTACGTTACCCCTAAATGAATACCGTTTAAAGTCTTCGGGGCTCACATTTCCTTCTTCCTGAAGGATACCAGCGCCCAAAGAGAACTGGGTTTTATCATCACCACCGCTCACGGTAACATTGTGATTCATTTGCAACCCATTTTTCAACAATAGCGCTGGCCAGTCTGTAAATTTACCCGCATCAATGTTGGCCCATTGTTCAGGTGTAAAAAATGCAGCATTGTTCCGCGAAGTATCCCGCCCCGTGGCCAGAAACTGTTCGGTACGGTAGGCGACGTATGCTGGACCATCCATCATATCGGGCAAATGTGTTGGCTTTCGGATACCCATATATCCATCATAAGAAATGGTGGTTTTTCCTGCTTTCCCTCTTTTAGTAGTGACAATAACAACACCCTTTGCACCCCGTGATCCGTAGATAGCCGTGGCGGAGGCATCTTTCAAAATGTCAATCTTTTCAATATCAGCTGGATTCAAATCATTTAAGCCCGAAGAGGTTGGTATCCCATCAATCACGAATAACGGAGAATTTGACCCACCAAAAGAGCTGATTCCCCGTATATTGATGCTATAGCCCGAACCTGGTTTGCCTACATTTTTTACAACAACTGCTCCAGGTGTTTGTCCTTGCAAAGCGCCGGTAGCATCGGGTGTAGCGGCCCTAGCGATTGTGGTTGAGCTAACAGACGCAATGGCTCCAGTTACATCGGCCTTCCGTTGTGTGCCATATCCGACCACCACCACCTCGTTTAAATCTTGCCCTGCAGTAGTTAATTGGATGGTGAGGGTTGTTTTTCCATCAACCGGTACTTCTACGGTATTATAGCCCAAATAAGATACCATCAAAATAGCGTCAGCCGGTGCTTCCAATGAAAACACTCCTTCATTGTTGGTAGAAACCTCACGATTTTGTCCTTTTACTTTGATGGTAGCACCCGCTAGGGGTTGGCCCAATTCGTCTACCACCTTTCCGCTAATTTTTATCGCCGCTGCACCGGTTTCTTTCGGAACAATGGCTAACAGGTTGTTCGGGAGCTCGCGCAAGGTAAAGGGTGTATTTTCCAGCAATCCGCGCACAAATACCCGTACATCTTTGTCTACAACAGAAACATTTTTGTATTTCTCCAACGGAATGTTCCGCTCGCTGAATACAAATCGATAGCTGCTGTTTTTCTCAATTTCTGAAATGATTTTCTTAAAATCAGTCTTTCCTAATTGCAAGGTAACCTTGGTTTGGGAGAAGCCAGTTGCAAATAGATGCAGATTGAAATAGAGGATCAATGCAGCGGTTAATTTCATAATGAGTATGGGCTTTTTCAGGTAATAAAACCTTGAAACACCATGTGGGTGTCTAAAAAAATTCATAACTTTATCTTCTTAAGGATGATTAAATGCAGACTCCCGTCCAAAGCAGTCTGCGTTCATTAATTAAAGATCGCCTAGGCAAAGGCGGGGTGCTTCAGTGCTCCGCCTTGCTTGTTTAATTTGGTTTCTGTTGTGTGTTGCTCATAAATGATTTGTATTAATGGTTAGTACTATGGTTATTTACTCAATCACAATCTTTTTGTCTTGTATTTTGTAAGAAAACGGCTCTACCAAGCTCAATGCCTGGAGCACGTCGGTAATAGATTCTTTTTCAAAATGCCCCGTAAATCTGAGTAATTCTAGGTCACGGTTCCGAAAATCGATCTGCACACCATAAGCCCTTTCCAATATGTTAGAAATGGTAGCAAATGTTTCTTCTTTGAACACCACTTGGTTATACATCCAAGAGGTCTCAATGATGGAGGTATCGCTTCTCTGGAAATGAGTAATCTGAGCCAAGGCATCATTATCCAACGAGACCTCTATTGTATTTTCAGAAGAAACTTGATTTTTTACAATGAGTTTTTCCGAAGGTTTTAACGTAATCCGATCCGTCGGCCGATCTTTTAAAGTTACTTGAATGGCACCAGTCAATAGTGTTGCCTCACTAAATTTATCGTCTGGATAAGATTTCAGATTAAACGTCGTTCCGAGTACTTTCACATCCATTTTATCGGTATGAATGACAAAAGGATATTGAGCGTTTTGAGCTACATCAAAGTATGCCTCGCCTATCAAAGTTACTTTTCTGCTTTTCCCTTGAAAGGTTTTAGGATAATATAGTTTACTGGCTGCATTCAATACGACCTTGGTACCATCGGGTAAAACGAGTGTTCGCTTACTGGCGGGTTTTGTGTAGGCTATTTGGTTCACAGGCATTTCCCTTTGATGCCAGAGCAGTACACCGAGTGCGCATAGGGCTCCTACAATGACGCCTGCAATTTTCCAGTAAATAGCCCTCTTGCTGGGGGTCGCATTTGCTGGGTATAGGGGTGTTTCGTTTTGATATGCAATCTTTTGTTGTACTTTTTTAAATGCCGATTCATTAGCCGTTAAATCCGTCTGATGACGAGAGAGGTAAGTCTTAAATAAGTCGTATCGGTCTTGAAATGGCTTGTACTGACATAGTATTTTCAATTCATCGGCTTCCTCCGCTTCGAGTTCGTCTAAAAATTCTTTTATGATCAGTTCTAAAAGTCTATCCTGCGACATGGTTAATTCATTGCCTTTATGGATAGGACAGATTTTTGAACAACATTACCTACAAGGAAAAGAAAAAATTTAAAAGATTCTAATTTTTATTATTCAAATTCATATCGGTTTCTAGGCACTCATTACTCCCACTTAAACGGCAGGTACCAGTTATCGGGGTTACTGAAATCTACAGTAACCGTCCCTTTCTCGTCCATTAACTTATTCAATAGTGCTCCGCCCGTTCCGGGAGCTTCTTTTTCCCATCGACGAGCAATACGTATGAGATCAGGCCACCGATAGCCTTCGAAAGCCAGTTCCAACCCCATTTCATCTAGTAGCTTTTCTTCTAAGAAACGGGCATAGCCCTCATGGTCTTTTACTGCACGGTAATAAGGGTCGGGATTGGTCATATCGAAATATTGAGCCGAATCGGCTGGGGTGATGACCATTGGGTTGAGGCTAACTCTTCTTCGCACACCTTGATTACGATACCAATCGCTACGAAAACGAGGGTAATCGCCTTCCCGGGCATCAAAATTATATGGGTAGGGTTCATCCAACGTATGCATAATGTCGGTTACGTCCCGGCCATCAACACCGGGTGTTGGATCATACGCCGTCTTAATCCCAAAATTTGCTAAGCCATAAGCCAGTTTATGCTGATTATCGCGGTTAGCCGCTTCTGCAAAACGTAAATGCAGCGCTGCGGCGCGATACAACACCCATTTGCCCGTTGTTTCAAAGGGTAGTGATGCATCGTAATTGCCTGTAAATTTCCGAATAACTGGCTCGCCAGTTAACATGCTGTAAGAACTACCTTCCCCCCGAATATCAAAAGGTGTTAGCCCACGCATCTGGGCATTCCAACGGGTTATGATCGCCGTAGAAGGTTTTACCAAATACTGGCCCTCACCTGTTTGCTCAAATAACCTGATCAATGGGTTCTTGGGTAAAAATTTTTGATCAAAAGGCATCATCCAGATGGTTTCATAATTGGCTTCCCGGTCTGAATAGGGCAACAAGAAAATATTTTTCCAATTGCTACCACTGGTATTATCCGTAAAAATTCCAATCCGATTGGTGTTGTAAAAATCTGCTCCACCTGTATTGTCTTTGGCCCCCAGTTCCATCACCTTCCGATAAGCAGAAGCGGCTTTGGTATAATCACCATGCCAAAGGTACAAATCGCCTAACACCACATTCTTTTGTATAAACATTTTGGCTGTACTGTAATTATCGACGGTGGTTAACAAGGTTGTCCCTTCGGGATATTCGGACAAGAAAGGTAATTTCTCTGTAAATTGCACCAAGCTATCAAGTAAAGAATCGAAATCGATTTTCTGGAACAGGGCTTCATTATGTACATCATCTACCGTAGAGATCGGTTGGGTTACATAGGGTATTTTGCCATAATGGATACCCAGTTGCAAATAGAGCCATGACCGGAGCGTACCTATATCGGAATATCGGGTTACGTATTCGTCTTCCTTTAAGCGTCCATCTTTACGCATTTGATTAAAATTGTAAAGCGCATCATTGCAGTTTACAATAAGTTCGTAAAACGGCCTCGGATTGATGTAAGGATTATCGGCCTGCTCTTGGTGCTGATTCAACTGCTTCAGGTAAGCATCACTGTTATGGGTCACGTCTAATAAGTCGCCACGCAATTCATTTAACAGAATATAGCGGTCTGCTACAGTTAACAATTTGCCATAAATACCGATAATCACCGCATCAGCATCATAAACATTCCGATACATTTCCGACGCATCCACTACTTCTTCTGGTGGTAAGTCGAACATTTTTTTACAGCCCTGTGCTGTAGTTAAAATCAGAAGTAAAACAAGAAAGGGTATATTCAATAAACGTTTCATCTGCTTTTTATTTTTGTTAACCTGCGGCTATTAAAGCCCTAATCGTATTCCTAATTGTGTACTGATAAACTGGGGTTCTAGCCAATTATCTACTCCTTGACCGAACAGCCCACTCATGGCACTGAATTCCGGATCATAACCTTTGTACCTAGTGAAGGTGAGCAAGTTATTGGCCGTAGCAAACAAGGTGGCGTTCTTAATCAGCTTATCTGTAAACGGCAGCTGATAGGTCAGGCTAATGGTTCTCAGTCTCAGGTATGAGCCGTCTTCTATCCAACGATCAGAGAAACGCGCATTTCCCATGGGATCGCCCCAAGTGGCCTTGGGTATATGGGTTGCTTGACCATCGGCCCGCCATCGGTTCATTACGGTGATGGATTGGTTATTGTAGTCGCCTTGCGTCTCTAGATACGCCCGTTGGGCGTTATAGATATCGTTACCATAACTAAAAGTGCATAGAACATCCAGCGCCCAGCGGTTCCAAGCTAAACGACTGCTGATAGCCCCTGTAAAATCGGGATTGGGATTACCAATCACTTGTCTATCTTGCTCATCAATCACATGCACACCGGCAGTTTGATCTTCTGGACTATCTGCATGGTTAACAAAGTACACGTCACCAGCGGTGAATGGAGATAGCGTAGCACCGGTACGGACATATTGATTGGCTTCTGCGGCAGCGGCGGCAGTAGTGAACACACCATTGGTCTGATAACCATAAAATAAGTTCGCTGCCTGCCCAACCTGGGTCATATAGGTTGCATGGCCATAGTTGGTTAACAAGGCATTGGCAGGTAGTTTGGTAATCTTATTACGGTAAAAACTGATGTTAAACCCGATATCCCATTTCCATTGACGATCGGTCATGCGGGCATCAACTGCCAATTCGAGGCCTTTGGTTTGCATGGCTCCGCCATTGGTTAACATATATTCTACACCTGTAGCAGCCGGAATATATTGCCAATACAGCATATCATTGGTTCGATTGGAAAAGGCATCTACCGTCATACGTAACCGTTCATTGAATACGGCTAAATCGAGTCCTACATTCAGCTTCTTAATGGTTTCCCATTTCAAATAGGGATTACCTATATTGGCACGCACCAGTCCTTGCATCCCAAGTAAATTTTGAGTAGTATAGTATTTACGTGCACTGTAATTGCCAATTTGCTCGTTCGCTACCCAACCATAGCTCGCACGTAGCTTCAATAGATCAATGGTGTGTTGGCTGGCTAAAAACTCTTCGGAGCTCAAGAGCCAAGCAGCGGCAACAGAAGGCATTACCGCATAAGGGCTCCCGTTGATCCGTATACCACCATCCGCTTGCTGTCCAAATCGAGAAGAACCATCAATGGTCAAGTTGGCCGAAAAGAAGTATCTATTTAGGTAATCGTAATCGGCATTGGTATAGATATTTAACCAACTCCATTTTCCTAAAGAGCCTCCTAATTGCCTCAATTCGCCTACTCCATTACCTACTGTGACTAGATCGTCTGTTGCCGAATTAAAGCCGTAACCATAGTCGTTCTCACTACTGCTATGGCTGTACCGAGCTCCGATACGGGCCGCTAAGGTATGCACACTACCCCACTGTTGCTGAAAAGATAGCCGCGTATCGTTATAAAGGGTGAATAAGCGGCTAACGTTAGATCCCGACCGATTCTTGGCAACAGCGGTATAGATGGTATCAGGCACAACTCCCTTTTGAGGAATAAACATGGCTTCCCTAATTTTATCGTACGTTACACCCACCAAGGTTTGCAAATGCAACTTATCTGAAAATTGGTAACGAAAAGTAGTCGAACCAAAAAACCGATAGTTGCGATTGGTACCGATGGCTTGATCGGTAATGGCTCGTGGATTACTCAGTCCAAATATATCGACTTCGGCCAAGTTGGGCGATACCAAACCTGCATCGGTAATTTCGTGGGCTGATAAGAAAGGGGCCTTTATTTGTGCTAATACCAGCGGATTGGTACGGTTATTTCCTTGATCGCGTAAATTTTGTGCCAAAGATGAAAACGACAGGTTAACCGCTGCGGTCAATTTCGTTCCTAGCTTTAGATCGCCGTTAAAACGCATAAAATACCGATTGAAATCGGTATTGCGAGTTGGTCCATCACTCGTCGTATATCCTACCGAAAGGCCATAAAGTGCAATGTTATCTCCTCCACGTACTTTCAGATAATAATTTTGGTTGATGCCATTTTGAAATACCTCCTCTTGCCAATCCGTTTGTTGGTGAAAACGATAATAATCCGGATTGGGGCCATCATTCATATAGGGTAACGAATCGATACCGCTCATGGTTAATCCCTTGCTTTGCAACACATCGGCTAGGTAAATTCGATAGTCGTGCGCGTTGAGTAAGGGCAGGCTTTGAGGTTGAGCATTGAATCCGCCATAGGCTGCAAAATCAATGGCAGTAGCCTCTTCCTTGGCACGTGTTGTTTGAATGAGTAGCACACCATTGGCCGCACGTGAGCCATAGGTGGTATTGCCATCTTTTAAAAGTGTGATTTCATCGATATCACGTACATCGATATGTGCCAATGGGTTAAAAGAATGACCGCCAATAATGGATTTCCCATATGATTCATTATCGTAAATCATACCATCTACGACAATCAATGGTTGGTTTTGCCCATATAGGGAGGTAAAGCCCCGAACATATAGGTTGGCCCCACTATTAGGGGTACCTGAACGCCGAACGGCACTTAATCCGGCCAACTGGCCTTGTAGATATGTATCAGGAGTCTCACCGCTGCTTTGCCAGGCGTTTTGAAGCTGGGTATTGCCAACTGCCCATCCGGTTTTGAGTAGTGGATATTTACCATAGGGCAAAGCAATTTCTTGATAAGTTGATTTAAAATCGACTTCGTACATGATGACATCGAGCTGGCGATGGCCATTTATAGGTACAATTTTCTGCTGCAAGCCCGCTCCATTGAAGATCAATTCAGAGGCAGCATGCGGTACTTTAATACGAAAATGACCTGCTTCATTAGTAAACGCAGAAGTGTAACCGAGCACCTGCACATTTATCCCCGATAATGGCTGTTGGTCTCCTTTCTTCACGGTACCTTCTACCTGTATAAAATGGGTCGTATCGATTGCCTGCGCGTGCGCCCGCTGTACCATAATGGTATACAGACTAAGCCAGCACATGAACACGATTGTTAAGTATAAGGGTTGTTTCATTAATTTATACATATCACTTATAGGTTTAATAAACAGGTTCCAGTTTTAAATAATCAAGCAGCAAGGTATTCTGACCATTGGTGGTAGAGGTATTGCCTACTAGATATATACTTATTCTGCCATATAAATCAACGGTGAGCTGTCCAATCAATTGTTCTTCATAATTGGGCGAAAATGTACCGTCGCCTTGGTTGATCACCGGTTCTTGTATATAACCCAAGCCGGGTGTAGACGGACTAGTGAGCGGATCATCGCCCCAAGTCACTTTCATAGGAAAATGGACCAAATCTGCCGCCCCTGCAGCTGGTGTAAGGATGAGATCGGCATCTCGTATTACACGCCAATACACATTATAAGTACCCGAATAAACCTGAGGAAAATAACGCACCCACATACCATTAACACCATGATTTTGAAGCAAAAGATCGCGAAATACCACGCCGTTTGGATCAACCCGTGTACGCCGGGTAATACTTTTACCATCGCGTACTTCTACAGGTGATTCGCCTTCAACAATAATGGGTTTGATTTTAGTGTGTATGTCGTCATCCAATTTAGAAACCACATATACCATACCGTTGCTCGCTTCAAATTGCTGCACCATATCGGCCTGATGAAGTCGGAGTGTCATGCTATCTTTGATGGAATACAGCGTTTGATCGAACATATCAGGAGTCACTTTGCCGGCAATAACCAAATCTTTCACTACGTTCCAATGAGTACGATAAGCAGACAATTCGGCCGTCGTGTCTACAAAAAATTTAGCCAGTTGGCTTGTCTCTTGTTCAAAGGCGGCATCGTCCAAAATCAAATAGGTGAATTCCTTTTTTTCATCGCTCAGGTCTGCCACTTGATTGAGGTAGCTATTCTGTAACGTAAAAACACTGTCGTAAATGGGCAACCCTTCTTCATTGACGCCAATTTGGGTGGAAGCATTTCGATCAAACTGCGGCCCCCACAGCGATTCTATGTATTGCTGTTGTTGGCCTTTTTCCTGAAAATGGGTTATCCATTGCCAGATATTTTCCTTTGGCAACAACACTTCGGAGATAATATGCAAGACCCCATTGGCAACTAATTGATCCTTCTCCGTCATGGCTACCTGTTCGACATATTGCTGATCAAAATGTACCATCTTCCCACTAATGGTTTGGACCCGAACAATCTGTTCTTGTTGTTGAGCCATATGCCGCTGTCCGGCAATATGGAAGCCTAAAAACACTTTGAGCCAAGCGGTATCGGCCAACAGTTCTTGCGAGACATGTGCCAGGGCATCGTTGGTTGGTGCCCAGACTGTATATGTCTTGGAGGCTTCCAATAAGGCATCGTAATGCACCTGCCTGAGTAAAGCTGTAAAACGAGATAAATCGGGGTTTTGCGCAATCTGCTGCATGAGATTTCGGTCTAACGCAGTTTCTGTAGCTAATTCCTCGCTTTTCCAAGCATCTTTGCAGGCCGACAGCATCAATAACAGCAATAGGATGATGGATAGGCTTTTAGCTCCAACCGCTTTATTTATATAGGATATCATCATAATTATCAGTTTATTTAGGTCGTTGTAAAATGGTTCCGTCCTGTAAGAATTTTGGATAAATCTGATCCATATCTACGGGTATGAAATGGATCATGTCCCACCACGTGCCATTACCATCTCCACTCCCCGATACACCTTCGAAACGCAAGATATGCCGATCGGTGGTCTCTACATCAATAGTCCCCAGCAATCGTCCTACATAGCGACTATCGTTTACGTTGGTATGGAACTTAAAGCCCAATGCTTCCCGCTCCTCGTCAGTGCCTGTAGTCAAATTCCACTCGCTAAAATTAACGGTACGTGCCAAAGGAACTCCATCGAAATAAGCTTGGGCCACGACCGGACTAACCCTTCGGTAACAAATCCACACCTTATAACGACCTTTCACCAGCAGTGGCGTCGTAAATTCTACCCAGTGATTTCGGGAATTTGAAGAACCTGATAAAGGGATAATGAGCTGATCGCCCCAGAAATGGCCCGTGCCTGCAGCCGCATTATAAGTAATCCCATCTCTTTCCCAGCGAATGGCTTCCAAATATTTGTCTCCTGCCTTTAAATTGACAGTAAATTTCAAGGCTCCATTTCGATATCCGGGTAATCGGGCAAATTCGGGTTGATCACACACGTCCCAATAAACGGGGACTGGATTACGCACCTTAATACCATAATGTCCCTCTACTTGATGCAAAACACCATTCGTGGCTGACACATCGCTGGCAAGGGGATCTAAAACCACCCCAGGTTCATGTTGCCCATTGAAATCGTCGTCGTTCAATAAGACTTCTTGGTTGAATAGCTTCGATGTAACTACCTCTAACGGAGCCCATGTTGGATGCGAGGTGCGGCTAACAATATCTGCCAGGTAACGTGCTTCTGGAAACACATGATAAGCCATAAACAGGTAAAGGCTATCAGTAGGATCTTTGGGATGACCGGTTTGGCTATAACGTGCTTTCAGTGCCTCATAGGTAGGAAAGCCCGCTTGTGCTAAAACATCATCCGGTTCTACCACCACCGTGAGCCACCGTGCCGCACTGTCTGCCTCGGTATTCTCTTGGGGCAGCACATTCAGTTTATCATATAGCCCTGTTTCTTTTAGCGCCCGACTAAAAATGTGGTAGTTTTCGTTCGCCTCAATGAGCGCTGCAACCGTTTTTACAGCAGGTTGTAACACCTGGTCGATGCTGTGTATGATACCGTTCCCCACCACAATATTACCCTTTACCAAATTGGCTTGCCGATTAATGGTAATATGACTCGTGCCATTTACATTCGTAGCACCCGTAATCAGGTATTGCCCATACATGGTGAGCTTAGGTAGTTTCCCGTCCGTAAACTTCGTTGTATAAATGGTATCTTCGATCAGGTGAAAACGCACTAAATCTTTCAATTCTTCGGGCGAAAAATCATCCACACTACTTTTATTTTCCGCTTTCAAAAAAGCATCAAAAGCACTGTTGGTAGGAGCAAAAATGGTATAAGCACCATAAGCTCCTAAAAAACTAGCGGTACCCGACCGTTCGATTACTTTCCGAAATTCGGAAAACTCTTCTGGATATTTATCAAAGTAACCTGTCATGTTTACATCTTCCGTCGTCTGCGAAACAATGGGCTCCTTTCGGCAACCGGCAATCACCCAGAGGCCCACGGCCAGTAGTAAGATGCCATATTTAAGGTTTGTTGTTATCTTTTCCATATCTTTTAGCCTTTTAAAAAACGAATCATCCTTATTTATAAAAAGGATTTTGGATCAGTTCTTTATCTGTTTGCAATTCGTATTCGTTAATGGGTAAGTAATGGCTGTTTACGTCCCGATATTTATTGCGCACGGTATTTTGTGTATTTCCCGGAGCATTTTGCACCACCGTCTCAAGTAAGGTATTCAGCTCGGCATACTGATTCCGTTTGGCGTATCGCAATACATCAAACCAACGTTTCCCTTCAAAGGCAAACTCTCTTGCTCGTTCATTTAGGATAAATTCGGCCACACTCTGTGGGTTCTCTGAAGACGGCTGGGTATCGGTTTCTTCTAATGCATGCGCCCGATCTCGGATACGTTTTACTAATACTAATGCTTCTGCACCCCGACCTAGCCAAGTAAGAGCTTCTGCTTTCATGAGCAATATATCGGCATAACGATAAATGAACCAATGGGTATACGAATCTTCCAACACCTTGATTTCCATATTCTCCTGCCCCCCTGTCGCACCTGCAAACTTCCAGATAAGGAAATCAGAGGCCCGAACGCTGGTGCCGTTGGCCCTTCGGTCATAATTGGTCAAATCGGTCAGATCAACCTTATAAAATTCGTCCATGACCAATGAGCTAGCAACAAAATGCCGATTCGATTCGATGAACATGCTATAAAACGGATTGAGTGCCTGTGCATCGAATTGCAATTCAAAAATGCTCTCATTGGAATTACCTTTTACATATAAAGTATTGAAAAAATCAGACTGAAATTCGGCATTGATCAAACCAAATTTGCTCGAGCTGATAATTTTATCACAGGCCTTTAAACAATTTTCATAATCATCCATCCACAGATAAGCGTCTGCCTGAATGGCGTTGATGGTGTATCGCGTCATGCGACCTTTATCTTGTGCCTGATTACCATAACTGGTTACGGCATGTGGTTCAGCTTGATTCAGATCGGCCATGATTTGTGCAAATACTTCTTCTTTCGAACGCTTAGGTAACTGTTCTAAAGTCTCGTCGCTCGCTGTTGCCTTTATACGGAGAGGCACTTCGCCAAATGTGCGCAACAAGTAAAAATAGAGTAGCGCACGTACTCCATACGCCTCTGCTTGATAGGCTGCCAAGGCATCATCAGTGAGTGTTGGATCGGTTTCTTTTACCCGAGGAGCAAACTCGATCACGGTATTGCAATAGTTGATGGTTCGGTATAGCGCCGCCCAATTAGTTAGCGAATTTGAAGGAAGCACATTGGCTTGCATCAAGTTAAGTTCATCGGTTGAGGTACGCCCTGTGCTGGTAACCATTTCGGCACGCAACTCACCCCAGGCAAAAAGATTTTCTACCAAAGGTTCTTGGAGCATCGATGCATAAATACCCATCACTGCCGCCTGTATCTGTTCTTTGGTTTTCCAAAAATCTTCACCTACAATGCCGTCTACCGGTTTCAGCTCCAACCATTTATTGCATCCAGTGAATAGGACGAATGGTAGGAGGCCCCATAAGCATATATATTTGATCTTTCTCATGATGTTATTTTTAATTAAAAACCCAGGGTTATACCCAGCGCAAAGTTCTTGGTAGGTGGTGTTAAGTTGTTGTCTTGTGCATATTTAAACGGGTCGACATTTCCACGGATAGTTACGTCTGGATCTTGACCGGTATATTTCGTCCAGGTATAAAGGTTCTCTGCCGTTATATAAAAAGCCGCGTTTTTAAGTCCGAATCGTTTCAACGTCTCGTTAGGTACATTGTAGCGTAGTGTAACCGACTTAAAGCGCACAAACGATGCATCTTCTACGTAACGATCGGAGCCTAACCAATTATAACCTGTACGATAAAGCGCTCGGGGCATATCCGTTTGATCGCCCGGGTTACGCCATCTGCTTAGTACTGCCGTACTTTGGTTATTAAAACCGTACATGTTGGTGGTATTCATAGTACCACCATTGATCATATCGTATTGAAGGCGATAGCTAAAAAATGTCTGCAATCTCCAGGTCCCCTTGAAAGTTACATTCAAACCAAAACCACCGGTATACTTGGGCACAGTATTACCTAAATAGACCATATCTTTATAGTCGATATTGCCATCGTAATTGACGTCCTCATAACGTGCATCGCCTGGTTGAAACACATAATCGGTTAACGGATAGTTAAAACGCATGTAAATGGTTTGTCCGTTGGGTCCTATGATAGGATTACCGTGCGCGTCTTTGGCTATCGTTGCCTCTTCATCTGCATAAACACCTTTATAGCGGAAGCCATAAATAGAACCAAACGGATTACCGATCTGCAAATAGGTTTTATATTTACCATTTTGCCCAATCTCGGCACTATTCTCGCGTGGAAAAAACTCGGATACTTCGCGTACTACGTTGTAGTTGCGGGCAATGTTAAAATCAAAACCAATGATCCAATTTTTACTTTTGTAAGGTTGTGTATTCAAACTCAGCTCCCATCCTTGGTTATCCATGGTCCCGACGTTGAAAGTAGCCGATGAGTAACCGGTATAGCTAGGTAGCATCAGATTTTCGTAAATCATATCCTTCGTACGATTTCGATATACCTCACCATCCAAACGGAACCGGCCTTTGAACATCCACAAGTTAAAGCCCAAGTTACTCCCCACGAGTGTTTCCCATCTGAGGTTATTCAATGCCATGGTAGAGGGATATACGCCCGACATACCGAGGTAGCTCCAATCAAAATTATTGTACTGGTTATAGAACATATAGTTAGACCGGGGTGCATGCCCCGCATGGCCGTAACTGGCGCGAAGGCTCAAATCGTCTATAAAACGGGCATATTTTTGCATAAAAGGCTCACCCGATACCCGCCAGCGACCGGAAAATCCGGGGAAATAGCCATAGCGGTGTTGTGGTCCAAAGCGCGAGTTACCATCCATCCGGATACTGGCATTGAAGATATAGCGATCTAAAAAGCCGTATTGTGCATTGAGTAGCAACCCCATGCTTCTCGCCTGATCGGCAGAGGCACTCAGGGTGCCTGTAGCGGTGCGTGCCGGTATGGCTGGGTCTTGCAAAATGGATGAGGCCAGGTTGGTTACACCGGTATATTGCCGTTCATTTTTATCGTCAGATGTTTGCAAAGACAATAACGACTGTAGGGTATGTTGTTCACCCAACTTCGGCGTAAATAAAATATTGATCTTTGAAGCCACTGAAAAGCGATCCAAATCCTGATCAGCACTGCTATTTACCACGCTTTCGGTAAAAGGTCTACCTGTAGCATCTTGGGGAAGAAAATTTTTAAATTTAGTATTATTGATATCAAATTGTAAATCTGCCGTAGCTAACAACCATTCTGGAACAATGTCATACTGCAAATTAAAACGAGGTGTAATGCGTTGCCCCAAAGCCTTTCCGAAACCCTCCATGGCCATGGCTAAAGGATTATAGGTAGCGGTATAACGACCCTGTATATTCTGGGCAGGAGAGAAATATACAGGCGTTTGATTACCATACATATCGTATTCATACACCGCCATATTGGGCATTTTATTGTAAGCTACGCTTCGAATCCCATTGGTATAGTTTAAATCTTGATTGATGTATGCATAGGTAATGTCGGTGCGAAAACGCAGGCGTTTTGACACGATATAATCGAGATTAATTTTGGTATTAATCCGGTCGAGGGCAGTACCCTTAGTGGTGCCTTGCTGCCCCAGATAACCTACCGAAGCATAATACCGCGCCTTACTTCCTCCACCAGTCATGGATACATTGTGATCATGTGAATATCCCAATTGGGTAATCTCGCTGATCCAATCTGTATTGTTACTATAATTGTAATACCAGTATGGATCGTTCGGATCATATAAAAACTCCTTGTTCGTTTGCAAATTGAGTGGCAAACCATCGGCATTCATAACCATTTCGGGAATGAGCATGGAGAACTGGTCGCCCGTCAGCATCGGAATGGCTTTGGGTTGCTTATACAAAGAGCTTCTCAGGTTATAGGTTATAACCGGCTTTCCTAGCTCTCCGCGTTTCGTATTAATTACTAACACGCCATTGGCCGCCTTTGCTCCCCAAACAGCTGTCGAAGCCGCATCTTTCAACACAGTAATATCTTTGATATCTGCTGGTGTAATGTTCAGCAATTGCGCATAGCCTTGCTCATCAGCACTGCCAAAATTAAAGTCGTCAGGTATTTCAACGTCGTACGGCATGCCATCGAGTACAATAAGTGGTTCTGCTGAACCGTTGATGGAAGCTGTACCGCGAATACGAATAGACATACCCGCACCTGGGTCGCCTGTAGTGGTACCGAAGTCGACCCCTGGTAAACGTCCCTGCAAAGCCTGATCAATGGATGTAGCCGTTAGCTCGGCCAAATCTTTGGCATCTACCCGCGAAACAGCACCTGTTAAATCGCGCTCTTGGATCATCAAGCCGGTACCGTTATCCAACGGCGGCCGCCGTTTGAGCCCAATAACTTCTACTCCTTCCAATTCATTGACATTAACCACTAGCGGGAAATTCATAACCGATTGTCCCTGGATAGGTCGCACTTCACTTCGGTAACCTAAATAGGAAACTGAAAGCCGGTTCTCGGTCGATTTAACCTTGATGAGGTAATTACCTGAGATATCTGTACTCACTGCGGTAATGGTACGGCCATCTTTATCCAACTCTACTACCGAGACTCCGGGCAAAGACTGTCCATTACTCTTATCCGTTACTTTCCCCCGGATGGTGACCGTTTCTTGTGCCATGGTCAGCATGGTAAGGAATAGGAAAGCCAAGAGTACAAAGCAACTTTTTTTTATGTTCGCATTCATTAATATATTGGTTTATAAGGTGATCCCCATGTTATTATCATCCTATACATCTGTATACCACTCAATAATGGAGTACCCGATTCACGACGTGGATAAGCGCTCTATTGGAAAGATTATTGCTCTTAGCCAGTAATGTATGGGTAATATTTCCTTGTGCATCCCGTATTTGCAAATCTTGGAGTTGCTTGGTTATATACAGATAGGTTGGATTTCCCTCGGCGTCTTTATACAACGTATTATAAGCTAAGGCATCATCTGTCTTTTTATCGGCTGCAATGGTTTTCTTATCTAGGATATGGTAATAGATGAAATTAGACACCTGATCAATATCGCCCGGCTCGGAAGGTGTAAAATTGGGTATACCCGTTTGGACATCGCCCGGCAATAATCCATCGCGAACGGCTTGTTCAATAGCTGCATTGGTAGGGACAAAAATGGTATATGCTGCACCTACCACCGTTCCATTAATCTGTTGTGTGACTGCATCATATCGAGCTGTGGAGTTTTTTAGGTAGTTAAAGAAATGGCCAAAGTTGTCTGGATCTTGCTGTGCGAGTTTTTCCAAATGAAACCCAATCTGGTTTTCGGAAAAAGCCAATATCCCTTTCGTATAGTACACAGGGCCATTTACCGTATTTTTTATACTTTCGACCGTAACGGCAGTGCCTTGATCTTCATTTCCGGCCGCATAAAATTGACCGTTTCGGTATTTAATGAACTCTTCATTCAGGGTTTGCAAAATACCTTCACCAGTGAAATCAGTCAACGCCTCGGGAATAATAGACAATTGTAGTTTACGATAGAAATTATTCTGTGGCACCGTACCGGATTGCGTCACACCATTAACGGTATAGGTCCAAGCATTTATAGTGGTATTATAACTGTAGCCATCTTGCCTGACCTCTTCATCGCTCATCAACAGGACGGTATATTTTAATAGTGGATTAATAAGCGAAAATTTAATCCCAGCACCTTCCATGGCGCGGTTCATGAGTAAATAGGCAGGATCTAAATATACTTTACTGTATACCGTACGAAAGACATTGGCATCCTGCACTTTATTCAAACCATAGAACATCCCATTACTGAGTATTTGATGATCAGTTACGTTAGAAAGATCAAACGTAACCACCTCATTTTGGGCATTATAAGTTGTTTTGAATTTACTTG
>Ga0182744_1000753_pt1 | contig 29568 bp, 26 predicted proteins | sample eDN3rd30CKraftMG_FD_128525 | JGI IMG/M metagenome (GOLD analysis project Ga0182744, IMG submission 128525) | Enriched Miracle-Growth compost microbial communities from Emeryville, California, USA - eDNA 3rd pass 30_C Kraft MG (version 2) (version 2) ... | reverse complement strand
AATGAGGGGCCGGGTAATCAGTTATTTTATCATGGGTTACCAGGGAATTATCCCGGTAGGGAGTTTGCTGATCGGCATATTATCCGCCCGGTTCGGAGCCAAATGCTCAGTGATGGTGGCAGGTATTTTAGGTTTGCTCAGCACAGGTGTGTTTGTATATTACAAATATAAAAGTGGTCCTACAAATAGAGTGCGGCTGTTCCCTACCCGGTAATCATGGGTGAAAGCATTTGAATCCTGAACCGTTGGTGAAGGCTCCTTGGTAAAGCAAAGGCCCACATTGTAGTAAAGCGTTATACTGCCGTTGTAAATGCAAAATAGCAGAAAAAGACAGCATGTTTTTAATTATTACCCCATTTGATCTTTAAATAACCCACTTCCCGTAATCTTTTCAGCCAGATATTGATACACATCCCTTATTTCGGAGTCCTCATTCAATAACTGCAGATGTTTATTAACGGTAACCAGATCCTGCCTGACGGCCGGCCCTGTTTGCAGGGAGGCGGGACTGATGCCTTCACGTGCAAGCCGGTTGGAGGTTTCAGTAATAACGGGTAAAAGGCTGTTAAAGTCCAATCCTTCTAACTGGCAAAACCTTTCTGTCAGGGCAAATAAATAATTTGGATAATTACTGCACAGTACAGCAGCCACGTGTAATTGCATTCGCTGGCGGTCATTTGCCCACCGGTAATCAAGCCTTGCCTGAATGGCAAAGTTTTCAAGCAACGATTTAGATACAGCATTATTGCCATCCAGATAAAAAGGAATCTCTGGGATTGTGGTCGTTTCTTTTCTCAGGCTCTGTAAAGGGTATAGCACGCCGTAGCATTTAAATAGACCGGTAAAAACATCCATGGAAACGCCGCCTGCGGTGTGGACAATCAGAGCCGTCTCTGGAATATGCAGTTTGGGCAGAAGTCCTGCTATTTCACGGTCCTGAACCGCTATAATATATAAATCAGCCGCTTTGCTTAATTGTGAGGGATCAAGCGTATAGGAACAATTTAATGACTCGGCCAGTTTTCGGGTACTGGTCTGGGATCGACCTAAAATTTGTTCAATCGCCATGGATTGCCTGGCAAAGAGCTTACCGAGGTTGGTGGCGACGCCTCCTGTGCCGATCAGGACGATTTTTATAATGGAACGCTGCATTTATTATAATTTTAAGTAATTTGACTGCGCCGGTTTGCAATAATTCAACTAAAATAATGTGGTAAAATGATTAAAAATGGATGCCTTCGGACTATCGGGCACACGTGAAGCTGCATTTTTGTAACCTGCACCTGCAAAGCTCTTGATTTTATTTAAAAATACATAACATTAATAGTTTTAGCCTGAAATATTATGTTTGACTGCAAAGATAGATAGATAATTATCAATTGAAATAACCGATAGGCTTTTGCCTTATATGAACAGTGGTCTTTTCTTCCGGAGCAGCGGTCGCTTGCTTATCCCATTATAGAATTATCTAACTTAGATGGTATGGATGAAAATGAAATGATTATGTTTTATCACCGGCATCGTAATTTTTATTCCTTCACCTGGCTGATACTGGGCCTTTCGGGCATATTTAAATAGAATGGTTCCGGAAGGGCATATGCAGTACCGGAAAGACGATAATACGTTTTATTTTGTCAATAAAGACCGTTCTTACCCTTGCGGACTACCATTGAGAATTTACCTTATTCAAAAAGTGGTGTGACCAGATGCGCTGTCAGATTGCCGGGACGGATTAGGTCCTGGTTCTGAGGATTTTTATCAACAGAATTAAGATCAATTAAATCCCGACTGTGGTCAAATATTTGAATCGCTTTAATCCAATGAAGATGATCTTAAGGATCTGGAAAAGGCCGGTGAGCGGGAACGTCAAAAAAGAATCAATGATCTTTAAGAAGTTGATGAAGATGAATGTTGGTGAAATCGTTTTAAAATCCTTCAATAGTTTCCTGTTGTAGGGTCTAATTCAAAAATTAATTGGACCGCGAAACTTGATATTCTTTTCGGCTGGTATTCTTCAATTTAAATAATCAGACCCAGCCCTCCCTTATTGCCTTCACTAACAATTCCTGCAAATTCTGGCAGGCTGATTTCTCCAGGATATTTTTTCGATGGTTCCTGATTGTAAAAATACTGCGATTCAGCAACAGCGATATTTCTTCGCTTTTTTTCCCCTGGATCATATATTTCAAAATTTCTTTCTCTCTTGGCGTGAAAATTTCTTTTCCAATTCTGAATTCTTCACTAAGGTGAACATTGTAATAAGAAGCAGCGCCTTGCATTCCTATAAATGATAGTTTAGGGATCCCCATAATGTTCAAATGGGAAAGGTCGGTAAAAACGCCGAGGGTCCTGGCTCCTCCTTCCGGAAAATAATAAATCGGGATGATCTGCTGCTGTACCCTTTTGAATTCTCCGGTACTGGATTTTAGCCGGTAATCATAAGCAAATTTATATTTGAAAAACAATTCCTCAGGTAGGGATGAGAAAAAGCGAACCGCACTTTGTTCATAATGGTAATAATAGGGTAAATCATCGGGATGGATATTATCCATGATTAATTGCAGATTGAAATGTTTCGGTTTAAAACCAAGCACTTTTTCAACGCTCGGGCAAACGTATTCCATTTCAGCATTCTGGGTGTTGAAGATAATATAAAAATAATCGCCAACATGGAAGAAATCCATAAATTGGCTGATCAGTTCTTTTTGTGTAACGTCAATTTCTGCAGTGACAGCACTTGGAATATTTTCCCAGATATTTCGCAGCTTATTTATTTTTTCCATTTTGTGGAAGATTTAAAAGTTCTGGATGCCAGTAAAAATAGCTATATGTAGCTATTTTATGACTAAAATAAGGAAATTACCTTTGTCCATCACATTTCTTACCAAATAATTATTTATGGGTACGCTTAGCAGAACATTGACAGGCATTTTGCTGGGGATAAGTTTGTTTTTTCTCAACCGGACAGCCGCTCAAAAAACGATGAACTCTTTCGCTGTAACGCAACAGGATCCAAGGCTTTATGTAGCAATGGAGTACCAAATTGAAGATAATTCTGTTTTGGGTGCCTTCACCCAGGATTACCGTATAACAGTACGGAATAAAACCAGGGACAAATTACACGTTTATATAGAATATTATGCTGAAACTGTCTGTGGGAAAAGAAGGACCAGTCAGTTTGCGCCTTTGATAGATGGCTATATAATGGCGCCAGGTGAAGAGGTAATTCCTACTTTGTTACAAAAACCTTTTGGTTATCAAAGATTTACTCAGAATGAATGTCCCAAAAATTCCTGGAGGCTTGTTGGAAAGGACAAAAACGGCAATAAAACCTATAGCATTATCAATAGTTTGGGATACCGGATAATAAAAATAATCAATTTATCTGAACAGGAACGCAAAGTCGCCGAAGCAAAAAAGCTAAAAGAGGAACAGGATAAAAAACAAAAAGAAGCTGAGGTGAAGGAAAAAAAAGTGTCTACTTCTGCAAATTCGCCAGATCAATCAACAGATAATCATCAAAAAACATCCGGTAAAGTCTCCTCTGTTGATTTTTGGGGGGAGGAAGCCACTAAGGCTGGTGTCAGTAAATCCATTAATAAGGAGGTTAAAGCAACAGCTAAAAACGGGGATTTATACGAAAAAGATGCGGATTTTCTTGCCGACGGAAAATTTAAAAATAAACTAAGCGGCATTAAACAAGGTGAATATTTTACGGACGGAGCCGGAGGGTATTATAAAAAAGAGCTGGGTGGGGCCCGCAAAGTGGATAAAGCAGCATATGAGCTAGCAAGCGCGAAAAAGATTTATAATAAAATGGCCCGGGAACAAGAGGAGCGGCAACAAAGAGATGCTGATTTTAAACGGAACTGGGACAATATAAATACCAGTTTTTATGCCATGTCCTCGGCCAGGGAAGGTTTAGCGGATGCCAGCGATTTAGGCAGCGGGTTTGCGGATGTCGAACAGCTCAATAAGGCTTTCAACCAAAAAATGCGTGAAATTTCCGCTATGGCCAGCCAGGTGCAGGCAGCTTCAACCCAAGCTGCGCAGGCCTATTCCAAAACAATAGGAACCGGATCCAATGGTTACGATTATTCAGGCTATACCAATGCGATCGGTGGCATAGCAGCGGCTATAGCCGCAAACAAGGCCCAAAAAGATGCACAGGAAGAATTAAGAAGACAACGGGATGAGGAGCATGCCCGAATTAAAAAAGCCGAACATGCTGCGCTTATATCAATTCGAAGCGCCATCAACAAAACCTTTAAGGAAGGCGGCATGCCTTTGAGTACGCATAACATATCGGCCCCCATATTATACCTGTTTGCCTATAACAGCCCAAAAGCCGAATGGGAGCAAAACAAATTTGTACCTATGACAGTGACCAATGTAATCCCCGTCTACCGTTATAGTGACGGAACTTATCCTTTCAAGGCGAATGTTGACAGGATATTTGAACAGGGCGGGTTGTCTAGTCCTGTTTTAATGGGATATTTTACAAAGAAAGAAGCGGCTGAAAGTTATCGTAATTCTTTATTGGAGTTAGCGGCTAAAGGGAAGTTTACCATTAAAACGGTGGAAATTAAAGTGAAAGAAAAAACGGCCGAAAGCATAAAGGGCAACATGGATTCCCCTGATTTTTGGGGTACTCAAAAAGTAGATCAGCCAAAAAATAAAAATATCGGCACAAAAGAAAAAACTGATTTTTGGGGGATGCCGGTCAAGGGGTAAAATCTCAAAATATAAATTTTAGTTTGTCTTTTCTGAGAAGACTTATCATGCACTAATTGACTGTCCAAATGCGCTATAAAATGGCTCTGTAATAACGGTCTATCTTTTAACATTCTAATCAATAAAAAATCATGAAGTACATTTTATCTTTTTGTGTCTGTTTATGTGCAACCTTCTGTTACGGGCAGCATCAAGCTTTAGAAGCGAAACTGGCTTACCAGTTGGCAGTGGAAAATTATGGAGCCCGCAAATATTCAGACGCGTTGGATTACCTGAAAAAGGCTGCAACAGCTTTTGGAACGACCAATCCACCTATTGCGTTTTTAAAAGTAATGGTTTCAAACGAGATTGTTTTACAAAAAGAAAGCAGAGAAGGGTATTCCGATCTGGAAAAGTCTATTGGCGAATTTGAACGCGTTAAAAACAAAGAAGACCTGGGAGAAGAAAAACTAATGGAAGTCTACCGTATAAAAATAGACCTGGATAAACGAAAAAACGCCTTTGAAAAATTGTTGAAAAACAAAATCGCTTTAAGGAGCCAGTTTTCAGCAATGATGGGAAGGCTCTGCAGTGAATTTCCAAAAACGGCAGGGTCTTTAAAGGAATTTATTTATGGACTTCCTACAAACTGGGGAGAACTTAGATGGAACGGCTTGTTGGTTAATGATAAAAGAATGGAAAAAATATTGAAATCAAGCGCCATAGGCTTTACAACGGGATCAGACATCGGTAAATTTTATTTGGAAAGTCTGGAAACAGACGAGACTCAAAATAAGAACATAAAAAAATATATCGTTCGAAAAATAGTAAAGTGCCATAAAAGAGCCAAGGATAATGTCTCAAGAAAAGTTACTGTTGATGAAATTTGTGAAATTCTGAATATTTCTCCCAAGTTGTGGAACCAGTTCACCGAGGGCGGGGACCCTGTAATTAAGCGATTGAATAATGGTTACTTATTGACTTATGCATTAGTAATTAAGGGCACTGAGGGACGTCATAATTATTTTCAATTTCTTATTCATGAAAAAACATACGGCTACGCATGCGAGGAAATCCAGATCGATATTTTCGAGAATACCATTTAAAACGCAGCATTTAGCGCAACCTATCCTGGCTAATATCTTCTTGCTTTACCAAACTTGAAACCGGCAGATTCGGATGGTTTGACTAAATACAGAGGATACCCTTGACGCCTTAAAAATTTGTTGGTAACCAACAAGCCCCGACCTTTTAGCGCTACTTTAATAATTAAAAAAAATGAAACACATTTTATCCTTATTCATTCATATGCGCGCCGCAACTTTTACTTATGCCCAAAAACTAGCATTAGAAGCTAAACTTGAAGGCTGTAAATGCGCTTGGAACAGTCAACCCGCCTAGGCATTTTTTAAAATAATGATTTCCAATCAAATTGGCCCTGCAAAAGGAAAGTAAGGAGTTTTAGTTTGAACAGGAAAAATCCATTGAAGACATTACAGAATCGCTGTAACAAAACAATTTAAAACACAAAAATGTTGAGGTCGCGAACTATTGATTTTTCTACCATAATTGACGTCCGGAAAATTTATTTGAAAATATGACATTTGGCTCTACAGGAAATGATCTTATAAATTATTATGGCATTCAAAAATGAATAAAATAGCATCCTCGCGTTAAAGACAATATTGACAGGCCGGTTATACCAGATGAAAAAAGTGAAATCCTTAAAATTTAACCGGTGTTATGGGAAGATCTTTATGTGGATGTATTTAAAAGTTGAGGGATGAATACTTAACGACTGATGCTTACAAATTAAAGGCATCGGAAGGCAGATATAAGAATTTTCAATGTTTTATTTATAACAGAACCAGGACCTATTCTGCGAGGAAATTCAATAGTGATCTTTGAGAATACTATTTGGAGTTCCGGGTAACCTTAAAAAAAAACAGGCGGATCAGTTAAAGCGGGAAGTGTGTTGGAAGAGGTTTACCCGCATCCATTCCCCCCTCTCCGAAATCTTCTCTTTTGAAGGGCAATCAGCTTTTTTGATAGCCTGCCTTATTTTATCCACCACTCTCCTCCATTAATTTATTTAAGGTTTCCTGAACCTGTTTTTGATAGGTAATGGAAACCGGTATGGTCTTATCACCGATTGTAATCGTATTTTTATTCCAGCTGGTTACTTTTTCTATGCAGACGATATAAGAGCGGTGCACGCGCATAAAGCGGTCCGGTGGAAGTTTTTCGGTTACGACCTTCATACTCATGTGGATGAGATAGGGTTTTGGTTTAACATTGATCTTGATATAATCATCCAGCGCCTCAATATAATCGATGTCCTTATACCCTATTTTTAACCATTGATAATTGTATTTAACGAGTAAAAAGCCTTCTTCCGCTTCTTTTGTCTGGCGAAAACCAATCAGTTCCCTTGCTTTTTCAGCGGCAGCCTGAAACCGACTGAATTCATAAGGTTTAACCAGGTAATCCACTGCGTTGAGGTTAAATCCTTCAACGGCGTAATGGCTGTAGGCAGTGGTAAAGATAACCTCTGGTTTAAGAGTCAGTTCCTTATAAAAACTTACGCCATTGACATCCGGCATCTGGATATCTAAAAATAGCAGGTCGATGGGGTTTTTTTCCAGGTACTCCTTGGCTTCCATGGCATCCGAAAAGGTGGCATCGATTTGCAGCCAGTCAAGTTTTTTGGCGTACTGCTCAATTAACTGTAAAGCTAAGGGCTCATCATCGATGGCGATCGCATGTATATTTATGCTCATGTTTGATTCCTTAATTTGAATTAAAAACCGGCTGGTACTAAGGCGCCCTCTAAGGTAAGAAAAATTATAAGTAAAATTATGCACCTCAGGTTTGTGAACGGATAATATCCAACTCCAAATGGACGCGGTATTTTTGATCCGCAGTAGTGATCTGCAGTTGATAATTCTTTTTATAAAGCAAGTCCAGGCGCCTGCGCACATTGACAATGCCCGTTCCGGTACCTTCCGGAACGTTCACTTTAGGAAGCAGATCGTTGACGCAGGTGAAAACCAATTGATTGCCACGTACACGAATGCCAACCTCTATACGAGTGTTTTGCCTGGCGCTGACGCCAAATTTAAAAGCATTTTCAATAAAAGGAATTAATAGTAAGGGCGCAATTTTAATATGCTCAGAGACCGTATCGACCTTAAAAATAATCTGCACTTTTTCCGTAGAGCGGATCCTTTGTAATTCAAGGTAGTTATTAATAAAATTAACCTCATTTTGCAGCGGTACATATTCACTTTGTGATTCTTCCAGTGTATAACGCATAATGCCTGATAGTTTCATAACGGCATCAGAGGCTTTTTCGCTGCCGCTGACCGTCAGGGCATAAATGCTGTTTAGGGTATTAAATAGAAAATGCGGATTGACCTGTGAACGAAGTAAAGACAATTCAGTCTGCAATTGTTGCTTGGATACCTCTTCTTTGATCTTTTCGGCATAGAACCAACGGGCAATCAGTTTGGAAACGCTACTAAAGGTGAATGCCAGTAAAAACAGTACAATAGGCCCAAGACGGAAAAAATAAAACCAGCGCCAGCCTCGCGGCCTGCCTCGGTGCCGGTTAAAACCGGCAATTGTCTCCGGAGCATGGACCCAGATCTGGTAGAATACGGTTAAGTATAGCAAAAAAGCACCCAGGATACATAAGAAATAAATAAGTGCTTTTCTTTTACCAAGCAATTTAGGGATTAATACGCCTGAATTTATATAGAAAAAGGCGACCATAAACAAAATGGAAAATATGTACAGCTCCACAAAACGCGTACTCTGAAAAGCGGACTGTCCCCTGTCAAATGGAAAGAACAGAAAAGGCAGCATTAAAAAGCAGGCCCAAAATACCAGCGAGAAGACTAATTGCCCTATTTTATTTTTTCCTGTTTCCATTTATATAATTGTATGGATGGATGTCCCGCCTAAAGGTTTAACGGGCAGATATGTTAATACGACTCTTCATTACTAGGGAACGATCCGGACTTTATATCCTGAATATAGGTTTGCACGGCGCCAGATATCTGGGTCTGCAGGTCCAGGTATTTGCGCACAAAACGGGGATGGAAATCCTGGTTGATGCCCAACATATCGTGCATAACCAGGACCTGGCCGTCGCAGCCACTACCGGCCCCGATGCCAATAGTTGGCATATTAAGGGATTCAGACACTTCTTTTGCCAGTTCGGCCGGTATTTTTTCCAGTACAGCGGCAAAAGCGCCGGCCGCTTCCAGAGCCAGGGCATCCGTTTTCAGTTTTTCTGCCTCAGCATTCTGTTTAGCCCGGACGGTATAGGTGCCAAATTTATAGATACTTTGCGGCGTAAGCCCTAAATGTCCCATAACGGGTATCCCGGCGCCAACGATTTTTTTCACCGCATCCACGATCTCAATGCCTCCTTCCAGCTTTAAGGCATGCGCTCCTGTTTCTTTCATCATCCGGACTGCCGAGGCCAGCGCCACTTCCGGATTGGACTGATAAGAACCAAAGGGCAGGTCAACGACGACCAGCGCTCTTTTGACACCTCTCACTACGCTGCTTGCATGGTAGATCATCTGGTCCAGCGTAATGGGAAGCGTGGTTTCGTGGCCCGCCATTACATTACTGGCACTATCTCCTACCAGGATCACCTCCATGCCTGCCTGGTCAAATAGCCTGGCAAAGGAAAAGTCGTAGGCGGTAATCATGGAAATCTTTTCTCCCGCGGCTTTAAGTTTTTGGAGGGTATGGGTGGTAACTCTTTTTATTTCTCCGGTTGCTGCTGACATAAAAAATGATATTGCTTTATGAATGGCTGACATTTAAATGAGTTTTTTTTTAGCTCATCAGCCTTGGTGATTTAAGGTATATTATCCAGTAAAACCTGTAGTTCTGCATCGGTTTTAATAAGGACATCTCTGGCCTTGGAACCCTGATTTGCGCCCACAACGCCTGCCATTTCCAATTGGTCCATCAATCTGCCGGCGCGGTTATAGCCCAGCTTCATGCGCCTTTGAATAAGGGAGGTGCTGCCTACCTGGTTTTGGACAATCAGTTTAGCGGCGTCCTCAAACAAAGGATCCCGGTCCTGCAGGTCGGAACTTCCCCCCGAGCCCAGCTCTTTCTCATCGATGTACTCTGGAAGCAGGAAGGCCTCCGGATAACCCTGTTGCTGGCCGATATAGTCACAGATCAGATCTACTTCAGGCGTGTCTACAAACGCGCACTGCAGACGGGTAATCTCCCCGTTATAACTGATCAGCATATCGCCCTTGCCGATCAGTTGCTCAGCGCCACCGGCATCTAAGATCGTGCGGCTATCTATCTTGGAGGATACTTTAAAGGCAATTCGGGCCGGGAAGTTGGCCTTAATGGTACCGGTAATGATATTGACGGACGGGCGCTGTGTCGCAATGATCAGGTGAATACCCACGGCCCTTGCGAGCTGTGCCAGGCGGGCAATAGGCATTTCCACTTCTTTGCCCGCTGTCATGATCAGGTCTGCGAATTCATCGATCACAAGGACAATAAAGGGCAGGAACTGATGGCCTTTTTGAGGATTCAGCCTGCGTTTGACGAACTTTTCATTGTATTCCTTTATATTCCTGCAGCCAGCCTCTTTGAGCAGATCATAACGGTTGTCCATCTCAATGCAAAGTGCATTAAGGGTGGTGACTACTTTTTTCGTGTCCGTAATGATCGCTTCCTCCTCTCCTGGCAGTTTGGCCAGGAAATGATGTTCAATGGTGCGGTAGATACTCAGTTCCACTTTTTTAGGATCGACCAGGACGAATTTAAGCTGCGATGGGTGCTTTTTATAAAGCAGCGAAACAAGTAAGGCATTAACACCCACCGATTTACCCTGGCCCGTCGCTCCGGCCATCAATAGGTGCGGCATGCTGGCCAGGTCTACTATGAAGTTTTCGTTATTGATTTTTTTCCCAATGGCAATGGGCAAAGAGAATTTATTATTCTGAAATTTCTCGGAAGCGATTAGCCCCCGCATACTGACAATAGTCTTGTTGATATTGGGGACTTCAATCCCGATGGTGCCACGTCCGGGGATGGGTGCAATAATACGGATACCCAGTGCTGCCAGGCTAAGCGCGATATCATCTTCAAGGTTTTTAATCCTGGAGATACGCACGCCTGGAGCAGGTACGATCTCATACAGGGTGACCGTGGGGCCTACTGTGGCAGAGATTCGCTGAATATGGATATCATAATTTTTGAGGGTCGTTATAATTTGGTTCTTGTTCTGTTCCAGTTCTTCTGGATCATGCACAGATTTTTCGGTGCCGTGCATTTCCAGCATATCAATGGTAGGGTATTTATATTGGCTCAAATCCAGGGTCGGCTCATAATCACCCTGTGCGACGACCTTTGCCGCCGGACTGTCGGCACCCACGATAATCTCAGAAGGCACTTCTTTCACGTCCTCACTGATTTCCAGTTTAAAGTCTTCCGGATTAGCCTCCTTAATTTTTGATTTAGGTATATTGCCGGCTGTATTATTGGCTGCCGTCGTATCCAGCGAGATGGTGCCGTCTTCGTCTTCACCTTGACCGGCGCTGGCAGCCAGCTGCTCATTGACGCTGAGTGGCATTTCTCCCTGTCCGGCGGCCACTGCTGCCTTCTCCGATAACGAAAGACCAAGGCCATCTATCTCCCCACTTTGTTGGGGCATGGTTACCGTAACACTTCCAGCGCCTTTGGCGTTATTTTTAAGACGGTTGCCACCACCAGTGGCGGGCTTTTCAATCAGCAGTTCAGCCTGGCTCGCTGCATCCGGATCGGTTTCATTATCATGAATATAGTCCGTGTCGGAAAGCGGATCGTCTTCGTCTTTTATTTTTTTACGCCTGCGTCCACCCTCACCATTAGTGGTTGAAGTCGCTGAATCATATTCATTTTCAGTAGCCTTAAAATCAGCAACCCTTCTTTTTAGGCTTGCCAGGCTGAAGGTCGGATCAAAGCGCCAGATTATATAGAAAAGTACCGCCAGCAGCAGGATACAGAAAGTGCCCAGCGAGCCGATCCATTTAATGAGCCACTCCGAGACAAGTTCTCCGGCCGCGCCGCCCCATGCAAAACCCGTATGTAACAACTGGCTGTTAACGAAGGCGAAGGCTACGCTCAGGATTAACAGCCCGGCAATAACATACTTAATATTGCGTTTCAGGCTGAAAATCTTTTTTCCGGACATCAGGTTTACGCCCAGTACAAAAAATGTGGTGCACAGTAAAAATGAAGCCAGCCCGAATCCGTTATAAATCAGGTTATGTGAACTATAAGCGCCAAGCACGCCGAATAGATTAGATACCTTAACGTCGTCTGTGCTAAATATCTTTATCCCAAAATTTACCACTTTGTCCTGGTCTTCCTTCCAGCTGAACAGGTAGGAAGCAAAGGATATGAAAAGAAAAAAGCCGATCAAAAGCAAGGTGGCGCCCACGATCTTATAGGTTCTTTCATCTTTGACGAATTCTGATACAGAAACCTGCACTTCAGGCTCTTCTTTGAGCTGCTGCGTGGCAGGTTTTTGTTTAGAGGATGTTTTTAACTTATTAGCCATAGTGAATTCAAATGCTCAATAAAGCGGCAAATTACCGAATTTGCCCCGAATTTGAGCCCTTGTGGACAACCTTTGCCTTATTTGGCGGGAATTCCGGGGAGTTTACTGGCAGCCAACCAGTCAAAAACTTATATTTGCACCAAAATCAACACTATGGAGGCAAAAAAAGCAGCGGATTCCAGGGTCGTAATGAATGAACTGGTGCTTCCCAATGATACCAATACTTTTGGCAATCTGATGGGCGGACGTTTAATGTATTGGATGGATATCGGGGCCGCAATGGCCGCGGGCAAGCATTGCAATAAACCTTGTATGACCGCCAGCGTTGATAATATCAGTTTTAAAAACCCTATCAAACTGGGTAATATTGTCCATATCGAGGTGAAATTGACCCGGGCTTTTAATACTTCCATGGAAGTCAGGATCCAGGTTTGGGGAGAAGATCCTTTGCACCAGCATAAATATGCAAGTAACGAAGCGTATTTTACTTTTGTAGCCCTGGATGAGCATAACCGGCCAAGTCCTGTTCCGGCCCTTATCCCCGTGACCGATGAGGAGAAGGAACAATATAAAGCAGCCCTTCGCAGAAGGCAACTCCGGTTGATTTTAGGCGGAAAAATGTCTCCTGATGACGCCACGGAGCTCAAAGCGCTTTTTGTGCAAAATGCGGTACAACAAAGTCACGAGGCAAATGCGCAGTAACCTGTTTTGATTGGTTGACAAAGGCATTACCCGGCCAAAGGCAAAATATTCTGTCGGTAACAACGTTATGATTATCAGAAATTAATTTTTTGTTGTTATGGAACACATTCAAAGACAAAAAGCCGTTTATGCGTAAAAATATTAATGAAGGTGCAAGGGGCAAAAGCCTGGCAATTGTTCCCGGCAAAATAAAAAGGCACCCGTGCCTTCGGAACATACCGGTAATTATGACGCTGGCATTAATATTTTTTTGCGCTGCTGCTTTGCAGGCACAGCAATTGACACAGCGCATGGGCTTTGAAATATCGGGCGGGGCCATGCGTTACGGCGGCTCCATGCCGTCAGTAGATACAAAAGCAGCCGTTTCCTTCGGGCTTCACTACGAGTTGACAGACAATATACACTTGCAACTGATATATACTGCCTCCGAAGCGGGCGGCGGAGATTCCGCTCTTGTCAACCTTGAACATTTTGGCAATGACATCCGCAGCAATACGTATTATTTTAGGAGCAATATCAATGAGATTACCCTGACCGCATCTTATGACTTTTTTAATCTCAACGAGGGCTTTAAGTTTACGCCCTTTGTTTTAGCAGGAGGCGGCCTGTATAATTTCAAGCCTTACCAGGTAGTGGAATACAAAAACGATAAAGGTGCCCTGAGAAAAGAAAACCGGGCGATGGAACAGGTTGAGCCCTTCAGCAACTGGCAAGTGAATATTCCATTAGGTGTGGGCATAAAATGGGGTATTTCCCCCAATACACAGTTAAAGCTGGAAGGGAAATACCGGATCTTGTTTAATCCATATCTGGACAATTTTATAGCTGATGGTAAAAATGACCATTTTTATTCTATTTCCCTTGGATTTATATTCAGGCTAAGTAAAATCAGTGGCGGTCGTAGCCGCACGGGAAGAAAAGACTGCAACTGCCCGCCTGTTTATTAACTATAATCAATAAATACAGCGGCGCAACAACAGCCAATATATAAAGGCAGGACAAAGGGCCTGCTTTTTGCGGAAGCTGTTATATTTAATGCAGGCTGCAAATAATCAGGATAAAATATTTTCACAAGTATTTTTACCATGTAATTGTTTTAGCCTTTCAGTCACTTTTATAATTTATGGCTTACAAAAATTTACAGCAAACAGTGCAAGACCTGGAGCGTGCAGGTATGTTGATACGCATCCAGGAACAAGTAGATCCTTATCTTGAAATGGCCTCCATCCAATTGCGGGCTTATAAGGAAGGGGGCCCAGCCATACTTTTTGAAAATGTAAAAGGCTGTCAATATAAAGTGCTGGCCAACTTATATGGCACTATGGAGCGCTGTAAGTTTTTGTTCAGAGATACGTTGACCAAAGTGCAGGACCTAATGGAACTTAGAGGCAGTCCCATGGAGGCCTTTAAAAAGCCTTTAACGGGTATCAAATCCGGTGTAGCAGCCTTAACTGCCCTGCCGCTCAAACTTAATACAAAAGCCGCGGATCATTTTGATGAGATCAGCATTGGCGATCTGCCGCAAATTCAGCACTGGCCCATGGATGGCGGAGCATTTATTACCCTGCCCCAGGTGTTTTCTGAAAACCAGGATCACCCTGGTGTACTCCATGCTAATGTGGGTATGTATCGGATTCAGCTGTCAGGTAATGATTATCTGCAGGACCGGGAAGTAGGACTCCATTATCAGATACACAGAGGTATTGGTATTCACCAGCAGATCGCCGAAAAAAACGGACGGCCCTTAAAAGTGAGCATTTTTGTGGGTGGCCCGCCCGCTCATAGTGTGGCGGCTGTCATGCCGCTTCCTGAAGGAATCAGCGAACTGACCTTTGCAGGACTGCTCGCAGGTCGCCGTTTCAGGTATTTTTATGAAGACGGTTATGTGATCAGCCGGGACGCCGATTTTGTCATTACCGGAGAAATTGCTCCCGGCCAGTTAAAACCCGAGGGTCCTTTTGGGGACCATTTGGGCTATTACAGTCTGGCACATCCTTTTCCCTTTTTAAAGGTTCATAAAGTTTTTGCGAAAAAAGATGCGATCTGGCCTTTTACCGTCGTGGGCCGGCCACCACAGGAAGATACCAGTTTTGGGACATTGATCCATGAAATGACCGCCGGTGCGATCAGCCAGGAAATACCCGGTGTCAAGGCAGTGAATGCTGTCGATGAGGCGGGCGTCCATCCCTTTTTACTGGCCATTGGTTCAGAAAGATATACACCTTATACGAAAATAACAGAACCTGCCGAGTTGCTGACACAGGCTAATCGTATACTGGGTACCGGACAATTAAGCCTTGCCAAGTATCTTTGGATTACTGATGATCCTGAAAATAAATTATCCGTGCAGGATATACCGGGTTTTTTAAAGCATATACTGGAAAGAATTGATCTTGAAAGGGACCTGCATTTTCAGACATGTACCACTATGGATACCCTGGACTACAGTGCTGCCACCCTAAATAGAGGCAGTAAAGTCATCCTGGCCGCCACCGGCGCCCCTGTAAGGATCCTTGCTGATAAAATCCCCGAAGCTCTTCAAAAAGCCTTACAGGATTCCCTGCTGCTACAGGACTATCCGGTAGCACTTGTGATACCAGGCGTGCTGGCTGTGGAAATGCCGGCAATAACCAGTGTGGACCAGGCAGCAAATGACCTGGATCATTTGCTGTTGTTACTTGACGGTCAAAAGGCACATTTGACAGGACTTCCGCTGATCATTCTGACAGAAGATGCCCGTTATCTAGCGGACAGTATGGCCAATTTTTTATGGGTGACTTTTACAAGGAGCGACCCCGCGGCAGATATCCACGGTATAGATGCGACGCTCGTCAATAAGCACTGGGGATGCAAATCAGCCATGATCATTGACGCCCGCATTAAGCCACATCACGCTCCTGTTCTGGCCTTAAACCCAGAAATCGAGGCCAGGGTTGACCGCTTGCTTCAGGGATATAAAAATCATTTTCCAACGACACTTCCCTAAGGTTGAACCAGTCGTAAGCATTGCCTGAAGGTACGTAATTAAAAAAAAGCAACAGTATCTTTACGAAGGGCAAAAATAATTATATTAAAATTCAACGAAAAAATATGAAAGAATCTACGGTGCAATTGTCCCTGAAGGAAAAGAAAGATTTACTTCAACTTTTAAGAGATCGATTTAGTAAAAATCAGCATAGACACGAAAAGGTCAAATGGGAAGAGGTCGAAGATCAATTGCTTGAACAACCGGGGAAACTCTGGTCACTGCATCAGATGGAACAAACGGGTGGTGAGCCCGACGTTGCTCTGTTAAGCAGTGACATCTCAGCATTTGCATTTTTTGACTTTGCCCCGGAGACCCCCAAAGGCCGTAGAAGCCTTTGTTATGATGACCAGGCCCTCGAAGAACGTAAAGAACATAAACCCCGGGGAAGTGCCCAGTCCATGGCGGCGCAAATGGGTATTCAGATTTTAGATGAGCAGCAGTACAGACTTTTACAGTCCCTGGAATCTGTTGACTTAAAGACTTCCAGCTGGATTCAGACACCTGAATCCATCCGTAAACTGGGTGGCGCGCTTTTTTGTGACCGCAGGTATGATCAGGTTTTCGTTTATCATAATGGTGCTATTTCTTATTATGCTGCGCGGGGGTTCAGGGGGATGCTGCGTGTCTAATCCGGGTTTGCGCCAATCATTTCGCAACCCTTACCCCAACGTACACTTTAAAGTGGCTTTTTACCTGATAGTCCTGAACAACTTTCACTCATGCGGTTAAAAACCACTTCAATCTTTAAGCCACAAACCATTACCTAAAGCCTTTGTGTGGCCCCGGATATTACAGGATTATTCCTCAAGTGCTTCCCAGGTATCCAGCACCTGTTGCGCCTGGTTTTTGGTTTCCGGTTTGGTGATGATGGCTTTAATAATGCCACGTTCATCAATTAAAAAGGTAGTCCTGTGAATACCCAGAAAAGACCGGCCCATGAACTTTTTAGCCCCATACACGCCGTATTCGTTTAAGATGACTTTATCTTCATCTGCGATCAGTGGGAAAGGCAGTTCAAATTTCTGCTCGAATTTCTTATGACTTTTGACGCTATCACCGCTAACGCCGATTACCTGGTAGCCGAGGCCTGTCAGCCTGTCATAATTGTCCCTTAAATTACAGGCCTGTGCCGTGCATCCGGGTGTATTGTCTTTGGGATAAAAATATAAAACAACTTTTTTGCCTTTAAAGTCTGACAGGGAAATAACATCGCCGTTCTGGTCTACGCCTTTGAATGCAGGTGCCTTATCTCCTATCTTTAGTGTAATATCGCTCATATAATGATTTTAAATTTTTCTATTATTGACCGGTGATGTATGTATTTACCCTCCGGCAATACGGTACCTTCAAAGGTATTACAAGAAGGCAGGGCCGCCAAATGTTCTTTGGCTTGAGCTCTGAGGCATTTTAAGGATATTAAGATTGAACGCTGTAAAGAGCCATAAAATTAATACTTAGGTGCGCGCAGCTTGGATATAAAATCCAAACAAGCTTTCTGTCTTCTCAGATATGTGGTAATAATTGCTCTGCCATCAAACAAATACGGTATTGGTCATTTGGAGCGCTTTTTGAAGTGCCGGTTGATTGAGGGTTAAGTCATATCCTTCTTTTTTAAATACCCCGATCATCAGCTCCGTATCCATATTTCCAACCAGGTCATCCTGTGCCATGGGACAACCGCCAATCCCTTTTAAAGCACCGTCAAATCTGAGGCAACCGCCCTCAAGGGCTGCCTGAATTTTTGCTTCGCTATGCTGGTGGCTGGCATGAAGGTGGACGCCAAAAGTAATATCAGGATACCGGGGAATTAAATGCTGTAATGCTTTTGTTACCTGGACAGGCGTGGCCAGCCCGACCGTGTCTGCCAAAGAAATCGTCCGGATGCCTAAAGCAGCCATTTTACCGGCCCATTCTTGTAAAATTTGGGGACTATATGCATCCCCGTAAGGATTCCCAAAGCCCATGCTTAAGTAGATGACCAATTGCTTTGCATGTGCCTTGCATAACTGCTGGATTTGTTTCACCCTGTCGAAACTTTGCGCTGGGGTACTGTTCGTATTGCGAAGCTGAAAGGTTTCAGATACGGAGAACGGAAACCCTAAATAATGTATTTCTTTATATTGACAAGCTTCTTCTGCCCCTCTGACATTGGCAACAATAGCGAGTAATTTTGTTTGCGTGTCCAGGCTTTCGTAGTTGAGGCGGGATAAGACTTCTTTTGTGTCTGCCATCTGAGGGATCGCCTTGGGTGAAACAAAACTCCCAAAATCGAGCACTGAAAAGCCCACTTTCAAAAGCGTTTTGAGATAGGCGATCTTTTTTTCCGTGCTTATAGGATGCGGCCATCCCTGCATCGCGTCCCTGGGGCATTCTATAAGTTCAATGGCACTTTTCTTAAGTGTCATAATGTTAACGGGCTCAGTAGTCGTTTCTGTATGCATGTCAATCGTTTTATCAGTGCCTGATTTGCTTCGCCATCCTTAAAAAGTCTTTCGGATACGCTCTTGTATGCTCATTTCCCAAAATTACTGTCGGGCAAGTCAGTCTAGCCTGCCACTTGTTGCATACGCTGCTTCATGGCTTCGTATAAGGTTATACCCGCCGCCACTGAAACGTTCAATGAATCAAAATCACCTACCATAGGAATGGCGTACCGGTCATCGGCCGCTTTGGAGATATAGCCCTGCACACCCGTATCCTCACTGCCCATCACAAAACAGCAAGGAAGCGTGAGATCCAGTTCAAATAATTTTTTCGTTGCATTCATCTCTGAAGTAAAAATACGGATACCGTTTAATTGTAAAAGCTCAACGGCGTTCAACAGGCTGCTCACGCGGCAGATATGGATCTGTTCCAAAGCACCTGCGCTGCTTTTCACCGCATCTTCGCCTAATGCCCCCACCCCTTTATCCGGGATAATGATGGCCTGGGTGCCTGTACATAGTGCACTTCGGGCGATGCCCCCGATATTGCGCACATCGGTCACCCCATCCAGCATTAATAATTGGGGCACTTCCCCATTGCCCACAATTAAGTCCACCACTTGCTGAAGGTCCTGGTAGGAGACGGCAGATTTGTAAGCGATGACACCCTGATGATTGATATTGGTCAGGCTGTTGAGTTTTTCCTGAGGAACCGGTTGCACGGGAATATTTAGCTTCTTAGCGTGGCTTCTGATTGTCTGGATGGCTTCGCCGGTAGCATTTTTAAAGATCAGAACCTTGTCTATATTTACGCCGCCTTTGAGCGCCTCGATCACCGGGTTGCGCCCGACGATGATGTTTTTTTTGGACTGGTAGTTATTTGTACTTTTTTTATGAAAGGCCATACATGGATTTTTAAGATAATGGCTGCCGCTTATTGTGCAATATATTTTGCAATTTTCAGATAATCAGCCAAGGGACAAAGGTAGCAATTAGACCCGATATGGGCGCATCCTTCATGATTTAGTGCTGCATTCAGGTTTATGGACAGGCGGTTAAGGGGCCGGCCTTGCCAGACGGACTGAATGAAGGGCGATTAATCGATTTTAAAGTGGCCAGGGAAAAGAATTCGCCGGAATTGTATCCTTATAAAAAATGACCCTATTGAAATATTACTATACAATCGGTCTTTATCCTCAGGCAGCGCCACCCGATTTATTAAAGGCCTGCATGGCGGCAGCAACACTACCGTAATGCAGCAGCAACTGCTGTGCCTTTTCAGTTTCCAGGCTGGTTTTTTCCACGATCATCCGGGTTCCTCTTTCAATGAGTTTTTGATTGGTCAGCTGCATATTGACCATTTTATTATCCAGGACCCTGCCCATACGGATCATCGCAATGGTAGAGAGCATATTAAGCACCATTTTCTGCGCCGTACCGCTTTTTAGGCGGGTACTCCCGGTTAAAAATTCAGGGCCCACAACTACTTCTACCGGGAAATCTGCCATATGGCTTATGGGCGCATTTTTATTACAGGTAATACAACCGGTCACAATGCCGGCTTGCCGGCACTTTTCCATGGCGCCGATCACATAAGGTGTTGTGCCACTGGTCGCCAGGCCTACCAGGATATCCTTTTTACAGATATGGTGTGCCTGCAGGTCTTTCCAGCCCTGCTCTTTGTCATCTTCCGCATTTTCCACCGCATCGGTAAGCGCTATGTTGCCTCCGGCAATAACGCCAATCACATAATCTTTAGAAACGCCAAAAGTCGGGGGGATCTCGCTGGCATCCAGTACGCCCAGTCTGCCACTGGTACCCGCGCCTATATAAAACAGCCTCCCTCCCGCAGCCATCGCTTCCACAATGGCAAGTGCCAGTTTTTCAATCTGCGGCAAAGCGTCCCGGACAGCAAGCGGAACCTGCTGATCTTCACGGTTCATGCCTGTCAGCAGTTCATTGAGTGGCATTTTTTCCAGATGCCGGTAATGAGAGGGTTGTTCTGTTGTTTTAATAAAGGATTCCATGGGCCGATGTTTCGTTTATATTCGTGTCATAAAGTTATAAAGAATTTGTTCACCAACGGCGGCACTTTTCTCCGGATGAAATTGCACCCCATAAAAATTATCTTTATGGAGCGCTGTGCTGTAAGGTTGAATATAAGTTGTCCGGGCAATGGTATGGCTGCCGACAGCAGCGTAGTAGCCATGAACCAGGTAGATAAAGCTGTTCTCCGCGACCTTGTCAAATAAAGGAGTTTGCAATTGCCCGATCTGGTTCCAGCCAATCTGAGGAACCTTTAGTTCATTTGACTGAAAACGCAGGACCTGTTCTTCAAAAATACCCAGGCAAGCGGTGTCCCCTTCTTCGCTATGGCTGCACATCAGTTGCATACCCAGGCAAATGCCCAGTACCGGCTGCTTAAGTTGAGGTAAAACCAGGTCCAGCCCTTTTTCTTTTAGATAAGCCATAGCGGAAGCCGCATGGCCCACCCCAGGAAAAATCACCTTATCAGCCGCCTGGATAATAGCCGGGTCATCCGTTACCGTCACTTCTTTGGTAAAACCAATCCTTTCTAGTGCATACAGCACGGACTTTACATTGCCGGCGTTATATTTTACAATTACCGTATTCATATTTGTTTTTAAACACTTTTACGACGCATTACTATTTCAATGATTTTAAATAAATCGCTACAAGACCGTACTTAAAAATGCTTTTGTAGCAGCATCAATCCCTGCTTTGTCTTTTTGGCCTTCCAGGGCCTTTATGTAGGCACTGCCGATAATGCCGCCATCAGTATAGCGCGCCGCCTGGTCAAAGGAGGCTTTATCCTTGATACCAAAACCGGCCAGTAAGGGATTATGAAGCTGATAGCCCTGTAAGCGGCGAAGGTATTTTTCTACCTCTGAAAAATCCTTTTCATGGCCGGTGGTGGAGCTGGAAGAAACGGCATACAAAAAGCCGCTGCTAAGCTGATCCAGCATTCTTACGCGTGGTTCGGCTGTTTCCGGTGTGACTAAAAAGATAAAATCCAGCTGATGTTTTTGTAGAATTTTTCCGTAATGTTGCTCAAACTCCAGGGGCGGAAGGTCTGGCAATATAAGACCGTCAACACCTGTTTCGGCCGCTTTTGCACAGAAGTTTTCAAACCCGTATTGTAATACAGGGTTCATATACCCCATTAATACGACAGGCACATTTATAACTTTCCTAAAATCCTTAAGTTGGTCAAAAAGACGCGAGATGGTCATGCCGTTTTGAAGTGCAACCGCACCGCTTTGCTGGATTACTTCTCCATCTGCCAGCGGGTCACTGTAAGGCATACCCAGTTCAATCATGTCAGCACCACTACGCTGTAAAGAGGTCATTACATCCAGGGTGCTGTCAGGGGCGGGATAACCGGCCGTACAATAGACGTTTAAAACTTTCTTATTTGTGCTTTTGGTTTTATTAAATAATTCGGCTATGCGACTCATTTTCTTCTTTAATTATAATGGGTAAATAACGATGAGGCTAACAAAGATGGATCAATACAATTACCATCAGGTTATTTAAAATCTTCCATATGTTTCATATAGGTATCCATGTCTTTATCGCCACGGCCACTTAGGCAGACCACTACTTTACTGTCCTTGGGGAATTCCATTTTCTCCAGCCCTGCAAGCGCATGTGCGCTCTCCAGCGCCGGTATAATTCCTTCCAGTCTTGTCAGGTTAAAGGCTGCCTTTAAAGCTTCCTGATCTGTGGCGCTTAAAAAGCGTCCGCGTCCGCTGGCAAATAAATGTGCGTGCAGGGGCCCGATACCTGGGTAATCCAGGCCAGCAGAAATACTGTGCGGTTCCACTACCTGGCCGTCCGGGGTCTGCATGACGATGCTTTTGCTACCGTGAAGTACACCGGGGGTCCCTAAAGTGGTGGTGGCGGCTGACTGTCCGGAATCAATACCCATCCCCGCAGCTTCTACGGCGATCAGCTCCACTGCCGGTTCGTTTAAGAAGCTATAGAAAGCGCCGGCTGCATTGGAGCCGCCGCCAACGCAGGCAATAACATGCGTGGGCAGTTCTTGTCCGGTTTTCTCTTTTAATTGCCAGCGGATTTCCTCGCTGATAATACGCTGAAACCTGGCTACCATATCCGGATAAGGATGCGGCCCTACCACACTGCCAATGACATAATGCGTATCAGATGGGTTATTAATCCAGTCCCGGATGGCTTCATTGGTGGCGTCCTTTAAAGTTTTGGAGCCACTTTTGGCGGGGATGACTTTGGCACCCAGCATTTTCATGCGCGCAACGTTGGGTGCCTGTCTTTGGATATCCACTTCACCCATATAAACGATACATTCCAATCCTTTTAAGGCGCAGACTGTAGCGGTGGCCACGCCGTGCTGGCCGGCACCTGTTTCTGCGATGATCCGTTTTTTGCCCAGGCGCTCTGCCAGCAGTACCTGACCGATCGCGTTATTGATTTTATGTGCACCGGTATGGTTCAGATCTTCCCTTTTCAGGTACACCTGTGTGCCCACCTGAGCGCTCAGCCTTTCTGCCAGGTATAAGGGGGAAGGCCTGCCTACATAATCTTTTAATAAATATTGGTATTCTTTCTGGAAAGCTTCGTCCTTAATAATGGAAAGATATTCTTTTTGCAGCTGCGCTACATTCGGGTAAAGCATTTCCGGGATATAAGCGCCCCCATAAGAGCCGTAATATCCGTTTTCATCTACTTGAATCTGCTGTTTCATCCGGGTTCGTATAAATAAATAAATTAAGTTGCTGTTTTAAATTCCAAGCGTCCATACCGGACTTTAAAAATCGAGACCGCCACCGATCATGGAACTCAGAATCTCCTGTCTTCTCTGGAGTTGCGCAAATACATTCTGGATGATATTTTCCATGCAATTATAAATATTCATCATCGAAAAAGTGGCACCCTGCCCATAATCCTGCACTGTTTCTGTATGCCCGTCCGCATAAGTGACTGTTAAGAAGGTGGGCAGCTGATCCCTGTTATATTCCTGGGAAACCACGGTGGTGTCTCCTTTTTGTCTTCCCTTAACGTAACTGGAACGGATCAGGGTGTCCATTTCGACCCAGAGGCCTTTTGCCAACCTGGCTTTGTTGATATCAGGCACCTTCTCTTTGGCGTTTTTTACAATGATTTCCATATTGGTCTTTTTGGTGCTTAACAGATCAATATTCAGGGCATGAAAGCTGCCCGCAAGGTCTTCCATGACTTTATAGCTGATGGAGGTAATCTTAGATGGGCGCAAACCCTGTTCGTGATAGTTTAAAAAGCTTTCCCAATAGGTGGAAAAGGACAGTGTATCCTGCTGGAAGGGCGCGCCTGGATGATTATTTTGAATCAGCCATCTATTGAGTTGAATATAATGTTTGTTATGAAGGGTCACCTGGTTAAAATAAGCGGGATATTGATCACTGTTCTCAGGAAGTAAATTGACTTCTGTATAATTTTTGCCTTGCCCGGATAGAAAAACAAGGATCTTGAAGGTCGCCGTAGCCCAGTCTCCCGGCCTTTTTGCAATATAGCCGCTGACGATCAGGTCGGTTTTGCCATCATGGTTCAGGTCTGTTTTAATCCATTTGCTGGATTGTGCCTTGCTTTGATAATCAGCAATTTCTTGTTGGCTGAAATTATAATAAGATTGCCACTCGTTGCCGGTAGTCAGGTAGAAAAATTTCCATTGGGGCGCCTGTTTGGCGTCATAGTTCATCTGCTTGACATATAATAAGACTGCATCGTCGCTGTTGATCTGATCAATGGTGAGCTCCTGCCCCCATGAAAATGAAACGCTCAGTAACGCTGTCAGCAAAATGGCTGCTTTGGATAGGTATTTTTTCATTGCTCATATTCTTTAAGTTTCCGGAGAAATGCCCGGATTTTACCTAAGTCTTTAACACCGGGCGCGGTTTCAAAACGGCTGTTTATATCCAGCGAAATTAAACTTTTTGCTACACTTAGCTCCCTAAAGACTTTAAGATCGGGCAAATGTTCTTCACTGATGCCGCCGCTGAGGAAAAATGGTTTCTCCAGGGGCAGGTTTTTCAGGATATTCCAGTCAAAACGCTTGCCTGAGCCACCGAAGCTCTTTGTATTGGTATCAAAAAGAAAATAATCTACAATCTCACGGTAAGGAACAATTTTGTAGAGCACATCTTCATTGCCTAACAAACGGAAGGCCTTTATGACCGGAAGATTCCCTGCTATTTTCTCGCAGATCAGCGGCGCTTCGTCTCCATGCAGCTGGACCATGTCCAGCCCGCATGCTTCTACTGTCCGCAGAATCTCTGCTTCATCTGCATTTACAAAAACACCTACTTTCTTAAAAGGGCCTTTAATAGACTTAATCTCTGCCGGCTTCATCCTGTCGCCCACAAATCTGGGGGAGCCGGGATAAAAAATAAAACCGACATAATCTATGCCCATTTCTGAGAGTTCAGCCACCTGATGCTGACTGGTCATTCCGCAAACCTTTACCTGCAATGAATTTATGCGCTTCATATTTGATTTAATCCTTTGACTGTAATGCTTTTAAATCCTTCATATAATTGTTAAAAGCAAGACCGGGATCTTCATTTTTCATAAAATATTCACCAATTAAAAATCCTTTAAATCCGGCCCTAAACAGCTCATCCGTTACTTTTACGTCGTTTATGCCGCTCTCCGCTATGGCAGGCCGGTCAGTAGGCAATAACGATAATAACCGGATCGAATGCTGGATGTCTACTTCAAAGGTCTTGAGATTACGGTTATTGATCCCCACCAGATCAATATCCGGACAAACACGGTCTAGTTCTGCTTCGCTGTGAATTTCAAGTAAGGTCTCCAGTCCCAGTTTTTTGGCATATTCAGCCAACTCCCGGACCCTTTGCGCAGAAAGGCATGCGGCGATGAGCAGTACCAGGTCTGCGCCAGCCGCCCGGGCTTCCAGTATCTGGTACTGCTCAATAATAAAATCTTTTCTCAGGATGGGTATTTCATTTGCCCTGGCAATGCGCAGGTCGTCCAGGCTTCCTCCGAAAAATTGCGAATCAGTGAGTACGGAAAGGCAACTGGCACCTCCGTGGGTATAGGCGTCCGTAACGGCTTCTACCTTCACCTGGTCATTAATTACGTTTTTTGATGGAGAGCGTCTTTTGAACTCAGCGATAATTCCCGGTGTTTTTTGTGTCACCAGCCGCTGTTTAAGGCTATAGGGCGTCCGTAAAAACTGCGGGCTTTTCATAAGCCTGGACGCAGGCATTTCTGCCATATTACGTGCAACTTCAATTTTCTTATAATCGATGATTTGCGCTAATATATTTTTTAGTTTCATGGGTCTTTGCTTTTTTTACTTTGACCTTGGCCAATCCGACCAAATTATTCTACGTGATCATAAGTGGCATATTGGTTCAGCCAACGGGTTTTGCGCTTATAATTATTTATAAGCTTTATTGATCGCTATTAACTTTTCCAGGGCGGCCAGGGCTTTACTAGATTCAAGGCTTATAACCGCATCCTGATAAGCGTCCTGATAGCAGGTGTAATTACCCGTGCAGTTAAGGGCGGTAGCTGCGTTAGCCAGTACAACGGCATTTTGCGCCCAGCTTCCCTTCCCTTCAATTATTCGTTTAAACATGGCGGCTGCCTCCTCTAAAGTGTTGCCGCCAAAAATATCTGCAGCACTCACTTGTCTTTTGCCAAGGGCTTCTGGTGTGGCAATCCGTTCACCCTGGCGGGTAATAATTTTCGTGTCTCCCGTAAGAGAGATCTCGTCATAACCTTCCAGGCTGTGGACAATTGCAAAATTGCGCTCGGTTCCCTGTAGCAGGTAATTGTATAAGCGGGCCATTTCCAGGTTATAAACGCCGAGAAGCTGATATTTCGGGCTGGCCGGATTGACCAGTGGTCCCAACATATTAAAAAAGGTGCGGATGCCAAGGTTTTTACGCAATGGGCCAACTGTTTTAAGCGCTGGATGAAAAGCGGGTGCATGCATGAAACAAATGCCTGCCTCGTTTAATTCTGCTACCAATTTGTCCTGGTCTGCTTTAAAAACATAGCCCAGCTGCTCCATGACATTCGAGGAGCCGCTGATGGAAGTAGCTCCGTAATTACCATGCTTGGCAATTTTCTGGCCGGTGCCGGCGGCTATAAAACAAGCCAGTGTGGAAATATTAAAAGTATTTTTACCATCTCCGCCGGTCCCTACGATATCTAACAGCGGATCTGCTCCCAGATCGACCTTAACGCATAATTCAAGCAGCGCATCACTAAAGCCTTTTAATTCATCAATAGTAATGGTACGCATGAGAAATACGGTGACAAAAGCGGTGATTTCTGTTTCGGTGTACATTCCTCTGGAAATCTGAATAAGGATATCCCTGGCTGCTGCTGCATTTAACGTTTTATAATCGAATAAATACTGAAGTATCTTTTTCATACGAATGGACGTGTTTGTTTTTTTTAGTTTTTGAACCGGAGTTCTACTGATTACTATAATTCGTTTTTAACTTCCTTAATTACGTGGTATTGACCTGTCCGCCATGTAAAAGGTTCTCATTAGAGCTTAGCGGGCCAGCCAGTTCTCTAAGATTTGCTTCCCCACGGGTGTGAGCACGCTTTCCGGATGGAATTGTACACCTTGTACATCATACTGCTTATGTTGCAGCCCCATTATGTAGCCATGTTCGTCTTCCGCCGTAATTTCAAGTTGGCTATGCGGAAAAGCGTCTTTACTCACTACCCAGCTATGATAGCGTCCGACGGTAAAGGTAGAGGGCAAATCCTTAAATAAGGGACTTTTTACATCGGTCAGGCTGCAGGAGGAACTGACTCCATGGAAAACATTACTTAAGTTTTCCAGTTTTGCTCCAAAGACTTCGCCGATGGCCTGTTCACCGAGGCAAACCCCAAGGATAGACTTGGTGGCTGCATATGTTTTGATCAGGTCCATCAGGATTCCGGATTCTACTGGCAGCCCCGGTCCGGGAGACAAAAGGATTTTATCATAAGCCGCTACTGCTTCCAGTGTTATTTTGTCATTGCGGAATACATCAACAGTGTCGCCGGTGATCTGGCCAGCAATCTGCACCAGGTTAAACGTAAAAGAATCGTAATTATCTAAAACTAAAAGTTTCATTGTCTGTACAATTATCGGGATTGTTATCTTTAAGAATATTTGTTATTTAAATCAAGGTCACCGGTTATTAAAACAGCTCGTCTGCCAGAATGATTGCTTGTTTTAGTGCTCCCAGTTTATTATGCACCTCCTGCAACTCACTGGCAGGATCCGATTTGGCGACGATACCGCCCCCCGCCTGATAATACAAAGTATTTTGCTTGCTCATAAAACTGCGGATCATTATGGCGTGGTTAAATGACCCGTCAAATCCCACAAAGCCGATGCTGCCCGCATAGAAACTTCTCGAATCTGCCTCATACTGGTCAATCAGTTGCATAGCCTTAAATTTTGGTGCGCCACTCAGCGTACCTGCCGGAAAGGTAGCAGCCAGCAGTGCAAAAGGGTTTGCGCCCTCACTAAGGCTGCCCCTTACCTCACTTACGATATGCATGACATGGGAATAATGGTGCACTTGTTTAAAATAACTGACGTGTACATCCTGGCAGAGTCTGCTCAGGTCATTGCGTGCCAGGTCTACCAGCATGGTATGTTCCGCGTTTTCTTTAGGGTCTTGTAATAATTTTTCGCTCAGCAGCTGATCTTCAACAGGGTTGCCTGTTCTTTTAAATGTGCCCGCGATGGGATGCACGATGGCTGTTCCGTTATCAATAATCAGCTGGGATTCCGGTGACGAACCCATCAGGCGGTAATCACCGTAATCAAAATAAAATAAATAAGGTGAAGGGTTGATGGAGCGCAGTGCACGGTAAACATTAAAATCATCGCCTGTATATCCCTGTTGGAACCTGCGGCCTAAAACAATCTGGAATACATCTCCCCTGAGACAACTTTTAATGCCTTTATTAATCATCTCCAGATGTTCGCTGTCTGTTTTATTGGAAGATTCAGCACCGTTTAAGGCAAAAGGGAATTCCGGTACATCTTTGCTTTTAATGATGGTTTCCAGCTCGTTTAAATTGCTTTGCAGGCCCGGGACCTTGTTTTCGCAAATAAACATTTCATTTTTAAAATGGTTGATGATGATGACATATTGGTAGAGCCGGTACCGCATAAAAGGCACCTCTCTTTGCGGATCATTACCGGCATTTGGCAATTGGATGGTGTCAAAAAACTGAACCGCATTATAAGATACATACCCGAATAATCCCTGGGCCCTTTTTGTTTCCAGACAGTCCGCCGGCTGCATTTCATACTGGCTCATATAATCCCACAGGATGGCAGGCACTTCCTGGCTGTTTTTAATGGCCACTTTTTCAGGGTTTCTGCCGGGGTATTTTAATTCGATGGCCTCGAGGTCTCTTACTTCGATACCGCCGATAGCGCCAATGCCTATAATAGAGCGGCTGGCAGAAGCCACCTGGTGCTCGGCACTTTCTAAAAGAATGGTATCCCTGTATTTATCTCTGAGCCTCAGATAGATGCCCACAGGAGTAAAGGTATCAGAGAGAATCTTTTTGCAATGCGTTTCAATTTTTATTTTCTGCATCATTAATAATATTTAAAATGACTCCTTAAATGGATAAGAAAAAGCCTCGGACGAGTATTCGCCGAGGCTTGAATATATTGCTTAATTTAATTTTTCACTTGTTGGATAGAATAAATAACGGTGCTATACTTCAAACGAACCCGACGTATTTGAGCATTGCCACCACCAATGAATATTTACCCTGTTTAAAATCATGATGCAAATGTAAAAGCTTTTTGGTAAATTAAAAAAATTATTCAGGTTGATTTTTTTAACATTTTGATTATCAGCAGTATTTACGGCGAAAAAAGTTTGGAAAAAAGAATTAGATTGCATTGAATAATCCGGTATAAATTTCCCGAAACCTTTACCGAAGTAGTGATTCAATCCAAATTCTTGAACTTTTGTATTGTAAATATTTTCCGGCAAAATAGTCCCTATTAGTTCCTGTAGTGTGAAAGGAGTTATATATTGATTAGTATAAAAACTTTAAAATGCTTT
>Ga0182744_1000749_pt1 | contig 29679 bp, 20 predicted proteins | sample eDN3rd30CKraftMG_FD_128525 | JGI IMG/M metagenome (GOLD analysis project Ga0182744, IMG submission 128525) | Enriched Miracle-Growth compost microbial communities from Emeryville, California, USA - eDNA 3rd pass 30_C Kraft MG (version 2) (version 2) ... | reverse complement strand
TTCCCATTTTGTCCAAGTAGCTAAGTTCTTACCACTCACATATACATTCAGGTTCTGGAGTTTGAGTTTGTGTACCCAAGCACCGGTAAACCGATAAGCGAGCGAAACATCTTGTAACCGGATAAAGCTTCGGTCTTGATAAATAGTCGGACTAATAGTTGGCGCCACAAAGGAACGTGGATATTTGCCGTCTGGATTGGTCGGAGACCAATAATCTATGGTACTTAAATAGTTATATCTTACCGTATTCGCGTCTCTGAGAATGGTTGGTGAGTTTGCTCCTAGATAACCGTCTTTACCTCCCTGAATCGAGTTCAGGAATATGCTTAGGCTAAAACCTTTATATTCGAACGTATTGAGCAGGCTAAAACGGTATGCAGGCTCTCCTCTCCCCAGAATCACCCGATCATCTGGCGTAATTACGCCATCATTATTTTGGTCGACCACACGATAGGTCCCTACATAATATCCATCTGGGGGTGTTTCTCCCAACTGATAGATTCCATTGGCCTGATAGCCATATAAGGTATTAATAGACTTGCCAATAAACAGGCCACTGGCCACAAGGTCGTCTTCCATGCCATCGCCATTGGCATCGGTTCCTACCAATTTCAGTATTTTATTGACATTTCTGGAAAAATTAAAGGTTGTTCTCCATCTGAAGTCCTTCAATTCCAGGTTTCTCGATGTGAGAGAAAGTTCCAAGCCATGGTTTCTGATTTTTCCAACATTCGTACTGATATCATCAAAACCGGTTATAACCGGAATTTTAACATTGAACAGCAAATCGTTGGTGTTGGTATTATAATAGTCAATACTGCCGCTTAAACGGTCTTTTAATACCGTAAAATCAACTCCTGCATTCATACCAGCCGTACGTTCCCAACGCAAATCCGGGTTAGGTAACGATTCTACCTGTTGCCCAAAAAGGGTACTACCACCATCGCCAAAAACATAGGAGGCACCACCAGACACTTTAGATAAAGAATAATAACGACTGGTTTGATTTCCACTGATGCCATACCCTCCTCTCACCTTGAGGTAATCCAGCCAAGGTAATTTCATAAATGACTCATTGGTCGCTATCCAACCCAGTGCAACGGAAGGGAAAGTGCCGTATTTATGGTTGGCTGCAAAACCAGAAAAACCATCCCGGCGAATGGTAGCGGTTAACAGATACCTGTTTTTATACTTATAGTTCAAACGGGCCATCTGATAAGCCAATGCTTCACTCCAAGCATCAGAATAGGTAAACTGGTTAGCTCCCTGCTCCAAACTGTTATATCCCAAGGTGAGCCTCGAAAACCCATTGGCCTCCGCAGAGGTATAATCATTTTTGCGCTCAACCGCACCATAAAGCAAGGTAATATTGATATCATGCTTTTCGAAACTACGGTTAAACGTGAGGATATTATCCAAGGTATAATCGTAATAGCTTACATGTTCCTTAGAGGCACTCCCTGTCAAACCTGCGCCATAAGGGTTAGCAATATTATGCTGATTGACACGGTAGTTGTTGCCGAAATTAATGCGGTAACTTAATCCCTTCAGAAAAGGAAAGTTGATTTCTGAATACAGGTTAGCGAAGAAATAGTTATGCCGTTCATAATCCTCGGTATAATATCCCTGAAAAGGATTGGAATAATTGGTATTAAAGGGATTAGGCACCAGGTCGCCATTTTCATCAAAAGGTGCGATTAAAGGCGACTGTTGGATAATACCATTCATGGAAGGTTCTGCGCCATCCTTGTTAACGAATGATCCGAAAGATTGCATACCAGCCTTCCACCAGTCTGTCAAATGGCTTTCCAGATTAATACGTACACTTTTGCGCTTAAAATCATCATGCCGTATAATGCCACTTTGGTTGGTATAACCTAAAGACAGGAGATAATTTATTTTATCTGATGCTCCCGAGACACTAAACTGATTATCCACCGTACTAGCCCGATGGGTCACTGCCTCATACCAGTTAAAATCTACCGGAGAAAGATTGTCTGAAGCATCCTTCATAGAAGGGTCAACCCGATCTACTACATCAAATTCGGGATTGGGCTCCGTATAGTTAGGAGACAAATAGGCTTCATCATAATAGAGATCACGTATATGGTCCAGATATTCCTGTCTATTCATCGGTCTCAAGTCAACCGTTGGTGTTTGTGTTGTATAGGCACTAGAAAAAGAAATCGTTGGCTTTTCACCCTTTTTTCCGCGTTTTGAAGTAATCAGCAGTACACCATTTGCCGCTTGGGCACCATATACTGCAGTTGCGCTAGCATCCTTCAATACGTCAATTGAAGCAATATCATCTGGATTAATCGATTCAAAAGAACCATTATATTGTATACCGTCTAGAATAATCAGTACATTCGAATTGCCTGAAATGGTATTATTCCCTCTGATCTGAATTTTAGGTGTTGCACCAGCACTATTTACCTGTCCGATATTTAAGCCCGGCACCGTTCCTTGAAGAAGCTGTACCAAGTTCGTATTAGGAGCGTTCTTGAAATCCTCCAAATTGGCACTGGCCACAGATCCTGTAACATCCACTTTCTTTTGCGTGCCATAACCCACTACCACCACTTCGTTCAGCGAATTCAGACTGGGTACCATCTGTACATTAATCTGCGAACGGTCATTTACCAGTACTTCCTGCGTATCATAACCCAGATAAGAAAATACCAAAGTAACCTTCCCCTCTGGAACTTGCAAGACATAATGACCATTGACATCCGTTTTCGTTCCGATATTAGTGTTTTTAATTTTAACGCTTACTCCCGGAAGTGGTTGTTGATCCTGGTCGGTCACGTTCCCTTGAATAGTTATCCGTTGATCTAAAGCAGCACTTAACGCATCGTCTTTAGAATCGTCCTTCTGGTAAAGGATAACCTTTTCTTTATATACGTTGTAGCCAATACCATACTTCGGTAAAAGCTTATCTAACACCTGCCGTAGCGATTCATCTTTAATCTGCAAGGATACCGTCTCATCCTTCGGAATGATTTCCCGGTTAAAGATCAGCGGCACCTTATTGGTTTTAGCCAATGACCGCAATACGTCTGTTAAGTTCGCCTGATTTGCAGATAAATTTATCCGCTTGTTTAAAATCTCCTGCGCAGCAATCGACTCCGCATAAGCCATTCCTGTCAGAAAGAAAATAACCAATAGATGACTGCATGTAATTCTCATAATTTTGCACCAAACAGTTGGTTGATGTAAATAAATTTTCATATGTTAGTAGTATTGTATTTTGAAAAAAATAGAATAGCTATCCCATCACCGTGCATATGGATGATTTGGGATAATTTTTTAACACAGGGGTGGCTGCTACATCCCTGTGTTGCATCAAATCTTTTAGTCTAGCATGGCTTATCTCATATAGATTTTCTTTTTATTAATAATTTTTTAGGTTAGTTATTATTTCTGAGTACAACATGTTGTCCATTAATTTCATAATCCAGTTGCAAGGAAGTTTTCAGAACGCTCAGAATTTCCGGCAAATTCAAATCCGTTAAATCAGCATCCATTACTTTATCCTTAAGGCTTTGATCAACAAATCGGATATCTGCTTGGAAATTCTCGTTCAATACCTTAACAATATGCTCCAGTTTAGCATTTTCAAACAATAAACTGATGTGCTTGTACATTTGCAACTCGTTTAGGTCAACGCCTTTCTCCTGGTATATTTTTTTCTCCCGCGGATCTAACGTGACACGTTGCTGCGGAGACAGCGTGATTTCATCTGCCATGGCCTTTGTTTTCGTTAATGCCGCTAAACCCTTTCCTGATGGTTTAACCGACACCTTACCGGTTAGCACCGTAACCAGTGCCGTTGGCGATCCACTTTTATCCGAAACTTTAAAACTGGTGCCCAAAACTTTGGTAATAAAATGCTCGCTGTAAATGAGGAACGGATGGGCCGGATCTTTAGCTATCTCAAAAAAACATTCTCCTTCCATCGTAATGCTTCGAACATCACCGGTAAATTTTTCCGGAAAACGTAGTTTAGCTTGCGGACTGAGCCAAACGATACTACTGTCGGGTAATACCTGTTTTAGCATATTTTTGCTATGGTTTACCATTTCTTTTTGTACAATGCGCTGTTCTGCTTCATTCTTTGTGTTATGAATGGTAAAAGCTATCCGAAATATAAACAGCAGGATAGCGGCGCTTGCAACCAATGGAAGCACTAGGCGACGATAAATCGATCTCCTCACAGGAACCAACACCCGTCCGTCCTTTTCCATGTTTTCAAGTATATTTTGGAGAATCCTTCGCTTCATCGCTTCCCTTTTTTGCAGAGACGGCATTTCTCTGGTATTTAGGCTGTGGTCCTGCTTATCGTACCATTGATCAATAATGGCCCGTTCGTCGGCAGTACACAGACCTTTCAGGTATTTCTCCAATAATAAAGCAAGTTGCTTTTGGTTCATTTCAACAATAATTTCTATGGCTTATATAATAGAAGACGTACTGGTAGCAGAAAACCCTTGCTCAGGATTCAATTATTTTAAAAAAAACACCAATACCAACAGGAAATAATGGGCAAGGCGATCACGGAGCTGCTTAAAAGCCTTATTGAGATGTCCTTCTACCGTCTTTTCGGCAATATTCAAGTGTCTTGCGATTTCTTTATTTGCTTTATTCTCTATACGGCTCATGAGATAGACAGTTCTGCATTTATCCGGCAACTGGTTAATCAGTTCTTCAATATGCCTTTGTAAGTCCCGTAAAAGAATTGTCTGTTCATTCGAGTTGTCGTAAAGGGCAGCATCGGAATTGATCGCAAATTCATTCCTAACCGCTAATTTTCGGTAATAGTCAATCACCTGGTTTTTGGTTGCTCTAAATAAGTAATTGCTTAGACCAACTGACATTACCAAATCATTACGTTTACGCCAGAATGCCGTAAAAATATCCTGAACAATCTCCTCACAAACTTCTGTATGCCGAATACGTTTATATGCCGTCTGGAAAAGCCTATCCCAATATCGATTGTATATTTCGACAAAAGCAGGAATCTCATCTTTTCGCAATAACACGACTAGTTCATCATCGGAAAGCTTTTCTAACGAATTCATACATCAGCAGTTAATCCACTATAGGCGTTCGACTAAAATGCAAAAAATAATTTATTTTGTCACAATTTCATCAATAGATTAACCTTTCTTTACCGTCTAAAATTTAAATACGCCAACTTCTGCTAAACCGGGTTGTTTTTGGGCATCGTGGCCGGTTTTAGGTATCAATTTAAAATACCGAAAGTTTTTTTGCTGTTGCAGTTTGAGGTATTGCGTAGCCGTATCCACATTATTCAAATAAAATACTCCTACATTATTCCATGTAACGTTATCCATGCTCACCGAAATTTCTATTTGCTTCACTTTCCGATCACCTGCTTTCTGTGCAATCATGAAACCGTCTACATCCTGTTCCGCACCCATATCCACCGTAATCCAATGATTCGGATAGTCTGTAGGATTGGATGAATAACGGGTAATCCAATAAGTAGACGTATTTCCGTCAATCAACTTGTCGGCGAAGCGGCTATTTTTCGACTCTTCCGAGCTAAAGCCTTTTATCATCCAATTGTCTTTCGGATAGATGAAACGCACGGGGTCTCCCGATGGTTTTTTGATCGGTTCGCCGATTTTCAACGGATCGCCAAAACTTGGTGTTCCATCCGCTTTCCAAGTAAATAATTGAATATGTGCTTTTCGCGGATTGTTGTCGCCCGCTTTTGGTAAATTACGTGCATGATAAATCATCCAATCTTCTGTACCATCGGACGATTTGAAAAAGCCATTATGTCCCGGGCCATAAACTTGAGCAGCATTGCTCATCAAAAAGACAGGTGTGGGGGTCTTGGTCCAATTGGCCGCATTCATGGGGTCAGCATCCATCTGCAGGCTCAACAAACCCAAACAATAGGTATCTACCCAATAACCGCTACCTGAATAAACCACGAATACCTTGCCGGAAGGATTGATCAACACCTCAGGGCCTTCATTGATGGCATTTCCATTTTTTTCCCAAGGGTATGTCGGCTCCGAAATCACTATCCTATCACTAGAAATCGTCCAAGGATCATTCATCTTTGCGATGTAAAGGCGTTGGGGAGCAGCTCCCCGATTCCCGCCGGACCATATCATATACAGTTGCCCTTTGTATTGAAGGATGGTGCCATCTATGGCCCATTGATCCGTTGCATCTGCTACCTTGCCCTTGAATACCCACTCCCCCTGTAAGGGATCTTCCGAGCTGTTTTCTACCACATACATCCGATGATTAGCATTGCTCCCATCATCGGCAGCGAAATAAATATACCATTTGCCGTTAATACGGTGCATTTCAGGCGCCCAGATATTCTTTGAATAAGAGGTGCCTGATGGCGGTACCCAGGCATCATGGCGTTCAGCAGCTGCCAGTTCAGACATGTAATGCGTAGCGTAAAGCACCAATTTACCGCCTTGGGTGTAGGTAAAATAATACATACCATTGTGCTGCACCACCCATGGATCAGCGCCTCGGGGTATAAGTGGATTCGTAAAAGTATCTTCCGTCTGTAAGGTTGTCTCTTCTGGTGCAGGTTCTTCGGTACCCTTTCCTCCATCATCCGGCGGACTAGTTGGTTCGGTCGTTTTTTTTGAACAGGCAATGATTACAATTAATCCTATCCAAACGATTTTTAGCAGATTCATGGGAAAACGATTCATGAGTTCCATTTTAAATGATGCTTCTGTTACTTCACCACGACTGGCCGAATAGGCTCACCGGAAATACGGATGACGCCATCCTCTGAAATATCTAAGTCATTGATATACGAGGTACGCGGCCCAACGCTGTTTGTACTGGCATGCGCATGATAGATATACTTATAACTTCCATCTGCAATACGGAATGGTGCTCCATGGCCGGTCCCCACCAACCCGCCAGCAGCAGGCTTATCTCTCCGCAAAATCGGATTTCCGCTATATTTCTTCCATGGCCCTTTCGGCGAACTCGCCGTTGCATAGCCCACCGCATAATCTTGGCTCTCGTAGTGATTGGCAGAATAAATCAAATAATAGGTATCCCCCTGCTTCAATACCGATGGGCCTTCTGTAATGGTGCCTTGTATTTTTTCCCAAGGACTCTCCGCACTCACACATTTGGTCAGCGTTTCGGTCTTTATACTTCTCAAATCTTCGGTCATTTCCGCGACCCAGATTACATTCCCACCGGTAAAACGTACAAAATAGAGGTATGGTGTACCATCTTCATCTATAAAAAACGAGGTATCAATCCCTTTTTCATTCGCAACAATTGGTTTCTTTTCTTTTTGTACGAAAGGCCCTTCAGGTCTAATGGCGGTTGCTACACATATATGTTCATCTACAGAATAAAACATATAGAATGTATTTTTTGATGCCACATAATAGACTTCAGGAGCCCAATACCAGCGGTCTCCCCATGAATTTTCTGGAGACAAAGCCAAGCTTTCACTCCGTTTCCAGTGCTCCAGATCTTCTGAAATATAGACCTCAAAACCATTGATCCGAGTGCCATAAGCATAATATTTACCTTCATAATACAGCACGTAAGGATCTGCTATGGGCAATTTGTTATCAATGATTTCGAAGGATGTCTGTGCATCCTCTTTAGCCGGGGTTGCTGTAATGGTTGTCGGTTCCGAACGGTTTCCGTAATTATCAATGGCTACAGCAGTAATCTCATAGCTTGCATACGCAGGTAATTGCAGCAAATAAGAACTCTTTTTCTCACCCAATACCTTCACATTCGCATCGACAGCGTTCTGCTCTTCATTCCCTTCTTTTATATAGGAAATTACAACTGTAACGGCAAGGGTTGGATTATTCCAACTCAATTTCAGTTCGTTGGCTTTGTCTGTTTCTTCGGCTTGTAGGTTCGTAACCGGATCCACCGTTTCCTCGTCTTCATTGCTCACCTGTTCTTCCTCCGGAACGACAGGGTCTTTGCTCCCACAAGATGAAGTTAACGTAAGCAAGAGGATAAAGTATGGTATCAATAATAAACGATATGGAATATTTTGCATAACTTAATGTTTAAAATATTGAAAGGATAAATAGGGCGGTCTGTTATAAATTTTCTTTTTCCAGAACCGCCAATTGCGCTAGTATTTCTACAAAGGCTCCTTCGTGCAATATCTCCCAAGAGCTTTGGCTCTGGTTCACGAAACATTTATTACTCAATAAGTTAGTCGTGGTATTGCGACATCCTGATTGCCATAAGTACAACATGCTTTTTTCATAAGCTTTAATGTAAGTACTGCTTTTATCGATTTTATAAAGTTCGATAAATCCGCGGAACAACACACTATAGAACCAGGCATGGTCTCCGTTTATACGGTAAAACTTTTCTCCCAACTCTTCAGAATCATATAGGCTAAACCATTTTTGATAAGCAGAAAGAGCAATCTGATGGGCATCGGTGAGGTACTTTTCTTCACCGGTAATCCGATAGAGCAAACACGCAGCTTGCATTGGCTGGCCAGAATTATAGCTGTATTTTGCTTTATTCACCACCATTTCAGGTGTAATATTATCATAAAAAAGATGATCACTTGGATCTTGCATGTACTGCTTCAACCAGACATACAATTCCTTCGCTTTATCCAGGTACTTATCCTCTTTTGTAAGCTGATACAGTTTACACGCCAGCACTGCTGCGGGCGCCGTAGAACAAGTATGCTTATTACTATATGCCGGTTTTTCTCTCCACAGAATCCCCCCTCCAGCAGTGTTGGTATTTCCAACCATGAGGTAGTCCCATACCATCTCTGCCTTTTCCAGAAAACGATTTTCTTTCGTCTGTGTATACAGTTCGGCCATATCCAAACCAATCCAGACATTGTCGTCATAGTACCTCTCATTTCCATTTTGCGGATATACCGCATAAGCGTGCAGGTTGTTATCCGTCGTTATAAACCGATTAATGCTGTTGAACATACGATCAGTCATGGTCGTATATTTTGCTTCGTATTCCGTGCCTAAGGCCGCTTGTCGTAGGGCCACAAACCCAGAAAAACCTGCTCCTTGCCCCCACACCACCGCATCGCCATCCCAATAAGGACCCGTAGCATTTGGATATTTGGTGTTCCAACAATCACGGGCCGACTTACCGAAATAAAGGTCCATCAGCGAACTCATCAGTATATCTGCCCGATCGATAAAAGGCATTTTCACGATATCCTCTTCGCTAGTAGGTGTAGCGGTGACCGTTACTTTATCCGAACGTTCTCCGTAGTTACCCATAGCAATGGCCGTAATCGTAAATGTTCCATGCTCGGATGCTTTGATTAAGAAAGAACCCTTTTTATTCGTCGCTTTATGGACAACGTTTCTGACCGCATTTGTTGCTTCATCGCCCTCCAATAGATAGGAAATCTCTACAGAAACTGCTTCGGTAGGATAGGTCCATGTAACCTGCAATTCATTGGCCTTTTCTGTCGGATTTGCTTTCAGATCGCTTACCGGAGGAATGGTCACTTCCTGTTTCTCATCATTATCCTTGTCTTTTTCATCAGGTATGGGGGCATCTGTTCTACATGAAAACAGGGTTATTAAAGAGAAAAGTACCCATCCTGTAACCAGGATGCATCGAATATTTTTGATAACAAGCATTTTTTAAAATTTTGGTGGAATGATTCTTAAGAAAATTTTTCTTATTCTTATTTAAAATCCAGATTTTCTCTTTTGTATATGATGGAGGCATTTATGGCATTGGTTTTAATCCTTCCCACTTAACACGCCATTTCCCATTTTTAGGAAATCCGGGAGTATCGGCATCTTCGCCGTCCCATCCGGCACACATCATAGCAATAGCGGTCAATAATCCTCCGTTTCCCGGCAAATAGATCCGTAGCGACCCATTTTGGTAATTGTGACCATTTATGAGATACGCATTGGTTCGTTTATCCATAAGTAAAGCGTCTACAGCTTTTTCGGGTTCTCCTAACCGCGCCGCGCACATGGCAACCATGGGAAAATCCCATCCCCAGGTATGATTCCAATTCCAATTATCCCATACCCAATGGAGCGTATTAGACATGGTTTCCTTATTAAATAAACGGCATTTGGGTAAAACCCCATAGGCCCCGAGAACGGCCATATGATCAGAAGTAAACCGGCTATCCTGATATGTCTGTGGAGCTGATTCTGCTGTAAGATACAAACCATCTTTCGCTGCTAATACAGCTAATTGATTGATAATATCATCCCATTTCGGTTCTCGGGGAAGACCAATTCTTTCTCGCCATTGTTGGGCAACGGATAAGCCATAATGCCAATAGGATAATTCAAAAGGTGGATTTACGGTTTCTTCTGGTCTCAGCATTTCTTGGGCTGGAATAAGACCTTTAAGTATATACCGATTTTTTGCCGAATCTAGGTAGGCAAATGAAGCCATAAATTTAGCAGTCTCGAACACCAGATGTTTGTATTTTTCAAGCACCTCTTCAGATTGTTTCTGGCGGTAAATCAATTCGGCCATATATATGAAATGAGGTTGTTGCCAGATAAGAAAAGGACCTATACCGGAAGGAGACTCCTGTCCGGAAGGATCTGTCATTTTCATCCATCTTACTCCATCAAAGCCTTGATGTTCGGCCGTCTGTTTTGCAACCGATTCTACTTTTGTATACCAATCCAGACTTCTCTCCAATAAATCAAGCCTGTTCCATAAAGCAAAATGCACTGCATGCCACCAATGCATCTCCAAATGAAATTTACCATACCAACTATTATAAGTCAGGCCTGTTTCCTGTGGGGGTTCATAGCCCGAACATTGTATAGCTGTCAGGTACTGAGACAGCACTATACGACGTTCCAACTCATTTGCTCGCATGTCTTCGCTTCCCGAGAGGTCAACAGCGGCTCCGTTATTCCAAAAATTCTTCCAGTATTGAACGGTTTCTTTTTGGCTATCTGCAAATGCAGGAGGTAAAGACATCGATAACGATGGCATAAACTCAACGGTAAATTGAACATCTTTACTGGAGGGCGATAAAATAAAATAGTGGGGTCCTTTTTCTGAAACAGTCATTTTCCCTTTCCAACAAACCCGTACGTAATACGTTGTTTTATCTAATATCCGCTCTATTACCAACTGCTGGTCATCCTGTTGTATTATTTTACTGATATGTTTATCCCTTTGATTCCAATCGCATCCGTCATCTACCTCTTTTCCTGTGGGATAAGCGAAGCGCAGTTTAAGCGCTACCTGTTTCCGTGGAATCAAATCAGAAATTATCCGTCCTGCTATCAGGTCCTTATCAGGATGACAAAAACTTTTAACTTCCACAGGAGTTCCGGCGATGGAAAAACGACTATCAATTATTCCAGTCCATAAATTAAGTTGTTGATTTATATCCGAAATATCTTCTACCTGAACGGGTTTCCCGTCTTTGTCTAATAATTCCAGTCCGACCGTTCCCAAATGTAACCGATGCTGGTTGGCACGAAGATAGTTTACGGCATCCTGTTGCCTCCCTTTCTTATTGAATAGTACAGGATATGATTCCAAATGTCCTCGGCCAAAATCATACGTTTTTAAAACTTCATCAAATATATAACCCTTAGTATTAGGAAAACTATGCCACCCCCAATATGACTGCGTGCCAAGAGGAACGCCTTGTGCATACTGCTCCGGAAAGGTTTGCAGACCGGTTACGTCTACCGTAAAGGCAAAATTTCCATTACCAACAGACAAAGAAGCTAGAGGATCAACCATTTTTATTGTAGGATTATGCCGTGTAACAAGAACTTTCCTATCTATTTTAGCTGCAATACAAGGTGTAGAAAGCAAAACAAAAACAAGAAGGTATTGTATTCTTTTCATAAAACCATAAACTTAAATATTCTGTTGTTATCTTTAGCTACTCCTTTTATACAGATGATAAAGAGGTGCAAATGAACTATCTTAAACCTCTTCCTATGAAAATGAGGAGGCCTGAGATAGTTCATTTACCTCATTTATTAATATCCAGAATAAATTTTACCATTGAATTTGCTGATCCTCATCCGGTATCAGCGTATTCAAGTCGCGTTGCATGGTTAACGTACCGTCTACCTGATATTTTAAGCGTTGCCCCGGCACGGTATTATAATCTTCAAACTCGTACGATAAATACAGGGTAATGTATTTATGCTTCATATAAGGAAGTTGCGGATCCCACTCTTCGTCAATGGTATAATAAGACTGTTCCGCTCCCACCTTAAAATGATTGTTTTCTGCATTATCGCTCCAAATCTCTAATTTATTCTTGTGCGCCTGATAGAACTCATCCGTAAACTTAATGAACACCTTGTAATTTTTACGATCCAGGTAATCGATATCTCGGGTTCCAGCATAGATAAAAATGGTGCTATCATCCACTACAAACGTCCGATGGGTATTCAAGGTCAAAGGCTCAGCTCCATCTAAATAGATTTTATACAAGGTGCCTCCATACGTACCCGAAAAATCATTAAACGGATTAATCCGCAGCATCGCTCTCCGATATTGCTTATGCGGATTCGCCTGATAGTCATATCCGGGATCATCCAAAATCTGTAGGGGCAATACCCATTTGTCCGATTGGTCCAAATCGCCCAAGGTAAACTCAATCGGTATGGTAACCGTACTTTGTCCTGCCGGAACTTCGACCGTTTCGGGCATGCTATAATACTTCGTGTCCAGTTGCCTGAAATACAGCTCTTGTCGATCGCCATACTGCTCACGGTTTAGAATAGCCAGCGTATCCGGATCCAAACCAATATGAATGGTCCGGTTTTGCGTATTTGGCGTAGAACCGCTGATAACTACCGGAAGATCAAAGCGCACTTTCCCCTGTGGGTTATAGCGCAGATACGCCCACGTTACTCCCTGCGCGTTTTGTTCTGCTTTAAATGAGGCCATTTGAACAAATTGTTCGTCTTCCCATTCGTCGTTACATGACACCAAGCCCATGGCTGTCGTAATCATTAAAAATAAATAATATATATGCTTCTTCATCTTTACAAATTAAAATCAACTATTCAGGATTGGTCCAGCCCGGGTTCTGCGTCAGCTCTTTATTGCGTCTTAGCTCATCAAAATGGATAGGCCAAAACCACATTTTCAGTGTAAAGATTGACGGCAAGGATGGAATCTCCACCGGTGTGTGAAACAGCACCGCCTGCTCTCGGGTAGAATAGGCATTGCAACCATAAACCGGAGCAGCTTCTTCTGCGGGGGCATCCGTCCAGCGGCGTAAATCGAAATAACGATGCCCTTCGGCAAACAGCTCAATCTGGCGTTCCCGTTTCAATTTGATACGGAATTTATCCGGATCGTTATAAACGTCGCTGGCGTAATCCGGCACACCGGCACGGATGCGAATGGGTTGTATACCGGCTTGCATCTCGCTGACGTTTCGCGATATCGCGTGTGTTTTGCTTCCATCCCACGAAGGAATATTATAAGAACCACTCAATTCATTCAAGGCCTCTGCATAAATCAACAACACTTCTGCATAGCGGATGGCTGGGTCCACTTTCTTCGTCATACGCCCTTGATCATAGGCTGTAACGGCCACATTACTGATATCGTCGGGGTGTATATATTTCTTGATGCCAATTCCCGAACGTGGCCAGTACGTGGTATTCTTATACCCATTGGGGTCGCCCCGATAGTAGAAAATCTGCACATTTTTCTTTTCATCATTTTCATTGGCTGCATTCAGGAAATTCCATGTTGAGCCGTTGTACGAAACAGAAGCATAAAACCGCGGTTCGCGCTGTACATACTGTTTACTCACCCCCGCGCCCAGTGGTCCCAATTCTGGGTAACTGGCTAATTCTTCTTCTTTCACAAAATCTGTTGGGCGTTTTGCTGTATTATAGCGGTCTTGGTAAGCAGGCCTATTTTGATACATATCATTCATACCGGGGATATCGGTCCCGTCATTCATGTAATACGCATCGATTTGCTTTTGGGTCATTCCATGCGAGTTATACCCTTTCCCCTCCAAGCGTGGTAATTGATGCAAAACTAGCACATTAATTCCCTCACCGCCCTGATTTTGACCACGGGTAAATATCAATTCCGGATTTTGCGAAGCCGGAACAGTTCCATTGAACACCGAACGGTAGGACTCGAAAGGATCGATGTCGTTCCAGCCATTGGGCCAATTGCTGTTAGAAAACTGATCGTCATGGGGTGGCGTTACCGTTGCCGGATACGCAATATCACCTGTTTCCCTTTTATACGCTACATACAATTGGTATTGGCCCAGATCCATCACATCTTTCGCAGCCGCAGCCGCTTTGGCCCATTTCGATTCATCATAGGTGGGCGATAGTAACGGGTTTCCTTGTTTATCTACCATAACAGCTGCTACTTCCGCCGGTGCTTTTCCATTGGCTAACGGGCTGGCTGCATACAAAAGCACCCGAGCACGGAGGGCCAACGCAGCACCCCTTGTAGCACGAGCAATATTTTGTATTCCTTGGGTAAGCGGAAGTGATTTCGCTGCTTCTGCCATCTCACTGGCAATGTAATTGGCACATTCTTCATAGCTATTCCGCGGTTGGGCGATTTCATCGTACTGTTTGGTATAGTCTATGCCTTCGTCTGGCACAATAGGTATCGGCCCGAAGACCTTCAACAGTTCCCAATAGAAATAAGCCCTTAAAAAGCGTGCTTGACCTTTCATATCGGCTATTTCCTTTTCAGTGAACTCCGTATTCATATCGATGTTGTTCAAGAAAATAGATGCCTGCCGAATGCCTTTATAAGCCGTGTTCCAAATATCCCAGCTTTCATTTTTCAAACCACTCTCAGTATATTGGCCGTATTTCCAACGTTTGTAGCCGTCACTTTCATCACCATAATACATATCATCAGCAAAATTGAACGGCACGTTTTTCTTACTAGCCACGTCTTGCATAAAATTACTTCCCAAAAAATTGTATGCCCTAGCCAACCACCGATTGGCATAATCCGGATTGGTGAAGGCATCTTCCGTAGTCATCCGCTCATCAAACAGATAATCCGAGTCCAAGTATTTAGTACATCCGTCGAGCAAAAGAAGGAAGCCCGCGAAGGATAAAATGATTAATATTCTTTTCATATTCTTCTTTGCTTATAAACTAACCGATAAACCTAATGATAGTGTTTTACTCAGCGGATATTTTTTGCCGTCCGAACTTCCCATCTCAGGGTCCCAAAGCTTGAACTTAGAGAATGTCAGTAAGTTGGTACCGATAAAAAAGACCCGCACATTATTCAAATGAACCCGATTCACAAGTGTCTTAGGTAACGAATAACCAATATCCAGGGTTTTCAACCGCATATAGGAGCCATCCCGCAACCAAAAGGTAGATGGGCGGTTATTATTGGCGTTCGGTCCATAGGTTAAACGCGGATAATCCGCATTCGGATCCTCGTTCTCACCCAATATCCAACGATTGCTATTGGCCATATCAGTCAGGATATTGCCCCAACCATCGCCCAAGCTGTACATATATACTGTGGAACCATTGATAAAATAAGTCGACTTGCCTACACCCTGAAAATGCACACTAACATCCAATCCTTTCCAGTTAGCGGAAAGGCCAAAGCCATAGGTCAGATTCGGTCGGGTGGTGGCACCGATGGCTACCCTGTCTGTATCATCCACTTTACCATCTCCATTGACATCTTTGTATTTGATATCACCCGGCATCACTTCTCCGTAGGTTTGCCTGGGACTGTTCCGAATGTCGTCGTAATCTGTGAACAGACCTAAGGCCACCAACCCTCGAGCTTGATTTACCCGATGTCCTTCTTGCAGCCGATACCAATAAATGGTATTTTCTTCATCTCGTTCGATAATCTCATTTCTACTGTAGGTCATGTTGCCCCGTAAGGTCAGGTTCACATTGTTCACCTTCTGTTTAAGTGTAAAATTACCATCAAACCCCCGAGCGGTCACTTCGCCCACATTGGCGGAAGGGGTGTTCTCTAAACCGACAAATCCGGGAAGATAATTTCGAGACATGTAAATGCCTGTACGGCGTTCGTGAAAGTAATCAACTGCTCCACTGAATTTATCATGAAAAAATGAATAGTCGATTCCCAGATCCTGCTTGGTAGCAATTTCCCAAGAAACATCCGGGGATGCCACCTTAGAATAGCGCATTCCGTCCCAATAATTTGCTGTTGTATAGTCTGCAAATTGATAACCGCCACCAGTCATTTGCTCAATGTCATACAAATAAGGAAAGCGGATATCTCCTAAATTGTCATTTCCGGTTTTTCCATATGAATACCGAACTTTGAACATATCGATCCAGCGAACATCCTTCAACAACGGCTCCTCGCCAATATTCCATGCACCGGAAATGGCCGGGAAGAATCCAAAACGGTAATCTTTATGAAAATTCTCGGACCCGGTATAGCCAAAATTGAAATCAATGTAATAACGGGATTTAAAATTGTAATTCACACGTCCGGCTATACCCTGATTGCGACGAGCGATGCCATTCTTAAGATCATCACCAATATTCTGGGTGAATACTTTGGACGACTGGGTATATTTTAGTACCCCGCCGAAATTATGTTTTTCTATGTTTTTATTGTAATGTAGTTCCCATTCAAAAAACTCCCGTTTATCTCCTTCGGAACCGGACGACTGCGTCATTTTCTTTTCTTCGGCTACCCGGGTAAAAACGATACTTCCGTCAGTGTTGCGCTTCGGATAGGCATCCCATAATTCTGGATTCTTGACCCGCTTAATATAGTTGCTATTATAGGTATCGTAGCCAAAGCGCCCGATAAAGCGGAGACCCTTAGTAATGAAATCCAATTTTTGGTTCAGATTCAGGGTTGTCTGAATATTGTTTTGCCAACTTTCATTATAACCAGTCATGGTACCCTGCACCCAGGGATTAAAACGGGCTGCGTTATCATTTCCATCATTACCATCAGCCGGTATTTTTCCATCCGAATACATCAAAGGGGCCATGATAGGATTGTAGCCCATCAATGCCGTCCAGATGGCATCGCTCCCTACCCCCGGATCGTTCTGTTTACGCAGTGAACCAGAGATTCCTGCGGTCAATAAGGTCGATTTCGTAATATCCATATCTACACTTAACCGATAAGTATACTTATGAAAATTGGTATTGGTATTATATTCTTTCAACGCATTGTCTACCTTATACATTCCCTCTTGATTCTGATAACTACCCGATATATAATACCGCGCGGTCTTCCCACCCCCACTTATGTTCAACAAACTGCGTTGGCTCTTGGCCCCATCCCGTAATAAAACATCCATCCAATCTACATCGGGAAACAGATCAGGATCTAGGCCCAAGCGCAGAATTTCCAATTCACTCGCGGAATAGAGGGGTTCCTCGTTCCGCGCAATCTTAGCTTCATTGGCTAGAGAGGCGTAGGTATAACCATCGGCAAAATCAGGGAGTTTGGTCAGTTTGCTATAAAAACCTTCCACCTTGGCATTGATATTGACTTTTCCTTCTTTCCCTCTCTTGGTATTGATCAAGATAACCCCATTGGCCCCTCTACTACCGTATATCGCGGTGGCAGAGGCATCTTTTAATACGGTAAAAGACTCGATATCTTCCACATTGATTTCATTGATATCCCGTTCAAAACCATCAATCAATACCAAAGCGGCATTACTGGCCCCGAAAGTAGAAATACTGCGGATCCAGAATTCGGATACACTGCCCGGCCTACCGGAAGTCTGCATGGCCTGGATGCCGGGTACATTGCCCGCTAAGGCATCAACCACAGAAGTACTGGGATTAGACTTGAGCTCCTCTACATTCACACTTGTGATGGCACCAGTAACCGATATCTTTTTCTGTTCACCAGTAGCTGTCACCACCACCTCATCCAAGACACTGGCATCTGCTTCTTTCATGGTGACGTTAACCACTCTTTGCTCTTTCAATAAAATCTCTTGCTTTTCATAACCAATATAACTAAAAATCAAGGTATGATAAGGTAGGACTTTAATACTATATTTCCCATCGGTATCGGTAATGGCTCCTAATCCGGGCATATTGCTGACAGCTATATTGACACCCGGCAGCGGTTCTTTGTTTGCATCAGTCACTACACCGGTCACGACCACTTCATCTTGTGCCCAAACATTCAGGGACATCCTCAGTAACACAATACATGTTAATAAAATAAATTTCTTCATCATCGAGTATAGGTTTTTGTTCATTATTCTTCTAGTGCTATTTTACGAATCACCTTATTACCGGTATCACCGATATAGAAGCATTTCCGCACTTCGTCATAGACAATGGCTTGCGGTTGATTAAATCGTGCTTCCGTACGTAAATCGCCATTGGCATATCCACTGGTGCCATTATTCCCTCGTCCAGCATAGGTACTCACTCTTCCCTGTGGTGTTAGAATCCGAATGGCATGGTTATTCCTGTCACAGAAATAGAAATCGTATTGATCTCCGCCTTGCTCCTCATAAGCCGGATTCTTTACGAATACCCCTTGCACCGGCCAATTCAAACGCGCATTGGTACCCACCCCGTCTTTATAACCCGAAGCATCTGCCCCACCAGCAATGGTATAGGGCGTTTTAAATATTTTCTTTTCATAATCGTAATCGGTACGCATAATAAAATGTCTATCACGTTCAATCAGGTAGGCATAATCACCTGAAGGATGCGGAACCATATAAACGGCAATGGCACTGTAGGGATTAGCAAATGCTAGTTTGTCTTCGCCAGTCTCAAAATCATACCTTCTTATGTCACCTGCCCTAAATCTTGAATAATATAATTCACCATTTTTTGGATGGACCATGGTACCATTCACACCACGAGCATAGACCTCGATGGGTTTATTCTGGAGGAAATCCGATGCACGGCTAAAGATGTAATTACCATATTTAGTATCGCTGGAATGGTTGTCTGAAACAATCATGTCTTGATTTTCATTTTGCATCCAGTTTATTATAGAGACTATACTAAAGCCGGTTCTAAAGTAACTCACATATTCTTTTTCGAAATCAATCAAGCGGCAACTATTGGCATCACCTGAAAAATAGAGGTGGTCGGGATTCTTTGGGTCAAATGTGAGCCACAAGATACCCTTAAATCCACCACAGTCATTAAACGGACCCTCTTTTTCTTCAAAATCACTAGTCACCTCGTAGTATTTGCCCAAAAAGGTAGAAACCAACCATTTTTTGATATAGGTAAAGGTTTCTTTCGCTTTGGCATGTGCCAACTCTTCACCGTCATCCCCCACAATATTGACCTCTATATTACCATCAAACGCCCCCGATGGAATGACACAGTACAAATTATTATTTTCCACAGTGATTACTTTGGCGGTTTTCCCACCAATACGTACTTGCGTTTTCGAGAGGTCATTCCCAAAATTCTCACCGTATATGACCAAGTTGCTCCCTAGTCCTCCTTCTTTTGGGAAGAAATCGGTAATGACAACCGGTTTAGACGGATCGTAACCCACTACTTGCTCTGCTTCATCTTGTTTACATTGAGCAAAGCAAAGCGCAATCAGCATGAGCACCATCCAATGAATGCGCCAACGCTTGATGTTAAGATTGTTTGTTATTTTCATATACCTATTGCTATTTATCCGGCAATACGCCGGGGTTTCCTACTGATTGTTTTTCTACATTTGCTGATTTTTTTGTATAACAGATGCTTCATAGACAAAGAAGATTTATGCTCAATCGTTTTAGCAATTGCAAACAACATCATAATTCCGTTATTACTTCAAAAAAGTGCATAGAATGGCCTGTTGCCAAAAAGCAGTGTTCTATTAATTTGTAAAAAATTGGCAAACGAATCGGTTTATCAAAAGCGGGTTAATCGCTGTTGATCATAAAAAAGATTGTTAAGTTGTCTTCATATTTATCATATTTATTAGTTAAGTTGAAAATTGATTTGTTGTATATTTCAAATAAGTTTAATCCGGATTAAAAGGTCTATATCGTATAATCGTTTCTAAAAGTTAGTGCTAGCAAAACTAGATATTCGATTTGTTTAAAACAAAGTTTAACATGAGGTTTTACCAAAAAATTTACGATAACGTTATCGTAAGAATGGGGTAAAACGGGCATTATTTTTTAATGGCAAACACAAAATCGTTAAATCAACATTTATGCTATAAATAAGCATTTAAGACCATTTTAATAAAAAATAGTGGTTCAAGCATCATGCTGATTTCAATAGACATTTCATGGTTTTATAATGCTTTAATTTCCATAATACAAAATGGTTCGTTTTCCTATAGATTACTACCAAATCAATGAAACAGCGAGACAAAACAGCGAAATGGTGATACAAAAAGTATAATTTTATTTTATAATAGTCATTATCTCTGTTTCGTTTGCTCACTATTCACTGCTTTAGTTATTATTTTATTTCCATCTATTACAAAACAATATAACGATCATTTATATCCGATAAATATTGGATTATCATTTTGCATATTGTGCATTATCTAACAATGCAACTGTGCACCACAGATAAGGAGCCTGCCCATGAAAATCACCCGCATTACGCGGCCGTTCATAATAGTACTGTTTGTCATTCTTCTTCCCTGTCCCGACACAAACCTCGGTCACATTATTACGCTCGTCGATATAGGAAACCAAAGCATTCCATGCTTTTTTTGCTGCCGGACCATATTCATTCGCATCCAACCATCCTTGTTTCACTCCTACAATAAACCCATAGGTAAACATGGCCGATCCAGATGTTTCCGCCCAGCAATCAGGTTGATCGATGAGCTGGTTCCACATACCATTTGATGTTTGATGTTGTTTTAAGCTTTTCATCATGGCTAGATAACCCTTCATAATCCGTGGACGGTCTGGGTGATCTTTTGGCAAATAACGGAGCAGATTGGCCATACCTACAGACATCCAACCATCACCACGTCCCCAATAATACGGAACATCTGGAGCATGGTAGAAGAGGCCATTGGGACGTTGTAATTCATCTAGGTAAAGCACCATCTCTTTGGACGCCCGATCAAGATATTTGGCATCACCAGTAACCTTAAAAGCTTCCAATTGCACTACGGTAATCATGTACATGTCGTCAATCCATAGACGCGTTTGCCAAGAATACCGTTTTTCTGCCCAGGCCTTTTCTTGGGGCTTGGCATTCTTGGGTAGCTCCCATTGTGTGTCTGCATAGGCCAATCCCATATCCAAATAGCGTTTACCTTTGTTTATTTGATACAGTTTAAGCGCAAGACTACCGAACATGTTATAATCTACATGATTCATCGGGGGTAATAAGACTTTTTCTCTGGAAAAAAAAGGTTCAAACTTGTTTTGTAAGAGCTTAATAAGCTTTTGATCGTTTACTTTGAGCGCATAATCGATTGCTCCATTCCAGGTACATACTTCAGCGTAATGAATGTACCTTCCAGCATACAGGTCGTGCCTTTCTTCGACAAAATGGTAAGACAAACGTTTGCCTATCTCTTGCGGAGTAAATCCTTTTGGAAAATCTGTTAGCAACTTGCTTTGCGCTTGAACGAATAAAAACTGAGAAGGTAATAAAAACAACAATAAAAATATTTTTTTACGCATAATATTGATTTTTACTTTTTTGATTTAATAATGATGTCCGTATTAACTAGCCCCTACTTCTTAGCACTTATGATCCAGTGGCATCTATTTAGCCATACTTCCGGAGGATATTTTACTTATAAAAGGATACAGTAAACGTTTGCACAACACGAGCACAAAAATGGGATTCTGACAGTGCGCTATTTCGGGTAAAAAATGTTTCGCTGATAAAGTAGATTTTTTCCATAAAAAAGATTTTTAGATTTCGGCTATTTTACTTGCTTCCAAGTAAAACCGGTTAGTTACTTGATTCAAAGCAAAGTAAAACAATTTAGTAGAATAATAAAAAGCCATTTTATCTTAATTGTTCCACAAATCGTATCAACACCTTAAGAGCAGAAAGCTTAAAGCGGAAAGTGTTTTGAGTTGTAAGTTTAAGTTCTACGTTATAAGAGCAGAAAGGGAAAAACAGAAAGCGAAGAGCTGAAAGCCATCAGTTAAGTTGTAAGTCATACGTTTTAAGAGCTGAAAGCGAAAAGCTATCAACTACCAGGACGTCATGTCGGCCGAAGTGGAGACATCTCCATTTTAAGGGAGAGATTCCTCGACTATGCTCGGAATGACGCACAACCAACAACCAACACCGCCCGCTACTCCATTTCCCCTCCAATAACCGTATTATCTGGTATAATAGCACGTTTCTTAATGACAATAATACCATCCTTTACGGTATATGTAGGAAAATCACCATCTGGCAAATGTGCTCCCCCTTTAATCTGTACATTGTTTCCAATGGCGCAGCTTTTATCTAGAATAGCTGTATCGATATAACAATTTTCACCTACCCCTACAATAGGTTCTCCTTGTTGTTTCGCTGCTTCCAGTTCTTCCAAACTTTGGTAAAAATCACTTCCCATCATATAGGTATTCTTGATAACGGTACCCAAGCCAATGCGCGAACGCACGCCGATAACAGAACGTTCAATTTCCTTGGCGGCCACAATACACCCGTCAGCTACGATGGTATGGATGAGCGTAGTAGCCGCAATCTTGGAAGGTGGTAGCATCCGTGGTCGAGTAAAAATACTCTGTTTATCAAATAAATTAAATGCTGGGATTTCATCGGTTAAGCCGATGTTCGCTTCGAAAAAGGAATCGATGTTCCCAATATCCGTCCAATAACCATCATATTGATAGCTGATGACCTTCCGTTGTTCGGTAATGGCATCCGGAATCAGTTCTTTTCCAAAATCCAAACCCAGGTTGTTAGCCAATAGATCGTTCAACACACCTTTACTGAAAACATAAATACCCATGGAAGCGAGGTACTCCCTTCCCGCTGCCTTCATATCATCGTTTACTTCAGAACTCCAGTCGACCAGCAATTCGCTCTTAGGCTTTTCGATAAAAGAAGTGATGTTGCTTTCGTCGTCCGATTTGAGGATACCGAAAGAGGTGGCATCCTTGGCATTCACCGGTATGGTGGCAATGGTAATTTCGGCCTTCCTACTGATGTGGAATTCAATCATTTCCTGAAAATCGATCTGATACAACTGGTCACCTGAAAGGATAAGAATGAAATCGTAATCATGATTAACCATGTAGCGCTGCGAATGCCGCACCGCATCGGCCGTTCCCTGAAACCATTTATCACCTTCTATGGTCTGTTCTGCGGCGATGATATCGACAAACCCCTTACTAAACACACTAAAATTATAGGTGTTTTTGATATGCGTATTTAGGGATGCCGAATTGTATTGTGTCAGCACGAAAATCCGGTTGAACCCTGAATTTAAACAATTCGATATCGGAATATCAACCAAACGGTATTTACCTGCAATAGGTACAGCTGGTTTAGAACGTGTGTCAGTTAAAGGTGCCAGCCGTGTTCCCCGCCCACCGCCAAGCACAATAGAAATTACCTTCGGAGTCATATCAGTCAATTAGTTTTTTATACACTGCATTATATTTTTCGGCCGATTTTTCCCATGAAAAATCCAAGGCCATCATCTTCTTCCGCAACGCCGTTTTAAATGCGGCGGTTTTCTGGTGGATAACGAATATACGTTCAATAGCCTCTATCAGGACGTCTACACTGGCCTCTTGAAAAAGCAACCCATATCCCCCTTCATCTACATCTTTTACCGTATCTTTCAACCCACCGGTAGCATGTACCACCGGTATAGTACCGTAACGCATAGCATACAACTGATTCAAGCCGCAAGGTTCTACGCGAGAAGGCATCAATAGGTAGTCGGCCGCTGCATAAATCTGATGTGCTAGCTTTTCATTATAACCCAAAAACAGACCTAAATGTTGTGAGAAATCTTTCGAAAGCATTTGCAGCGACTTTTCAATACCTGGGTCGCCAGAACCTAATACGAAGAAATTGATCTGCCCAGCGTATTGTGTTAACACCCGTTGTATGGTTTGTGGCAACAAATCTGCCCCCTTCTCTAAAGCAAACCGACCGATGAATACCAACAAGGGCAATTGACTGTTTAATCCGTAAGCCGCACTTAATTCTTTTTTGTTGGCTAGTTTTCCCTTCGTCACGCTACTTGCCTGAAAATGATATGTCAGCATCGGATCTGTAGCGGTATTCCACACCAGGGTATCAATCCCATTTACGATGCCATACGACTTGGCTCTTTCGGCCGAAAACAGACTTTCGAGCCCGTTCGCTTGGACATATAGTTCGGCCAAATAACCCTCCGATACGGCCGTATAAGCCCAACAACATTTGATCAAGGCAGCTAAGGGATTAATCATGCCATCCCAATCGAGCAATCCCCAACGCCATGTATCAAAAGAGGGCATCCATGCGGCCATATGCCAATGCATCCAACCTTGATATTGCGCGTTATGCACGGTACCAACCGTAGGCACACCCTTCAAAAAACTGAACTGTGCAGCATACTCGATGTAGAATGGAATAAGCCCCGCATGATGGTCATGGCAGTGAACGATATCTGGACGAATCTGACGGGCACAGAGCCAATCTAAAGCCGCATGTTGATAGGCTAAAAACTGTTCACTTTCATCAGCATAACCGTATACTTCCGGCCGATCTAACAATTTCTCGATATGAATGAGGTAAAATTCAAAGCCTAGTGTGTCTGCTTGCTCTTTTAGTACGGTATAAGGATAAGTAATAGATCCCTGTTGGATACTTCCTGTATGCACAGATAACCATTCATGCTGTTGCACAAAAGGTTTATCATAATAAGGGATAACTACCGATGCACGGACACCCGCCATGTGTTGATACTTGGGCAGTGCCCCAAGCACATCGGCTAACCCCCCTACCTTAGCTACAGGGTAGCACTCTGCTGCGAAATGAATGACATGCATGGTATGTAAGTTTTACGTTGTAAGTTGTAAGTTTTAAGTGATACGTCTAGGATACTTAGAACGTAAGACTTACTACTTATAACTTTTTATTTTTTATTTTTTAATTTCTTCAATACCACTCCACTCAACGGTGGTAAAGTCAAAACAGCAGAATAAGGCTTATCCATCCAATGGATAGCTTCGGCTACTACTGCCAGATTACCCACACCACTTCCATGATATATGGTATCATCCGTATTGAGCAACACCGTATAGGTCCCTTCATGGGGGAGACCAAAACGGTATCCTTCTCGTACAACGGGAGTCAGATTAAGCACCATAATCAAGTCATCGGCTGTATGATTTCCTTTTCGGTAATAAACCAAAACAGAATTTTCATGATCACCCAGCTCAACCCATTCAAAACCTTCTGATGAAAAGCTTTTTTCATAAAGGGCTGGTTCGCTTCGGTATAAGGCATTCAAGGCACCTATTAACTTGAATAATCCATAATGCGGTGCATAATTAAGCAAATGCCAATCAAGCGACTGGTTACAGTTCCATTCGGCCGTTTGCCCAAATTCACCTCCCATAAAGAGCAATTTGGTGCCCGGATGGGTAAACATATACAGATACATCGTCCGTAAGTTGGCAAAGCGCTGCCAATTGTCGCCCGGCATTTTATAAACCAGTGATTGCTTACCGTGTACGACTTCATCATGCGACAACGGCAACATAAAGTTTTCGTGAAAAGCGTATACTGTACTAAAGGTCAATTGCTGGTGGTTGTATTTTCGGTAGATCGGATCTTGCTTAAAATAGTTTAACGTATCATGCATCCAGCCCATCATCCACTTCATACCAAAGCCCAGACCACCTACAAATGTCGGTCTGCTTACACCAGGCCAAGCAGTTGACTCCTCCGCAATCGTCTGTACATCTGGAAAATGTGCATATACCGCTTCATTCAATTCCTTTAAAAAACTGACAGCTTCTAGATTCTCCCGTCCCCCATACTCATTCGGAATCCATTCGCCAGCCTGACGCGAGTAATCCAGATAAAGCATCGAAGCCACTGCATCCACTCGAAGTCCATCAGCGTGGTAACGTTCTAGCCAAAATAACGCATTACTGATTAGAAAGGCCCGCACTTCATTACGTCCATAGTTAAAAATGTAAGAGCTCCAATCGGGATGATAACCTTTACGCGGATCAGCATGTTCGTATAGGTGAGAACCGTCAAAACGGTATAAGCCATGTGCATCGCCCGGAAAATGTGACGGGACCCAGTCCAAGATAACGCCTATTTCGTTTAAGTGGAGCTGTTCGATGAGGTACATCAGCTCTTGTGCTGGTCCATACCGTGACGTGGCTGCAAAATAACCGGTAATCTGGTAGCCCCAAGATGGATAAAAAGGATGCTCCATGAGCGGCATGAACTCGACATGAGTAAATCCTGTTTCTTTGATATAGGGAATGAGTTTATCTGCAATTTGTCCGTAAGTTAGCAACTTATCCGGTTGTTCCGGATCCCGCATCCACGACCCTAAGTGCATTTCGTAAACCGACATGGGTCGATTGAGTCCATTGCGGGCAGACCGATTGGCCATCCAATCGCCGTCTTTCCATTCGTACCAGGTCGTCGCTATGGTAGAGGCGGTTTTGGGTGGTACTTCCCAAGCTAAGGCAAAGGGGTCTCCTTTTTCGAGCACTTCACCACTGGTCGTATGGATGACGTATTTATATCGCTCGCCTAAAGGAACATGAGCAATGAACCCTTCCCAAATACCCGAACCGTCCCACCGAACATAAAGTGGATGTGCATGCGGATTCCAACCATTGAAATCGCCCACGACATAAATCGCTGTGGCATTGGGGGCCCAAACAGCAAAATAGGTTCCCGTTTGTCCGTTATTCTCCAAATGATGTGCACCAAACTTCTCGTAGAGCTTATAATGTTTACCTGATCGGAATAGGTCTACATCAAATGCAGTGAACAACGAAAATACCTCGACAGATTTATGCATAATTTAGTTTTTTAGTTTTAAGTCGTAAGTAATACGTTTTAAGACTGAAAGCTTAAAGCGAAAAGCTATCAACTATCAGGACGTCATGTCGACCGAAGTGGAGACATCTCCATTTTAAGGGAGGGATTCCTCAACTATGCTCGGAATGACGCACAACCAACAACGAACAACCAATAACTAACAACGACCAACCAACAACCCCTACTCCACGACGATGGTTTTAAAGTCTTTGTTGACCTCTACCGTGGGTACTCCTGCTTCTTCGCTCCAATCAACCGTACGATTATCTACCCAGATACGGTTTATCTGAAAAGGTAATCCGATGAAATGAAGCTGATAAGTCTCATACCGCTCTGTAAATAAGCCTTCCATGCTTTGGTTTAACACCAGATTATTCTTACTACCTTGCAGGGTCAATTTTTTCTCCAAATAAATTTCCTGTTCATAGGCAAAGGTATCTCCGTGGTCCTCGTAAATATACGAATTAACAGTTGAAATACCATAATAAACATGAAGACTTAACGTATTTACCAATTTTAAATCCACATATTGCATGGGTGGAAACTCAGGAATCACGGAACCCGCCTTGATAAAGATAGGCATTTGGTCGAGCGGTGTCTTCACATCCAACTCCAATCCTCCGGTTAACAAAGTATGCGTCCAATAGTCGTACCAATCTCCTTTGGGTAAATATACCTTTTTACTGGTTTGACCTGAATTAACAACGGGCGACACCAAGATTTTATCTCCAAATGAAAACTCTTCTTCGCGGGGAATATTACTGGATATCTCTTGTTCAAGCATCGCAAGGGGTCTCAAAATAGGAAAACCATACCGCGCTTGCTCCCAAAATACCGAATAAATATAGGGTAAAAGTTTATAACGTAGTTCTATGAACTTTTTGTTAATGGCTTCAAATGCCTCTCCAAAGCTCCATGGTTCGCGCTCGCGTGTATCACCTGCTGAATGTGCGCGCATAAATGGGGAAAACACGCCCAATTGAATCCATCGTGTGAACAATTCGCCGTCGGGTTCACCGCTAAAACCTCCGATATCCGTACCGCAAAAAGACAATCCAGAAACCGACAAGCGCTGTAATTGCAGCATACCTAAACGCAGATGCTCCCATGTAGCCACATTATCGCCCGTCCATACAGAAGAATAACGCTGTGTGCCTGCATAAGCGGCCCGTGTAATGGTAAATGGCCGTTTCCCCTTATTTAGTTTTTTCAAGCCATCATAGGTAGCCCGTACCATCTGCATGCCGTATACATTATGGGCTTTGCGATGCGAACCACGGTAACCATCGTAGTTATGACGTACATCATTTGGAAAGGTACCACGCCCAAATACGGCAGGTTCATTCATATCATTCCATACTCCCGCCACACCCGCATCTACCAGACCTTTAAATAATCCGCCCCACCAAGTACGGGCATCTGGATTGGTAAAATCTGGAAATTGACACCTACCTGGCCATACATGGCCTTCCATAAAATAATCATCGCCTCGCCTACAAAAGTATTTATGCTCCTTCCCTTCTTTAAACACCCAATAATTATCATCCACTTTAATGCCCGGATCGATGATGACTACGGTTTTGAATCCGTCGTCTGTTAGCGACTTAATCATTTTCTTGGGGTCAGGAAAATAATGTTTGTTCCAAGTAAAACAACGATAGCCGTCCATATAATCGATATCCAAGTAAATGGCATCGCAAGGAATTTGTTTAGTTCGAAAATTTTGCGCCAACTCGCGTACTTTGTTTTCAGGATAGTAACTCCAACGGCATTGATGGTAACCCAATGCCCACATAGGAGGTAAATAATGGGTGCCCGTAATGCTGTGATAGCCTTTCACCACATCCATCATGTGTGGACCATGTATGTAGTAGTATTGCAATTCACCACCTTCCGACCAAAAACTAGTTTGGTCGTGCACCTCACAGGCAAAATCAAAATAAGTCTTGAAGGTGTTATCAAAAAAAATACCGTAAGCATCTCCATCATTCAACCCGATATAGAAAGGAATGCTCCGATATAGTGGGTCTTGGTCGAAAGAGAATGAATACGTATCCGAATTCCAGTTGGTTAAACGTTTTCCACGTAAATTTAAATGGGTCGGCTTATCGCCCAAGCCATAAAACGCTTCCTGCGCTTGCGCCACTTTCGTGCAGTATACATAGTAACCTCCAAAATCGGAATTTTCCTCCCAATGCATGGGCGAATGATCCTGATTCATGGTTTTACCTTCCCGATCTCGGAAACTGATCAAAAAATCTGCTTTATTAACCACACAGGTTACCGTATTGGTGCTTACGGTATAACAATCGGCCTCTTCCTGAAAGGCATAGAGCGCCACGTGCTGATCGGGATTGGAGACAGCATAAGAAAAATCATCTAGAAATTGCCCATGAGGAGCCAATCGCACCCGAATAATTTCATCGCTTACTACCTTGACTTCTACAGTGGCTGAACCGTCTGTGAATAAGTAACTGTTTTCCTTTTGCTGATAACCGGTAACGCATTCGAGGTATTTTTTTTCGATTTGCGGCAAATCTAACACCGGATTATTCACATGCTGTATGCCCGATTCCAGTGTTTGTTCTGTTACGATATCTGTTATTTCTTGGTTGCTCGTTTCTGCCATACTCCTCCTAGGTTGTTATTCGTACGGCCAAAATACATTATTTGTATAAGCAAAACAATAAGGAAGGATAAAGTTTTTATTGAAAAATAACTG
>Ga0182744_1000747_pt1 | contig 29708 bp, 26 predicted proteins | sample eDN3rd30CKraftMG_FD_128525 | JGI IMG/M metagenome (GOLD analysis project Ga0182744, IMG submission 128525) | Enriched Miracle-Growth compost microbial communities from Emeryville, California, USA - eDNA 3rd pass 30_C Kraft MG (version 2) (version 2) ... | reverse complement strand
GGACCGGCGCGGTCGCGGCGACGCTCTCCGTGCTCGCGTTCCTTCATCCGGCGCAAGCCGCCTATCCGGATCAGCCGATCCACCTCATCTGCGGTTATTCCGCGGGCAGCGGCGCCGACATCATCGTCCGGTATTTCGCGGCCAAGCTCGAGAAGCTTTCCGGCCAGAGCGTCGTCGTCGAGAACCGGCCGGGCGCGTTCGGCAACATCGCCACCCAGTCCACGGTGTCGTCGAAGCCCGACGGCTACCGCATCATGCTGAGCGGCACCGCGACGGTGGTCGGCAACATCTTTCTCATCAAGGATATTCCGTTCGACCCGATCAAGGACCTGCAGCCGGTTTCTTCCCTGCTTCGCAACGGGTTCATCCTGACGGTAGCGCCCAACAGCCGGATCAACTCCGTGTCGGAGCTTGTCACCGCGCTCAAGGGCAAGAGCAATGCGAAGTACGGGCAATCGAGCGGCAACTCGCTCGCTTCGGCGGAACTGTTCATGGCCCGGACCGGCACCAAGGCCGAGCGGGTCAGCTACAAGAATTCCGCCGAGATGGTGCCCGATATCGCCTCCGGCGATCTCGATTTCGCGATGATCGACGCCGTGTTCGCCATCGCGCAAGCCAAGCAGAACCGCATCAAGCTGCTCGCGGCAACCCCTCCCACCCGCGTTCCCGGCGCGCCGGATGTCCCGACCATGAGCGAATCCGGCATCTCGGGCTATGCCTTCGCGGCCAATTGGGCGGCATGGTTCCCGAAAGGCACGCCGCGGGAGATCGTGCAGAAGATGCACGACTGGCTCGACCAGATCGTGCGGTCCGAAGAAACCAAGGAGTTTCTCGCGCGCAACGGCGCCGACCCGCTGCCGAATTCGGTCGAGGGCACCGAAGCGCTCATCAAGGCCGACTACAATACCTGGGCGAACGTGGCCGAGGTGGCCCGTCTGGAAAAACAGTAAGGCGTAGCGAACTTCGAAAAGAAAATCCGGCGCGAGCGAAACGCGAGGGCCCGCGCCGGCTTTGATGCAGCCACGACAATCGTGACCCGAATGAGCAAACGAAATCCGGGAAGCCGGCGGCGCATATCCACGCGACGCCGCCGTCGCTCCCGCGCCTCGCTCAATGCGGCTACGGGCTGCCGTCCCGGTCCGCCTGAACGAGTTCCGCGCGGCGATCACTCGGTCTTGATGACGATCGGCAGCAGCTTGCGCGACAGGTCGGGCTGCACCTCCAGGATCCTCGCCGACTTGTTTCCTTCATGAGACTGCGCCGACAGTGTCGTCGGCAGGGTCAGGCCGGTCTCGAAGTTCTTCAGCGACTCAAGCGCCTTGACGAAGCCTTCGCGCGTGAGATTGGGGCCGGCGCGCTTCAACCCCTCGAGGAAGGTCAACGCACCGCCATAGGCGAGGACGTCACTGCCTTCCGGACGTCCCTGACGCGCGTATTCGGAGAACCGCTTCTCGAACTTCGCGCGAAACTCCGCCATCTTCGGTTCGTTCGATTCCGGCAGTTCGTTGAGCGTGATGATGTTCTGCGTGCCCGCGGCGGCGTTGCCGACCGTCGCCGGATAGGAACGGCTGGACGAAGCGTTGGAGCCGAGAATCTTCGCCTTCACGCCCAGTTGGCGCGCCTGCCGCGTCACGACCGCGGCGGGACCATGAATAGCGTAAACGATGAGCACCTCGGGATCGGCGGCGCGCACGCGCAGGATCTGCGACGTGAAGTCCGTATCGGTAACGTTGAAGACCTCCTCGGTGATCTGGAGGCCCGACTTCCCTTTCAGGCGCGCCTGGATGCTTTCGACGCCGCGCTTTCCATATTCGTCCGATTGCCGGACGATCGCGATGCGGGTTGCCTTGAGCGTGTCGGTGACGTAGTCCGCAATCGCGGCGCCCTGCAGCCGGTCATTGAGCGTGCTGACCCGGAACAGATTCGGGATCAGGGTGTCGGAAGCCGCCGGGGTCGATGCAATGGAAATCATGACCGGCACGGTCGACTGCTTGATCGACGGCACCAGCGCCGCCACGATCGAGCTCGTCGAGGGGCCGAAGATCGCAAAGACCTTTTCGGAATCGGTCAGCTTCTTGAACGCGGCGATCCCCTTCGGCGGCGAGCTCTCGTCGTCTTCCGACGACCAGGCGATGCTGCGCCCGTGAACGCCGCCGGCGGCGTTGGCTTCCTCGAAGGCAAGGATGGCGCCGGCCAGATTGCTGGTCCCGAAGCTCGCGGCCGGGCCGGTCATGCTCGAGATGACGCCGATCTTGATCTGATTACTCGAAACGCCGGTTGAGTCCGCGAGCGCCGCGCCCGACGCCACCCACGCCAGCGTCAATGCGGCGCCAGCCGACCTGAAAAGCGTGTTCAACAATCGCATGTCATCACTCCCTGAGGCGGGCACAAGCTCTCTGGCGGCCCGAGCCTTCGAAGACTATGCGAAAGGTCTTCGCGGAAACAACCGGAATTTCCGTTACTCGTATATAGTTTCCGTTTTCCGGAAATTACGATGGAGCGCCGGATGCGGATGCCGGCGCACCGCCGCGCGCATCGCGCCGGCCTTCCCGTTCGCAGGCGGCCGCAACCGCTCGCGATTGGAAAGCGACGGTGCAAGGCGATGTCGATTGTCTTCAGGACGGCTCGAAATCCCACGCGGGCTGCGTATCCGGCAGATGTTGCAGCGCGCGCTGCAACTTCGCGGCGGCGGAGCGCAATTCGGCAAGCACGGCCTTGAGCTTCTGCGGGCGGCCGATGCGTTCCCAGACCGCGGAGACCGTCACCGAATAGACGACGCCGACGCCCGGCAGCTCGATGGGACAAGATACCGCACCCACGCCGAGCTCGATCTCGTCCTGGCAAACCGAGTAGCCCTGCTTGCGGATCAGGCTGTACTCGCGCTTGATCTCCTCGAGTCTCGTCTTGGTCGCGCGGGTCATCTTGACCAGGGGCGCCGTGAGCACCTCGGTCACGACCGCATCGTCCTGAAACGCCAGGATCGCCTTCGCGGAGGCCGCGGCATTCGGCGGCATCGATTGCCCGGGGAAGACATAGCCGCGCACCCCGCGCGCCGGCACCGCCCAGGCGATGGCCCGGATCTGCGTGCCGTCGAAGCGCGCCAGGAAGCAGGTTTCGCCGGCGCGGTCCGATGTCGCATCCAGCACGTTCTGCACGGCCAGACGCAGCTTGCCCGCGGGCGTCGCCGCGTGAACCAGCCGCAGCAATCGCGCGCCGGGCTTGTAGGTCTTGCGCGTGGTTCCCTCCGCGACGATCAGGTTCGCCTTCTGCAGCCCGGCGATCAGCCGGTGTGCGCTGCCGAGCGGAAGTCCGCATACTTGGGCGATATCCGAGAGGCCGATCGAGGAAGGCGCGCTGGCGATCGCCTCCAGCACGACGACGTAACGATCGAGCGGCGAGCCCTTCTTCTGCGGAGCCATGAGGGTGTCCTTGCGAATGGCAATGGGTGATTTCGACGCGAGCACGCCCTCTCATATACTTTTCGAAAAACGGAAACAATATCCCATATTCCGGAACCACGTATTGCCTTCCGCGATCGTCCTGGTCTAATGCAGCAAAGAACGGCCGCGACAGCGGCCGAGGGAGGATGCGAAGACGGTGTTGATCGTCCAACTGCTGATAAACGCGATTGTCGCCGGCAGCATCTATGCGCTGATAGGCCTCGGCTTCGTGCTGCTCTATCGCGGCACGAAGATCGTCCACTTCGGATTGGGCGAGCAGGCGACGCTCGGCGCCTATCTGGTGCTGATGCTCCAGATGTTCGTCGGCATGTCGTTTGCGGCCGCCGTCGCCGCCTCCCTCGTCCTGTCCGCCGTCGTGGGCCTGCTGCTCGACCGCTGGATCCTGCGCCCGATCAGCAAGCACGACATTCTCATCCAGATCATCGCGACGCTCGCGATCGGCTTCGTGATCCGCGAGGGCATCCGCGCGCTGATGGGTCCGAACGCCTGGCCGTTCCCGTTCCTGCTGCCTCCCGACCCGATCCAGGTCGCCGGCATTTATTTCGCCTGGTCGAACGCCGCCGTGCTGATCGCCGCCGCGGTCAGCATGCTCGTCCTGTTCGGGCTGTTCACCTTCACGCGCTTCGGCAAGGCCATCCTGGCATCCTGCGAGAACCGCATCGGCGCGTTCCTCGTCGGAATCCCCGTTCCCGTCGTCGTGTCCAGCATCTGGTGCATCACGTCGGTGTTCGCCGCGCTGGCCGGCATCCTCATCGCCCCGATCGTCACCCTGACGCCCGACATGGGCTGGATCGCCATCAAGGGCTTCTCGGCCGCGGTGCTCGGCGGCTTCGGCAGCCTGCCCGGCGTCGTGGTCGCGGGGTTCACGCTCGGCGTGCTGGAGACGCTCGCCGGCACCTACATATCGACCGCCATGAAGGATGCGATCACCTACATCGCCCTGATCGCCATCATCATCGTCCGGCCGCACGGGCTGTTCGGCAAGGCGCAGGTCTCGAAGGTGTAGGATGGGATCGAAACGCGCCCTGCTGACTGCCATCGCGATCGTTGCCCTCGGCGCTCTCCCGTTCGTCGCCGAGGAATACCGGCTGTTTCAGGCGCAGATCATCGCCTCGACCGCCATCATATCGCTCGGCCTGGTGGTCCTCACCGGCATCGCCGGGCAGATTTCGCTCGCGCAGGCGGCTTTCGCGGCGGTCGGCGCCTACGGATCGACGCTGGCGGCGATCCGGCTGGGGATCGCGCCCTGGTTCGGCATTCCCGTGCTCGCGATCCTCAGCGCGGGCATCGGATATGCGCTGGGCACGGTGACGCTGCGCGTCGCCGGGCATTACCTCGCGCTCGCGACCCTGGCGCTGACCGCGACCGTCCAGGTCTTCCTGGTTCACTCGGACTCGATCACCGGCGGCGCGGCCGGCCTTGCGGTCCCGCCGCTTGCGCTGGGCGGCATCGTCCTGAGCAGCGCCCGCGACCAGTATTTCGTCGTGATGCCGATCGCCATCCTGATCTTCATCGCCGTTTCCAACATCCTTCACTCGCGCTTCGGTCGCACGCTGACGGCACTGCGCGAAAGCGAGGTGGCGACCGGAACGCTCGGCCTCAACGTGCTGCACTACAAATCCCTCGCCTTCGCGATCTGCGCCTTCCTCGGCACGGTCGGCGGAGGCATCCAGGCGTTCCAGACCGGCTATCTCGATCCCAACACGTTCGGCATCGTCGAATCCGTTCTGTATCTCTCGGTGATCGTCATCGGCGGCTTCCGCTCCGCCACCGGCGCGGTGATCGGCAGCGCGGTGTTCGTGCTGGTCCCGGATCTGCTGGGCCCATTCCAGACCTACAAGGGAGTGATATTCGGCGTCCTGCTGCTGCTCATCGTCGTGACGTTCCCCCACGGCCTCTCCGAATTGAGCCGCCGTGTCTTCGCTCTCGTCAAACAGCGGTGAGGCGGGAATGAACACTTCCGACATCGTCCTCGATATCTACCGGCTCACCGTCCGGTTCGGCGGCCTTGTCGCGCTCGATCAGGTCAGCTTCCAGGTCGGCGCGCGGCGCATCCATAGCGTGATCGGCCCCAACGGCGCAGGCAAAAGCACCGTGCTGAACGCCATCTTCGGGCTGAGCCGCGCTTCCGAAGGCTCTATCCGGCTGTTCGGCAACGACATACTCGGCCTCCGCTCCGACAGGATCGCGGCGCTCGGCGCGGCGCGCACTTTCCAGAACACCGAACTGTTCCTGGAGATGTCGGTGCTGGAGAACGTCATCGTCGGAGCGCACCGGGACGCCGCTTACGGGCTGACCGGCGCCGCGCTGCGAACGCCGCAGTTCCAGCGCCATGAGAAGGCCACCCGGGAATTCGCCGAAAGCATTCTCGACGACCTCGGCCTTGGCGACGAGCGGCACACGACCGCGGGCAACCTTCCGTTCGGAAAGAAGCGGTTGCTGGAGTTGGCGCGCGCGCTCGCCACGCGCCCGAAGCTGATCCTGCTCGACGAGCCCGCGGCCGGATTGCGCGCGCTCGAGATCGAGCAGCTCAACGCCTCGCTCGTCAGGCTGCGCGACGAGCGCCGGCTCACGATCCTGCTGATCGACCACGTCATGCAGGTGGTCATGCAGATTTCCGATGTCGTGACGGTTCTCAATTTCGGACGAAAGATCAGCGAAGGCACGCCCGACGTCGTCAGCCGGGACCCGGAAGTCCGGCGCGCCTATCTGGGGAGCGCGACCGCCCATGCTGAAGCTGTCTGAGGTGCGCGCCGGCTACGGCGCGGTCGAGGTCCTGCACGGGATATCGCTGGAAGTGCGCCCCGGTTCGATCGTCGCCCTGCTCGGCGCGAACGGCGCCGGAAAGAGCACGACCCTGCATGCGCTGACCGGCTTCCTGCCCTTCACCGGCACGGCGACGTTCCGCGACCGGTCGCTCCGCAACCTGCGGCCGGACAGAATCGTGCGCGCCGGCATCTCCATGGTGCCGGAACGCCGCGAGCTTTTCACCGCCATGACGGTCGCCGAGAACCTTGCGCTCGGCTCCTTCAGCCGCCGCGACGCGGCCGGCGTTCGCCAGGACCTGGAATTCGTCCTGGAGCTGTTCCCGCGCTTGCGCGAGCGTCACGGCCAGATCGTCGGCACCATGTCGGGCGGCGAGCAGCAGATGCTGACGATCGCCCGTGCGCTGATGGCCCGCCCGCAGGTCCTGCTCCTCGACGAGCCCTCGCTCGGGCTGGCGCCGCAGCTCATCGAGGAAATCTTCGAACGCATCGTGCGCATTCGCGCGAGCAACCCCGAGCTCTCGGTCCTGCTCGTCGAGCAGAACGCCAACATGTCCCTCGAAATATCGGATTACGCCTATGTGATGGAATCCGGCAGCATCGTTCTTCACGGCTCTCCGCGCGAGCTGCGCGACGATCCTGCCGTCCAGCGCGCCTATCTCTACGCGGCCTCTCACTAGAATCTCCCGCATATCCAGCCAACCGGGACGGGAGACGACCGGCGGTGACGGGCATGCGGACGGGAAAACGACTTTGAGTGAAAATGGAGACTGGATGTTCTTCGAAAATGTGAGTGCGCTTGTCGCCAACAATGCAAGGGTCCGTCCCTTCCGCGCAGCAGTGGTGCAGAACGATACGGTCGTGACCTATCAGGAGCTCGAGCGGCTGGTCGGCCAGAGCGCCGCGCTGTTCCGCGAGCTCGGCCTGGCGTTGGGCGACCGCGTCGCCGTCTGCATGCCCGACACCGCCGAGCAGCTTGTAACGATTTTCGCGCTGCTGCGTCTGGGCGCCGTCGTCGTGCCGATGGACGTGCGCTGGACCGCGGCGGAAGTAAGCAAGGTCGCGCAGCAGTTTCACGTCGCGGCGATCGTCACGGGCGGCGTGTCGCATCTGCAGCCGGAAAGGTCCGTCCGCGTCGTCCGGATGGACCCGTCGCTTTGCGCGCGGCGCGACGCGGCGACGCCGCTGACCGATTGGCCGACCACGCCCGAGTCTCCCGCCATGCTGTCGTTGTCGTCCGGCACCACCGGCGGCGGCCCGAGCGGCCCCCTGCTGACGCACGATCTGTATTGCCAGCGGCTGATCTGCGACGTCCTTTCGCAGGGCTTTCACATGGACGACGTGAACCTCTGCGCCACGCCGCTCTATTTCGGCGCCGGCCGCAACATCACGCTGTCGAACCTGCTGGTCGGCGCGACGGTCGTGCTCCATCCGCCGCCCTACGAGGTCGAAGCGCTCGTCGCCGCCGTCGCCAGGCACAACGTGACGTCCATGTTCCTCGTGCCGACGCTGCTGCGCAGGCTGCTGGCGCTGCCCGACGAAGGGCGTCTTCTTTTCCCCACGCTGCGCGTCCTCATTTCGAGCGGAGCCGCGCTTCACGCGGAGGAGTTCGAGGAGGTGCGGCGACGGCTCACCCCCAACCTGATGAACGTCTATGCAACGACGGAAGCAGGCACCCTGTCGGTGCTGCTGACCGAGGATTCAGGGCAGCACCACGGCTCGGTCGGCCGTCCCGCCTTCTTCACGGAAGTCGAGATCGTCGATCAGGAAGGCCGGCGGCTGCCGACGGGCGAGATCGGCGAAATCCGCTACCGCGGGCCGGCGACGCCCGAGGCCGTGGTATCGAGCGACTCGCGCACGGTGGTGGCATTGAAGGACGGATGGTTCCATCCCGGCGACCTTGGCTATTTCGACAAGCAGGGGCTGCTCTACGTCGTGGGCCGCACGAAGGACATTATCATACGCGGCGGCGTCAATATCTTCGCCAACGAGATAGAGGCGGTCCTCACCAATTGCGACGACGTGCTCGATGCCAGCGTCGTGGCGGCATCTTCCGCCGAGTTCGGCGAGCAGGTCGCCGCCTTCGTCGTCGCCCGCCCGGCGGTGACCCCGGAGTTCCTCGTCGACCGCTGTCGCGCATCGCTCGCAAGCTACAAGATCCCCGATCACTGGTTCTTCGTCGACGAGCTGCCGAAAAGCGCGATCGGCAAGGTCAACAAGAACGCGCTCCGCGAAATGCTGCCGCCCGAACTGCGCCTTCCCGATCCGGCCGGCAGAACCGGCGGCGCGCCGAAGAACGCCCAATCCAGCAACCGATAACGCATCAGGAATTATGTAATGAAAGCAGTACGAGCGGACGTCGTCGGCAGCCTCCTGCGGCCTGACTATCTTCTCGCGGCGCGCCGCGCCGGCCGCAAGGGCCTCGCCTCGTCTTCCGATGTGCGGGCCGCGGAAGATCGCGCCATCGCCGAGGCCGTCGCGCTGCAGGAGCGCTGCGGCATCGATGCCGTAACGGATGGCGAGTTCCGCCGCACGAACTTTATCGCCACCATGCCCGCGACCCGGTCGGACCCGGTTCCGGTTCGTGGCTTCGCGCTGGTCGAGACCGAGGCCGACTGGATCGCCCTGTGGAAGGACGAGCACGGCAACCACGCTCCGCTGGTCGAAGGGAAAGTCATCAAGCGCGCGCTCGTGGTCGACAAGATCCAGGCCGATACCGACTTCGCGGCGCAGGAATTCGATTTTCTCGCCCGGCAGGTGCGGACGAGCCGGGCGAAATTCACCTTCCCCGCGCCTAGCTGGCATCGGGTCGCCTGGCATCCCCAGCATTCCGCAGGCGCCTACGCGACCCCGCGCGACTTCCTGCTCGCCATGCGCGACTACACACGCGCGCTGGTCGAACGGCTGATCGCTCACGGCTGCGACTACATCCAGCTCGACGCGCCCAACTACGCCCAGTGGCATTGCGATCCCTCGGTTCGCGCCCAGTTCGCCGCGCAGGGCCGCGACATGGATGCCGAACTGATCGAGGACGCGGAAATCGACAACTCGGTATTCGACGGCATCTCCGGGGTCACCCGCGCGATGCATCTCTGCCGGGGCAATGCCGGCGCCAGCTGGGTCGCCTCCGGCGGCTACAACAACATCTCGGCGACCGTGTTTCCGCTGCTCACCCATTACGACCGCCTGTTGCTGGAATACGATTCGCCGCGCGCGGGCGATTTCACGCCGCTGAAGGACGTCTGCTCCCACGCAACCGTCGTGCTCGGACTGGTGACGACCAAGAGCCCGGCGCTCGAAGCGCCGGAAGCGCTGGAGTCGCGCATCAAGGAAGCGAGCGCCTTCGTGCCGCTGGACCGTCTCGCCCTCAGCCCGCAATGCGGCTTCGCCTCCGGCGAGCTCGCGCGGACGATGTCTCCGCAGGAGCAGGAATCCAAGCTGCGCCTCATCGGCGATCTCGCGCGCCGCACCTGGAACGGCCGCTGACCCTTCACCCGATCACGATGGAATCAATCATGACCAAAGACGTGCTTGCTATCGACGCCTCCGTGAACTTCTGGACGCCGGAGTGGATTCAATCCCGGCCGAGCTGGGGCGAGACATTCTTCACGGCCAAGATGAATGCCGACCCGCGGATCGCCAGGGGCCTTGAGCTTGAGGAAATGATCGAGCGAATGGATGCGGCCGGAATCGAGCAGGCATTCCTGATCGCCGGCAAGACCGGCCGTCTCGGCCTGCCCGGCTGCTATCACGTGCCCTACGAGATGGTGGCGCGTGCCGTCGGGAAATATCCCAGGCGGTTCCGCGCCCTCGCCGGCATCAGTCCCTTCGACGGAATGAAAGGGGTCCGCGAGCTACGCCATGCCGTCAAGGAGATGGGGTTCATCGGGGCGCATTGCTATCCGCACTGGTTCGAGCTCGCGCCCGACCACGCGAAGTACTATCCCTTCTACGCCGAGTGCTGCGAGCTCGACGTCCCGTTCCTGACGCAGGTGGGGCAGTCGATGGTCTACGACCCCAACAATCCCTGCCGCAGCGTCGGCCGGCCGATCACGCTCGATGCCGTCGCCTGCGACTTCCCCGAGCTCAAGCTCGTCGGCATTCATATCGGCATCCCGTGGGCCGACGAAATGATCGCGATGGCGTGGAAGCACGAGAACGTGTTCATCCTCGCCGATGCGCACCGGCCCAAATACTGGCCGCAATCGTTCATCCACTATCTCAACACCTACGGCCGCCGGAAGGTCATGTTCGGCACCGATTTCCCGGTCCTCGATTTCGTCTCGACGCTGGACGATATTCGCGGGCTCGGACTGCGCGACGACACCTATCGCGCCCTCGTGCGCGACAATGCCGTGCGCATCTTCAAGCTCGACAATCGGTAATCCGCGCCGAGCGCAACCGCCCTCTCCACGGCAAGGATGAAAGGAGCCGATCCGATGACATCCCAGGCAAGCGACGCGGCATTTTTCAAGGAGCGCGGGTTCGGCCTCACCATGGGCTTCGGCGAGCGGCCGGCGCTGCTGGTCGTGGACCTCATCAAGGCGTTCACCGATCCCGGCCGCATGCTGGGCGCCAATCTCGATGCGCAGGTAGCCGTGACGAGACAATTGCTCGACGCCGCACATGCGCGCGGCGTCCCCGTGATCTTCTCGACCGTACGTTACGACGAAGCCGATCTGCGCGATGCCGGCATCTGGGCGCTCAAGCAGAAAGGCAGCGTCACGCTGGCGCGCGAGACCGACGGGCACGAGCTCGATCCGCGGCTCGACTTCCGGCCGGGCGACAGCGTCCTGCTGAAGAAATATGCATCGTGCTTCTTCGGCACCGATCTCATCCCGCGGCTGACCAGCCGGCATATCGACACGCTGATCATCGCCGGCTGCACGACGAGCGGCTGCGTGCGGGCGAGCGCGGTGGACTCGGTGCAGAACGGCTTCCGCCCGATGGTCGTGCGCGAGGCGGTCGGCGACCGCTCCCAGGCCGCGCACGAGCAGAGCCTGTTCGACATCAACGCCAAATATGGCGACGTCGTCTCGCTGGACGAGACGCTGCAATACCTGCGCACAGTGGGACACAACCGGGAGAAATGACGATGAGCGCCACCGAACACGACCGTTTCGATTTCTCGCCGATCGTCGATCGGCCGGCGCTGCGCTGGCCGAACGGAGCGCGCGTCGCCGTGTGGGTGATCCCGAACATCGAGCACTTCCTGTTCGATCGGCCGTCGACATCGATCACGACCGCGACCATCGGCATGGTCCCCGACGTGCTCAACTATTCCTGGCGCGACTACGGCGCGCGCGTCGGCATCTGGCGGATGATGGAGGTGATGGAGAAGCACGGGGTAAAGGGCACGGTCGCGCTCAACTCCGACGTCTGCGCCCGGTATCCCCGCATCATCGAAGCGGGAAAGAAGCTGGGCTGGGAGTGGATGGGACACGGCACCAACAACTCCATCATGATCAACAAGCAGCCCGAGGAGGAAGAGCGCGCGCTGATCCGGCAGGTGGTCGATACGATCGCGGGAGCGACCGGCAGGAAACCGCGCGGCTGGCTCGGGCCGGCGCTCACGGAGTCCTATCGCACCCTCGACATCCTGGCCGAGAACGGCATCGACTACGTCGGCGACTGGGTCAACGACGAGCAGCCCTACAGGATGCGAGTGAAGACGGGCGAAATGTATTCGATACCGTACTCGATCGAGATCAACGATATTCCCGCGTTCCTCGACATGCGGCGCACCGGCGAAGAGTTCGGCCGCATGATCACCGACCAGTTCGACGGCCTCTACGAGGACGGCGCCAAAAGCGGGCGCGTGATGGCGATCTGCCTGCACCCCTTCCTCATCGGTCATCCCCACCGCAGCAAGTATTTCGACCGCGCGCTGGCGCATATCCGCCAGCGGCAGGAGGTCTGGGTGACGACGGGATCGGAAATCGTGGATGCGTACAAGGCCGCGATGAAATCCCGAGGCTGAAGGCGGGCCGCGGCGCCGCGCCGGAGCCGCGCTCGACATCCATGCGGACCGCCGACAGTCCTGCGCGGGCCGGTATCCCGGCAACCCCGCGCTCGCCTCGAGCGTTTTCAAGCGAAGCGGATGCGGGTTCGCGTGAAGAAAGCGCGACAAGACAAAAACCGGAGCTCCGGCTTTGACTCCATCAAAGCCGGAAAGGCTCCGGGCCCTTCGCGTCACCCCGCCATCTTCAACGCCTGCAGGTGTTCATCGAGCACGGCCGGCATTTCGGACTGCGGCACCCGGCCGAATCCGCAATAGGCCGCCAGGCCGAAATCCGGCAGATATTTTTTCGCTGTCGCGAGGCGCTGCGGGAGCGTGTCCATGTGATGGACCATCCCGAGATAGACGCGCGCGCCTTTCGGCTTGAGATCCTTCAGCGGCGCAAGGAACTTATCGTCGGCGTCGCCCAGAACCGGAATGTGAATCCAGTCCACCCGGCGGCCGGCCGCTTCGATGAAGGCGTTGCCGAGCGCGACCGCGCCGGAGAGATCGTCCGGCGCGAACCGCGGCCAGCCGCCGAGCGTGCCGAAACACAGGTGGAAGCCGAGCATCACGCCTTCCGGCACCTGCTTCGACAATGCCGTTATCTGGCTGGTGTTGCGTTCGATGGCGGTCTCCCGCGAGAAGCCCGGAATCGCGCCGTAGGCGTCCTGAACTTCCGTCGCGCAATCCCACTGGATCGCCAGGTCTTCGTTTGGAATCTTCTCGACGATCTTGGCGACCTCAGCCACGAGCGCGTCCTGATAGCCCGGCCTGACCTTCGCCAGATCCTCAGGGTCGGGAAACACCCGCGGCGGCAGCGTGCTGTTCACCGAGGGGATCGAAACCTGGAACCGCAGATGCTTCGCAAGCCTGCCCTGCTCGCGGAGCGTCTTGAACACGAAATAGGAGTTGATCGCGTCCCGCGCGAACCCCAGCCGCCAACCCGGATCGCCGAAGCGTACCTTGCCGACGCCGTCCTTCACCTTGAATAGCCAGCTATCGCCGGAATTGCGCGGATTGAGCTGCTCGACGCCATTTTCCGGCGCCGGACGCCGCACGACCTCGATATCCGGATTTCCCGCCAGCACCTGATAATGCACGCGGCTGATCCAGTGCTTGCGCGGACCCGGCTCGCCGTCAGGCATCGCCGCCATGTGCCCGCCGAGCGGCCTGCCGAAGGTCTCGAAAACGTCGGCTGCCGTATCGAGCGGGATGCTCCCGACCAGCATCATTTCGTGCTTCATTCACATCACCTCGTTTCTTTTTCCTACTGCGCCCGGATGCCGAGCGGCTTGAGCAACGTGCCCCAGCGCTCATATTCGGAGCGATAGTAGCGGGCGAAGTCATCGCCGAATTTGTCGCCGACGATCAGCGCAAGCGAATCCCACCGCTGCTTGATCATGGGACTCTTCATGACCACGCGGAGTTCGTCCGCGAGCCGTTCGACAATCGGCTCCGGCGTTCCGGCGCGCACGAACACGCCGTACCAGAGCGAAATATCGATATCGTAGCCCAGCTCGCGGAATGTAGGCACGTCGGGCAGCATCGCGCTGCGCGTCGCGGAGGTCACCGCCAGGGGACGCAGCCTGCCGTCCGCGATCTGTGCCCTCACCAGCCCGATATCGGGCACCATCGCCGTCAGCTCGCCAGCCAGGACATCGCTTACGGCCGGACTCGTGCCCTTGTACGGCACGTGAGTCATCTTCACGCCCGCCTGCTTTCCGAGGAGGAACATCGAGATCGCGTAAGAGGAGCCGATGCCGGCGGAGCCGAACGTCACCTTTCCGGGGTTCTGCTTCGCAAGCTCGATCAGCCCGGCGACATCCTTCACCGGCGTCTTCTCGGGATTGATCACCAGCACCAGCGGCATGGCGGCGACCATGGCGACCGGAGTCCATGCCTTCAGCGAATCGAACGGCATCGTATCCATCACATACGGATTGATGGTGAGCGTACCCATCGTGCCGAGCCATAGCGTATGGCCGTCCGCCGGCAGGCCGATCGCGGAATTTGCCGAAACTAGCCCGCTGCCGCCCGAGCGGTTTTCGACGACCACCGGCTTGCCGAGGCGCGGCGCAAGCTCCTGCGCAATCATCCTCGGCATGATGTCGGAGGTGCTTCCCGGCGTGCCCGGCGTGATGAATGCGATCTGCTTCGAGGGATACGCCTCCTGGGCGCCTGCGGACCCGATGTCCGGCAAGCAAAGGCCCAGCAAGCAAAGGCTCGCGCAGAACCCGAGCAGGCTTCTCCAGATATCAAGTGCGTGCATGGCGATCCCTCCCTTCTTTGAATTTACATTATAGTGAAAATATATTTATACTATTGGAGATGGCGCGGAGCCCGGAGTCAAGCAGTCCGCCCGCACGCGATCGCGATGGAATCGAGCGATGCCGACCCTTCAGAAAGACGACCCAGGCGAGCGACAGGGAATCCAGTCCCTCGAAATCGGCGTCCGCCTGTTTGAGGAGCTTTACAAACTGCAGCGCCCCGCCACGCTGTCGGAACTGGCCAAGCTGTCGCGAATGCCGCCCGCAAAGGCGCATCGCTATTGCGTGAGCCTGGTGCGCACCGGTCTGATGCAGCAGAACGGCCGGGGCTTGTATGGCGTGGGTTCGTTCGGCTTGCGGATCCTGCGCCCCACGGCCGCGCTTGAAAGGGCGCGGAACCTTGCGGCCAATGCCCTGCCGGATCTCGTTCACGAGATCGGCGAGACCACGTTCGTCAGTGCGTGGGGGCGGACCGGTCCCTTCATAATGAACGTCCAGGACTCACCCAAGCCGATCTCCATTCGACCGAATTGGCCGGGCGATCTCCCGCTCTATAATTCCTCGACCGGGCGGATATTCGCGGCCTTTCTTCCGCCGGAGCGGCTCGAGCCCCTCATCGCCGCGGAACTGGACCGGCAGAGGATTGCGGAAAATCTCGGGGTCAAGGCAATCGGCGAGCGCCGCGCCGCCTTTCACAGACTCCTCGCGGAAGCGCGCCGCCGCAAGCTGTCCCGCACCACAGGCGAGCGGTATCCCGGCGTGGTCTCCTTTTCTGCACCGATCTTCGATCGGGACGGAACGGTCCTCGTGGCGCTTACGTCGTTCGGCCTCGCCTCCACGCTTTCATCTTCGTGGCAGGGGCCGGTGCCGACCGCGCTGGATGCTTTGGCCCGCTCGCTCACCGAGCGCCTTCGCAGCGCATTCTGAGGGAAGAAAGAGTCGTGGAGAAAAGTGCGGTTCGACGTGAAGCCGGTAACCAGGCCGGTCACAGCGGCGTGGCATTTATTGGAATCCGAACGGCACGGGACAATTGCTGCTGACGGTTCGCGATCTGAAAGGTCGGCATCGGTATCTCCGGGAAAGGTGGAAGAATGAAGAAGGTGCTCATTGCAGGCGGCGGCATCGGCGGCATTTCGGCTGCGCTCAGCTTGCTCAAAAACGGCTTCGAGGTGGAGATATACGAGCAGGCGGCCGCGCTGATGGAGATCGGCGCCGGCATTCAGCTCAGCGCGAATGCGATGCACGTCCTCATCAGCCAAGGTCTGGAGGAAAGACTCTCCACGCTCTGGGTGAAGCCGTCGGCCTACGTCTTCCGGCTTCACGACACCGGGGAGATCATCAGCAAGATTCCCCTGGCCGAAGCGCACGAGCGGCAGCACGGCGCGCCTTACTGCCAATTCCACCGTGCCGACCTGCTCGACACCATGGCCGCAAGACTGCGCGAGTTGGCCCCCGATGCCGTCCGGCTGAACAGCCGCGTCGTCGCATACGAGGAAACGGACTCCGGGGTGACAATTCGCCTGGAGAACGGGGATTCCGCTTCCGGCGACCTGCTGATCGGAGCGGACGGCGTGAAGTCCGCCGTCCGCGCTCAGCTGCTTGGCGCTGCCAGGCCGACCTACACCGGCGACAGCGCCTGGCGCCTGGTCGTGCCGAGCAAGCGGCTGAAGCCGCACGGCGAGCATGAGATGGCGGTGTGGATGGGGCCCGGCAAGCACGTGGTCTCATACTTCCTGCGCGGCGGAGAGCTGCTCAACTTCGTGGGCCTGGTGGAAACCAACGAGATCTCGGAGGAATCCTGGATCGCCAGGTTCCCATGGGAGAAACTCAAGCAGGAGTTCACGGGCTGGAACTCGGAAATTCAGGCGATCATCGAAGCGGCCGATCGCGACGAGTGTTACCGCTGGTCGCTGTACTTCAGGCCGCCCGTCGATAACTGGAGCAGCGCGCGCGTGACATTATTGGGAGACTCCGTCCACGCCACCCTTCCCTATCTGGCTCAGGGCGCGGCCATGGCAATCGAGGACGGCGCCGTGCTCGCCCGAAGCCTGGCCATGGAGCCGGACATCGCCCGCGCGCTGCAACTGTACCAGCGGAACAGGATCAATCGGACGGCGAAGATCGTCAACGGCTCGACGGCCAACCGCGGCCTCTATCATGCAGCGGACCCGAACCATATCCGGTCGTACTTTCAACAGCGCGACGAAGCCGCGAGCCGCAACAACGAGATTTTTGCCTACAACCCGCTGACCGTCCCGCTGGTTTGAGCCGGACTTCCGCGGGGCGCACCGGCCATCGCGCCGGGGCTGCTTTCCGGCGGCCGTCAAACCGCTGACACGCGCCGCGCGCCCGATACGAAGACGACGCGCCACGGCAGGAGATCAACCTGCCGCGGCGCGCCGAAGGGCTCAATTCATGCCGCCCTTAACGGCGACGAATGGCTGCCGCCCTCAGGGCGACATCTCCTCGAGCACGCGCTTCTTGGTCTCCTGCATGAAGAAGACGGCGATGATCCCCGCCAGCAGGGAGGCGCCGGCGAACACCAGGAACACCGCGCCCAGACCATGCCGCCCGATCGAGATCGACACGAACATCGGGCCGACGATCGATCCGATCCGCTGCCAGGAGGTGGCGACGCTGGCGCCGAGCGCGCGGTTGCGGGTCGGATAGATTTCCGGCGTGTAGACATACAGCGACAGCAGCATCGACGAGGAGAAGAACGAGCAGAGGGAGCTGAAGACCAGCACCATCGTCGCCGTCAGGCTGTTCGCGTTATACCCGAGCCAGAGCAACGGGAGCGCGCCGCCGAAGAACGCCAGGATAAACCAGTTCTTCCGGCCCCACGTATCGACGGCGAACGCCGCGACCAGGCCGCCGACCAGGCCTGCCGCCGTATTGAGAACGCTGAACAGCAGCGCGTCGCTCACCGACATATTGAAGACGGTGCGGTAGATCGACGGCAGCCAGACGATCAGCGTGTAGGACACGAGCGACGTCAGGAACCAGAAGCTCCACACGACGATCGTGCGCTTCAGGTAGATGCCCTCGAACAGGCTGGAGAACACCGCCCGCTCCTGGACGGGAGCCGGAACCGGCACCGCCGGCGGCAGGCTCGCGACGTCGCCCTTCGAGATGATCCGCTCGAGCCGGCTCACCACCTTGTCGGCGTCCGCGACGCGCCCCTGGGAGACCAGCCAGCGCGGACTTTCCGGCACGAGGACCAGCAGGATGAAGATCAACAGCGCCGGCGCGGCGCCGACGATATACATCGACTGCCAGCCGAGCGTCGGCACCGCCCACACCGCGAGCAGCGACGTCGTCAGCAGGCCGACCGGGAAGATCGATTCGTAAAGCAGCACGAAGCGCCCGCGCGTGTTCGCCTTGGCGATCTCGGCGATATAGGCCGCCGCGATCGGCACCTCGCCGCCCAGTCCGATCCCCTGGATCGTGCGGAACCAAAGCAGCGACTCGTAGCTCCACGCGAATGCGCAGGCCAGGCTGAACAGCGACATGATCGCCACGCAGCCGATCAGCGCCTTGATCCGTCCGTAGCGCTCCGCAAACCAGCCGAAGAAAACCGCGCCGACGATCTGGCCGACGTATCCGGCCGAGATGAGGAAACCGATCTGGCTCGGCTCGAGCTTCCACAAGCCGATCAGCGCGGGAAGCGTGACCGCGATCGCGAGCGCGTCGAATGCGTCGAAGAAGGTCGCCGTTCCGACGACGATCCGCGTTTTCAGATGCCACCACGATTGCGGCAGCCGCTCGAGGCGAGCGATGACGGTCTGACCGTCGGCACCAACAGTCGCTGCGTCCATGTGTTTCCCCCTTTTATGTCGGTTATGTCGGCTTGCTGATTTTTCAACCTGGAGCGTTCGTTACTTCCTCGGCTAGAAACGCACTCTCCATCTCGCGCGAGAAATGCCAGCGGCCGCAGCACGACGGCAGCAGGCAGCGCATCGCGAGATGCCCCGGCGGCAGCTTTTCGAGCGTCTTGCGATCGAGCCGCTGCGGCGCCTGACTTTGCTCGGCGATGCGCCGAAGGTGCACGTCGCGAAGCGCATCGCGCTGGCGCTGCGTCGCTTCCGCGTCGATCTCCAGGTCCTCCGGACGGAGCACGACGCCGTAGTAATCCCGCGCCGCCTCGAGCGAGACATATCCCTGCGCGACGTCGTCCCGCACCTTCTCCGCCGGACGCTCCAGCGGAGAGCCGAAGCCGCCGCCGCCGCCGGACCGCACGATGAACGCGTCGCCCTTCCGGACCCGGGCGCGGAACAGCTTGGCGTTGGGAACGTCGTCCTGGACGACGCCGTCGCGCCGCATCAGGATTTCGTTGCCGCTTCCCTCGAGGCCGCCGTCAAGGCCCCACGGCAGGCAGACCGAACGCTCGATCTGCGCATTGACGTTGAAGTCCGCCCGCGCCTGAACGACGCTCTGGACTCCGAGCCCGCCCCGGAACCGGCCCGGGCCGCCGGAATCCGCAATGAGCGACAGGCTCTCGACCAGCAGCGGATACTTCGCCTCGAGCTGCTCGCTCGGACTGTTGTGGGTGTCTCCGTCGTTGATGCAGACAGTCGCCGAAACGCCGTCTTCATTGTGCTTGGCGCCCCACCCGCCGCCGAGCGGTCCCATGCTGGTGATGTAAAGCTGGTTCGTGCCGGGATAGAACCCGTCGAGCAGCGTGACGCACAGGTCCGCGTGATGGCCGGCGATGACCCGGTCCGGGATCGCTTTCGCCAGCGCCTTGAAGATCGTGTCGACGACCGTCATCGGAAAGGTCATCCACCATCGCATCGGCGCGGGGCGCTGAGCGCTGACGATGCTGCCCGGCGGGAGAACGACCTCCAGGTTGCGGAAGGAGCCGTCGTTGATCGGGTAATCCGTCGGCGAGGTGACGCACTTGAACGCGACCTGAGCGCAGGCAAATCCCGTCGTCGCGCCGGAATTGTAGAATCCGCGCACCTGCTTGGCGACATCCGTCAGATCGACCGTCATCCGTTCGCCGGAAACGATGACCTTGACGCGGATCGGAATGCGCTTCGCGACGTCCACGGCGTCGTCGTCCATGAACGATTCCGCCTCATAGACGCCGTCGGGAATGGCCCTGGTGCGCTCGCGCGCGGCCGCTTCGGAATGGCGCATGATCGAGGCGATCGCGTCCAGCACCGGCTTCTGGCCATAGCGGTCGAGCAGTTCGAGGAAGCGTCGCTCGCCGGTCTTGATCGCGGTGATCTGCGCGCGCAGGTCGCCCATGGCGCGCTCGGGGATGCGCACGTTCATCCGGATGATTTCGTGGATTTCCTGATTGACCACGCCGGCGCGCGCGTACTTCACGATCGGGATCTGCAACCCTTCCGAATAGATATCGGTGGTGATCCCGCCGAGCGTGCCGCCAACGTCCGGCCAATGCGCCATGCAACAGGAGAAGCCGACGAGTTCCCCCTCGTGAAAGATCGGCGAGGTAAAGGTCAGATGATTGAGGTGGCTTCCCGTCGTATAGGCGTCGTTGGTGAGCAGGATGTCGCCCGGCGCAAGCCCCTCCTTCTCGAAATGCCGGATCTTCGCTTTCACCGTCTCGGACATGCCGCGGATGAACATCGGCAGGCCGAGGCCGATCGACACCGTCTCCCCGCTCCGCGTGAAAATGCCGACCGTGAAGTCGAGCGCCTCGTAGATGATCATGTTATAGGCGGTGCGCATGAGGTTGGTCTTCATTTCCTCAGTCACCGACATCACGCCGTTGCGGATGATCTCGACGAGCACCGGATCGGCAGACATTTCGCGCTCGCTCATCAGCGCTTCCCCGAAATTGTGATGACAAGGTTGCCGAACGCGTCGACCTCCAGGCTGTCGCCCGGCAGCACGACGGTGGTCGACGCATGTTCCTCGACCAGCGCGGGACCTTCCATCCTGTTGCCGGCGAGCAGTTCGTGCCGCGCGAAGGTGGGCGTGTCGACGAACCGGCCGATGGAATCGAAATAGGCTTTCCGGGTTCCCGTACTCGCCTTCGGCGGCGGCGCGGCGGCTCCGGCCGCGATCCGCTCCAGCAGCGGCTTTTCGACGACACCGGTCACCGCCGTGCGAAGGCTCGCGATCTCCGCGCGCTCCGCCGGCGCCGAGGTGCCGTAGCGCTGGTTATGAACCTGATCGAACAGATCCTTGATGGCCTTGCGGTCCTGGGACTGGAAGAGCCGATGCGGAATATCGACCGACACCGAATGCTCCTGGCCCACGTAGCGCATGTCGAGCGCGCGCTCGACCGTGATCTCGCGCGGGCTGATCGAGGACTCCGCGATCGCGGCGCGCCCTTCCGATTCGAGCTCGGTGAATATCTTCTCGAACTCCTCGAAGACGAGATCGTCGAGCTTGGTGAACCAGGTACGCACGAAGTCGTAGCGCAGATCGGAGAACAGCATCCCGAAGGCGGAGAAGTGTCCCGGCGCGCGCGGGATGATGACCTTGCGAATGCCGATCTCCCGCGCGACCGCGGTCGCATGCAGCGGCCCCGCCCCGCCATAGGCGACGAGCGCGAAGCTGCCGGCGTCGAGGCCGCGCTCCGTCGTCACGCCCTTGACCGCATAGGACATCTTGGTGGCGGCGATCCGCAGGATGCCGGCGGCGGCCTCGGTGACGCCGAGCCCAAGCGGCTCCGAGATGCGCTTCCGCATCGCCTGCTCGGCGGCGGCGACATCGAGCTTCATTTCGCCGCCGAGGAAGCGGTCGGCGCCGAGCCTTCCGAGCAGCAGGTTGGCGTCGCTGATCGTCGGCTCCGTGCCGCCGTGGCCGTAGCAGGCCGGCCCCGGCTCGGCGCCCGCGCTGCGCGGTCCGACATGGAGCGCGCCGCCGTGCTCGACCTTGGCGATCGAGCCGCCGCCGGTTCCGACCTCGAAGATATCGATGGTGGGCACCTGGATCGGCAGCGCCCGGTCGTAGCTGCCGATCAGCGCGTGGCCGGTCGTCAGCGCCTTGCCGTTGAGGATGACGCCGGCCTTCGCCGTCGTGCCGCCCATGTCGAACGCGATCGCATTGGGCATTCCGAGCGCGCGGCACAGCGCCTGCGTCCCGATGACTCCGGATGCGGGCCCCGATTCCAGGATGCGGATGCACTCGTTCCTTGCCTTGTCGAGCTCGAAGAGCCCGCCGGTGGACTGGACGAGCAGGAAAGAACCGTCGAACCCCTCGTCCGCGATCCGCGCATCGATCTCCGAGAGATAGCGCTGGACGCGCGGGCCGACGAATGCATTCGCGACGATGGTCGAGCAGCGCTCGAACTCGCGATATTCCTGCGACAGCTCGTGCGAGGTGGTGATGAAGACGTCCGGCAGAAGCCGCTGCAGGATTTCCTTGGCCCGGATTTCGTGGGCCGGGTTGCGATAGGAATGCAGGAACAGAATGGCGACGGCTTCGATCCGCTCACGCTTCAACTCGCCCGCCAGTTCCTTCAGCTCGTCTTCGCTGAGGGGCTTGCAGATCGTGCCGTCGGCGAACATCCGCTCGGTTATCTCGAAGCAGAGTTTTCGCGGCACCAGCGGGACATGCTTTTGAAAGAACAGATTATAGGCGTCGGGCCGGTTGATGCGGCCGATCTCGTAGATGTCGCGGAAGCCGCGCGTCGTCACCAGCGCCGTTTTCGCGCCCGTGCGCTCGAGCATGGTGTTGATGGCAACGGTCGAGCCGTGCAGAAAAAGTCCGGCGGATGCAAAATCCGTCCCCGCCTTTTCCACTCCGCTCTCGATTCCCTCGACCATGGCGCGCGGCGTTGAAAGCGCCTTTCCCAGCAGAAGACGCTTGTTCGTCTCGTCGAAAGCGGCGACGTCCGTGAAAGTGCCGCCGATGTCGGCGGCAAGCCGCAGCTTGCGGACGGAGTTCTGCGGCTCAATCCTTCTTTCCATTGAACGAGCGGTCCTTCCCGGGGGTCCGGCTGGAATTGTCGATGCCGATGCGATTTTACTTCCGCGTCAGGATAAACATAAGATTTCTCCATGGTAAACCCCTTGCCCATTGGCAAACGAGGCGCGGATGACGGATCAGCGTAAGGGCATTCAATCGGTCGAGCAGGGCGTGAAGCTTCTGGAGGCGCTGATCGATTCCCGCGGTCCCATGGCCCTGAAGCAGTTGGCCGCCGTTTCCGGCATGTCCGCCAGCATGGCGCACCGATATCTCGCAAGCTTCATTCGCGCCGACCTCGTGCGGCAGGACCAGGTCAGCGGCCACTACGACCTGAGCACGCTGGCGCTCCGGCTGGGCCTCGCCGCGCTCAACCGCTCGGACTTCATGCAGATCGCCGACGACGAGCTGAAGCAACTCGTCGCCCGCGTGAATGTCGACGGCCATCTGTCGGTATGGGGCGACTACGGCGTCACCATCGTGCGCATCCACAATCGCCACATACCGCTGCTTTCGAATCTCCGCCTGGGCGCGGTCCTCCCGCTCTACGAGTCGGCCGGCGGCCGGCTGTTCCTCGCGTACGAAGCCCGAGCCACCATCAAGAAGGTCTTCAAGAACGAACTCGCCCAGCTCGAAGGGCCAAAGCCCTCGGCAAAGCAGATCGAGGCAATCGCAGGCGACGTGCGGAAGAACGGGTACGCGTGGATCGACGGCCAGGTCGTTCACGGCCTGCGCGCGCTGGCGGTTCCGATATTCGATCCCCAGGGATCGATCCGGGCCGCCATGTCGCTGGTCAGCAACCAGGCGTCGCTGGTGCAGTTCCCGAACGAAACGCTCGACGATCTGGTCGAAACCGGACGGCGAATCTCGCGGCGCCTCGGGTGGTCCGATTGGCAAGCAGGTCCGTAGGCATTCGGCGGCGATCTTTCGGAGGGGCACGCGCCGTCCAGCGTGGTTTCGAGCGAAGCGGATACCGGTTCGCGGGAAAAACGCGACAAGACAAAAAGGTGGAGCCCGGCCTTGATTCCAACAAGGCCGGAAAGGCGCTAGGGGTGCATGTCCATCATCTGGTCCATCGGCATCATGTTGTGGTACAGGTTCTCCATGATCCAGACGGAGCCGATGACGACCAGGAAAACCACCAGGACGCCGAAAGCGAGCGCGAGCACGTTGTTGGTATTGTCGGGACCGGTCGTGATGTGGAGGAAGAACACGAGGTGCACCCCCATCTGCGCGATGGCCAGCACGATGAGCGCAACCGGGACGGCCGGCGCGTAGATGACGTTCGAGCCGGCCAGGAAGAACGCCGCCACCGTGAGCACGATCGAGAAGCCGAGGCCGAAATTCGCGTTTCGCACCCAATGGCCGGCGCTTTCCTCCGGCTCGTCGCCGGGCGCGTGATCTTCCCGTCCGTTCACCTCGGCGGTGTAGGCATGGGGGTCGTATTCCAGGTTGCTCATGCGCCGCCCCCTATCAGGTAGACGATCGTGAATATCCCGATCCAGACGATGTCCAGGGCGTGCCAGAAGAGATTGAAGCAGATCAGCCGGTGGACGATCTCGGGCCGGAAGCCTTTCACCTGAACCTGCGCCATCATGGTGGCGAGCCACATGCCGCCGAGGGTGACGTGCAGCCCATGCAGTCCGACCAGGCCGAAGAAGGAAGTCAGCATGCCGCTGCGGTCCGGGGTGATTCCCCGCCCCGCCAGTTCGATGAACTCCTGCGCCTCGAGAAGGACGAACGCCAGTCCGAACAGACCGGTGACCAGCAGGAAAATCTGCGTCCAGAAGAGGTTTCTCGCGTTGGTCGCCGCGAACGAGAGCATGCAGGTGTAGCTGGACAGCAGCAGCGCCGCCGTCTCGAGCGCCACCCGCGGGAGGTCGACGATCTCCGCCATCGTCGGGCCGCCAGCCGTCGCATTCCGCTGCACCGCGAACGCCGCGAAGAAGCAGGAGAACATCACGATGTCGCTCAGGAGGAATATCCAGAAGCCGTAGCCGACGATGATCCGCTTGCCGGCGGGGCCGGTGGCTCCGTGGCCGATGCCTTCGAGGGCCGATTCATGACCGTGGGTCATGTGTCCGAGCCGATGCGGATCCTCCCGCACCCTGCGAATAGCCTCGATGCTGGCGGGCAATCCCATGTCGGTCATGGCAGCACCCCTTGCTGCGAGAGCCGGCCCAGAAGGGCTTCGCGCGCGGCGCGGCGGGCGCGCTCCGCACGCGCCACCTCCTCGGCCGGCACGACGAACTCGTGGACATCCCGCCACGCGAAGGCCACGAACCCGGCAAAAGCGGCCGCGAACGCGACGATGGCAAGCCACCAGATGTACCAGATCATCGCGAAGCCAAACACGAAGGCGAAGAAAGCCGTATAGATTCCCACCGGACTATTCATGGGCATCTCGATCGCCTCGTACTTCGGTTCCGGCGATAGCTGCTGCGATTCCACCGCGCGCAGCTTGATCCCCCAGTAAGCCTCCTCTCCCTCGACGTTCGGGGTCACCGCAAAATTGAAGAACGGCGGCGGCGAAGGCGTAGCCCACTCGAGGGAGCGGCCGTCCCACGGATCGCCCGTGAGATCGCGCAATTTCTCGCGGTCGCGGATGCTGACGACGAGTTGCGTGGCCTGCGCGACCACGCCGAGAGCAAGAATTCCGACGCCGACCACGGATACGTAGAGCCAGGGGCTCCACTCCGGAATGTTGATGTGCTGCAGGCGCCGCGTCATGCCGAGCAGTCCGAGCACGTACAGCGGCGTGAACGTTACCCAGAATCCGATAAAGGCGAGCCAGAAGGCGGCCTTGCCCCAGCCCTGATGCAGCCGGAAGCCGAACGCCTTTGGAAACCAGAACTCGAGGCCGGCGAACAGTCCGAACACCACGCCGCCGACGATGACGTTATGGAAATGCGCGACCAGGAACATCGAGTTGTGGGTCAGGAAGTCGGCCGGCGGAATCGCGAGCAACACCCCGGTCAGGCCGCCGATGATGAACGTAAAGATGAATCCCATCGACCACAGCATGGGCGCTTCGAAGCGCACCCGGCCGCCGTACATGGTGAAGATCCAGTTGTAGATCTTGACGCCCGTGCCGACCGCAATAATGCTCGACGAGATGCCGAAGAAGGTGTTGACCGCGGCACCGGCGCCCATGGTGAAGAAGTGATGCAGCCACACCATCATCGAGACCACGCAGATGAACAGCGTGGCCGCCACCATGGACCGATAGCCGAATAGCGGCTTGCCCGAGAAGGTCGAGAAAACCTCGGAGAAAATGCCGAAGGCCGGCAGGACCAGGATATAGACTTCTGGGTGCCCCCAGGCCCAAACGAGGTTCACGAACATCATCGGGTTTCCGCCCGCGGTGTTCGTGAAGTAGTGCCAGCCGAGGTAGCGATCCAGCGTCAGCATCGCCAGCGTCGCGGTCAGGATCGGAAAAGTCGCGACGATCAGCAGGCAGGACGCCAGCGCGGTCCAGCAGAAGACCGGCATGCGCAGATAGCTCATGCCGCGGCATCTCATCTTGAGCACCGTCGTGACGATGTTGATCCCGGTAATGAGAGTGCCGACGCCGGATATCTGAACGGCCCACAGGTAGTAATCGACGCCGACGCCGGGGGTATAGGTGATTTCGCTGAGCGGCGGATACGGAAGCCAGCCCGTGCGGGCGAACTCGCCGACGAAGAGCGATACATTGACGAGCAATGCGCCGCTGGCGGTGAGCCAGAAGCCCACCGAGTTGAAGGTCGGGAAGGCCACGTCGCGCACGCCGAGCTGAAGCGGCACCAGGAAGTTCATGAATCCGAGCACGAGCGGCATGGCGCCAAAAAGAATCATGATGGTGCCATGAGCGGTGAAGATCTGGTTGTAGTGCTCCGGCGGAAGATAGCCCGGTGCGTTGATCGCTATCGCCTGTTGCGTGCGCATCATGATCGCGTCAGCGAACCCGCGGATCAGCATCACGACGCCGAGCAGGCAATACATGATGCCGATCCGCTTGTGGTCCACGCTGGTGATCCACTCGCGCCAGAGATAAGGCCACCACCCTTTCACCGTGATCAGCACCAGCACGGCAATGCCGATGAGGATCACGACGGCCGAGGTGATCAGCGGAATCGGTTGGGAGAATGGGATCGCCGACAGGCTGAGCTTCCCGAACATCGTCAGTCCTTTCCACCGCTCGAGACTTCGCGGCCGGCATGCTGCGGGGTCTCTGGCTCGGGGCCGGGGCCCGGCGGAATCTTTTGGCTGGCCACCGCTTGGAAGAGCTGGGGATCGACGGCCCGGTAGGTCGCGGGCGGGATTCCCTGCGTCTGCTGTTTCAAGGCGGCATAGGCGGCTTGATCGAGGACCGAGCCGGCGCCGCGGACGCTCGTCACCCATTCGCCGAATTCCGCCGCCGGCAGGCTTTTCACCTGGAACTGCATGTCGGAAAAGCCGTCGCCGGAAAACTGGGCCGAGATGCCCCAAAGCTCGCCTGGGTTATCGGCCTTCAGGTAGAGCTGCGAGACCATGCCCGGCATGGCATAGATCATCGAGCCGAGGCGCGGCACGAAGAACACGTTGAAGACGCTGGCGGACGTGATCGAAAAATGGACGGGCGTATCGGCCGGCATCACGAGCTGGTTGACCGTCGCGATCCCCTGCTGCGGATAGATAAATAGCCATTTCCAATCGAGCGATACGACCTGCACCTCCAGCGTGGCCGTCTTCGATTGCAATGGCCGGAATGGATCGAGCTGATAGGACCCTATCCAGATAAGGCCCCCGAGGAACATGATGGTCAGAATTGGAATCGACCAGACGACCGCCTCGATCCGCCCCGAATAGGACCAGTACGGCAGATATTCGGCCTTGGAATTCGATGCGCGGTAGCGCCAGGCGACCCAGAACGCCAAAGCTATCGTCGGAATGACGATGGCAAGCATGACCGCCGTGGCGTTGATCAGAATAGCCGCATCGCCCGCGCCCACCGGGCCGAGCGGATCGAGCACACCGCCGCAGGCGGAAAGCGCGAGACACGACAGTCCAAGAACGAAACCGCGGCAAACGGTGGCTAACCGGCTTCTCGGGACTTGCAAACTACCCATCCGGGCGCCCTCACCTACCGCAAGTCGAACGTTCAACGTGCGGCGCAGTTCCGCCCGAAGCGCCTCAAGGAGGAAGTATTTGCGCCGGCAGCTCGCCCCGAGGCTCACCCTGCGCAATGCTCTCGCGCAACCGACGCGGCACAGGGCGCCGTCGGCGCCGTGGACCTAGTCGCCTTCGGCTTTTTCCTGGCGGCCCATCTTGTCCCGCCGCTTCTGCGCTTCATCTCCGGCGGTAGGATCGTCAGTGCTGCGGATGCCAGCGCGGGATCCGGTCTGCTCCTTCGGCTGGCGTTCCTGGATTTGGGCGCCGCCCTGATTGATCTGTGTCGGATCGGCCATGTCCGTCTCCTCTCCGGGAGCCAATCGGCCCGCGAGCCCGGGGTTCCGGCAGCCAGCAACGCCGGCGATCAGCCGAATAATCCGCCCTGGGGCGGAAAGTCGGGTCGCGTCATGTAATCCGCGAACGCCAGCCACAGCATGAGCGCCAGCCAGAAAAACCCCGCGCCAGCGAAGACGAGCGTGAGCGCCTTGCCGCGCCACAGATCCATGAACACGGCGGCGATCAGCACGGCTTTCGCCAGCGCGATGGTCATCGCAACCACGGTATTGAAGGCGCCGAGCGGCTGATAAGCAGCAGCGACGGTGAGCGTGAGCAACCCGATCAGCCCAAGCCATGACACCACAAGCGCGCGGGGCGGCTTCCATCCGGTCATGGCGCTCTCCCCGGCAGATAGATCAGCGCGAAGAGAAAGACCCAAACCAGGTCGACGAAATGCCAATACAGCGCGCCGACCGTCATCGGCGAATGATAGGTTTCGGAATAGCGGCCTGCCCGCGCCCTGAGGCCCAGCACCATCAGGGCGGCGATGCCGATCGTGACATGAATCCCGTGCAGGCCGGTCGCGGCGAAATAAAACGAGAAAAAGAGCGAGGTGGCAGCCGCGTTGGGCGCGGTGAGGTCGAGATTGAGGCCGGGAACGAGATGCTCGGCGTACTCCGTCCGGTACTCGATCGCTTTCAGCACCAGAAATGCAACGCCCAGCGCGGCGGCGCCCCAGCACAGCACGGCGGCGATGCGCCCAAGCCTCGCTCGCGCGGCGGCGACGGCCCAGGCGACGAGGAAGCTGCTGGTCAGCAACACCGCCGTATTGCAGGTCCCGATCGCAATGCTGGTGTGGCGCGCCGCTTCCGCAAAGCCCTGCGGATAGGCATGGCGATAGACGGCGTAAGCCAGGATCAGGCCGCCGAAGAACAGCACCTCGGTCGCAAGAAACACCCACATGCCGATCTCCGCCGTTTCGTGTTGCTGGCGAAGGTCGGAAAACTGCTTTGCCGGTCGAACTTCAGGCATTCTGCGCACGCGCCTCCCCGCGCACGGAATAGTCGTAAGGTCGGCGCGTCACCGTCGGCGGCTGCTCGAAATTATGCGTCGGCGGCGGCGAAGACGTCTGCCATTCGAGACCCGTGGCCCTCCAGGGATTGGCTGAAGCGCGCTTGCCGAAGAACATCGACCAGCCGAGATAGAATACCGGCAGGATATAGGCGACGGCGAGGATCGATGCCCCCACCGACGACATCACGTTCCAGGCCTGGAATTCCGCCGGGTACACGTGATAGCGGCGCGGCATGCCAAGAATGCCGAGAATGAATTGCGGAAAGAACGTCATATTGAAACCGGCGAAGATCAGGATCGCGGCCGCGCGCGCCCAGTATTCGGGATACATGCGGCCGGTGATCTTCGGCCACCAGTAATGCAGGCCGCCGAAATAGGCCGTCACCGCGCCGCCGACCATGATGTAATGGAAATGCGCGACCACGAAATAGGTGTCGGTGACATACACGTCGTAGGCAAGACACGCGAGGAACAATCCGGTCAGGCCGCCGACGGTGAAGAGGCCGATGAAGCCGAGCGCATAGAGCATCGGCGCATCGGGCGTGATCCATCCCTTGTGCAGCGTCGCCGTCCAGTTGAATACCTTGATCGCTGACGGCACGGCCACGATGAAGCTCATGAACGAAAACATCAGGCCGGCAAACAAGGATTGCCCGCTGACGAACATATGATGTCCCCAGACAAAGAAGCCGACCGCCGCGATCGCCAGGCTCGCCCAGGCGACGAACCGGTAGCCGAACACGGGCTTGCGGGAGAAGCAGGAGATCAGCTCGCTGACCACGCCCATGCCGGGCAGGATCATGATGTAAACGGCGGGGTGGGAGTAGAACCAGAACAGATGCTG
>Ga0182744_1000740_pt1 | contig 29891 bp, 21 predicted proteins | sample eDN3rd30CKraftMG_FD_128525 | JGI IMG/M metagenome (GOLD analysis project Ga0182744, IMG submission 128525) | Enriched Miracle-Growth compost microbial communities from Emeryville, California, USA - eDNA 3rd pass 30_C Kraft MG (version 2) (version 2) ... | reverse complement strand
CCGGCAGTTACCAGCATGTACAGATCTCCTACAATAGCCGCCGCATAGAAATAGTAATGGCCTATCTGAATAAGAACTTTAATAAAGATATTACACTGGCTGAGGCAGCCAGTCTTGCCAGTATGACGCAAGTGAGCTTTAGCCGATTTTTTAAAACAAAGACTGGCCATACTTTTATTGATACCTTAAATGAGATCCGCCTTGGGAATGCAACACGCCTGCTGATGGAAACCAGCCACGGAATCGCTGAAATTGCCTATCTTTGCGGTTTTAATAATATCTCCAATTTTAACCGCATCTTTAAGAAAAGAAAAGGCTGTACACCTAAGGAATTCAGGGATGATTTTTCAGGAACAAGAATTTTTATTTAATCGGCATTTGAGTGAACTCAAATGCAGGTCTATTTTGTAAAGTGCCAATCGATGAACATCATCCAAAAAAAACATTAAACCAAATAGCTTTAAGTAATAGGGCTTAAAACAGCGGCACGAGAGATCCATCTCTCGTGCCGTCAAACTTTAATAATCTCCGGGTTAAGCTTTTTAGCCGGACCTTTAACTAACGAGTTCCGCCTCCAGGCTAATCTCTGCTTTTAATAGCTTACTTATGGGACAGCCAGCTTTGGCTCCCGCCGCAATTTGCTGGAACTGGTCATCATTGATAGATGGAATTTTAGCTTTCAGTACCAATTGCGAATGGGTAACTTCCAGTTTATCTGCATCCATGGTCACCGTAGCGGTGGCTTCAAGAGATTCAGGCGTAAATCCCGCTTTTCCGAGCTCAAGGCTGAGGGCCATAGCGAAGCAGCCGGCATGCGCCGCTCCTATTAATTCTTCCGGATTGGTACCCGTACCGCTTTCAAAACGGGATTTAAACGAATATGGTGTATTATCTAGTGTTTTACTTTCTGTGGTAAGTACACCTTCGCCTTCTTTGATGGAGCCTTTCCAAATTGCAGTGGCAGAACGATTCATAATTGTTGATTTTTTATGTTATTAAATAGCAATAAGCGGATGCTCCGTAATGATATTCATGTCGGTAACAGAGCCACCCTCAGGGTGAAGTTACGTTTTAAATACTAAATAAGCGAGGACGGGGCGTTAAGGGATTGCTTAAAATAAATTACTGATTGCATGCTGCTATATAATCCTCCGTTGTTATATGCAAATCTTGTCTGGCTTTTAAGGAACAATCAAAGGGCAGAATCCTTCCGGGGCCATGGTTAATTTTTTCGCCGGCCTCCGCCCCTGTACCAGCTATAAAGATAGGCAGATATGACCATCAGCCCGGAAGAAGGATAAAGAAGCCTTTTATATAATTGTATGTCAGAGGTCAGGTACAGTATTAAAAACAGGGTGGTCAGAACTATAAATAAAATCATAAGACCTCTTATAATTTTAAGGCGCGTTGATTTCATGTAAATGAATTTTATTGCTGTCAAAATGGTCCTGCCTGATAAAAATAAGAAAATAATTGCAATTGCCATACTTCGACGGCTGCAGTAAAAGGTGTAAAAAGATTAAATGCCAGAGGCCAGATGTCGTACACCTGGCCTCTGGCATTTAACCTAATATCTTTCCTGAAAATTCTATTTTAGGCAGAGTTTCTTCCTGCATTAATAATACCGAAACAACAACGCATGATGAGTTTTTCATAAATTGAAAGCAGCTCACTGTCTTTGCCGGTTTCTTCCAGTTTATGGTGTTTGGCCAGCCCATATTGCTGGATGGTTAATAGCGGCAGGACAATGCGTTCCCGCATCTGGATGGAAAGCGATTCTACCGGGTAGCTGGCCATCAGTTCTGAATTGCCGGTCAGCTTAAGTACCATTTTCTCTGAGAGCAGGTACTCTTCATAAGCCATATTCCATATTTCGCCATATTTTGGATGCCGGGCCTGGAACTGCGTTAAAGGAAAGAAACATTTTTTCATGGACATCTCACTGTTTTCAATCAATGCCCGGAAAAACAAAGAATTCTTATACAACGCTCTGACTTCTTCAAACCGACCGGCTTTTTCCATTGCCTGAAGAGCAGTCCCTACTCCGTAATAACCGGTTACGTTTTGTTTTAACTGGCTCCAGGAGCCTACAAAAGGTATGGCGCGAAGGCTGTCAAGCGTTAATTTAGCCGCATTACGCTTGGTCGGGCGGCTACCGATATTGGTAGCGCCGTAGAATCTGAGCGGACTGGCAAAGGATAGGTATTCCAGGAAAAGCGGGTGATTTTTCAAAGCACTATAGGCCTCAAAACTGATCTCAGATAAGGTCTTGAACAGCGCTTCTTCTTCTGAAGTAAAGGTCCTTCTGGCAGAAGGTAAAATATCATTGGCAATTCCTGCATTGAGCAGTTGCTCAATATTGAATTTTGCGGATTCTACCGTACCAAAGTTTGAACTTACCGTTTGCCCCTGTATGGTTAACTGAATTTCTTTATTAGAGACTTTATTACCCATGGAGGCATAGAATTTATGCGTTTTTCCACCGCCTCTTGCCGGAGGGCCTCCGCGACCGTCAAAGAATACGACATCCAGGCCGTATTGGCGGGAGATGGCCGTCAAGGCTTCTTTAGCCTGGTAAATTGACCAGTTCGCCATCAGGTAACCACCATCTTTGGTGCCGTCAGAGAAGCCCAGCATAATGGTTTGAATATTACCTCTCCGGTTTAAATGATCTCTGTAAGTTTTATTGGTATAAAGGCCCTCCATTACGCCTGCAGCATTTTGAAGGTCCTCAATGGTTTCAAAGAGCGGGACGATGTCCATTTTTAATTCCTTTTGTTGCCAGCCGCTCATCTTCAACATGCCATAGACTTCCATCATATCGACAGCCGTCATGCAATGGCTGATAATATACCGGTTACAACCGTCTTCTCCATTGCGCTCCTGAATGGTGCGGGCAGCCTGCATGGACTCAAAAATATCCCGTAGCAATTCATCTTTTATTAAAGCGGGATCAATGACTTCCTGGATTTCTTCCTGGATTTGTATTTTCTGCGCATCAGAAAGGCTGTCATAATCTTCAGGGAGGCCAATTTTATTTTCACTCAGATAAGTCATGAGTTTCTTATGCTGACTGCTGTCTTGGCGAATATCCAGGGTCGCAAAATAAACACCGAAAATCTGGATTTTACCAATCAAATCATCAATAAGCTGAACAAACATGCCATTATGCTGTTCCACGACTGTATTACGGATGGATTTTAAAGTACCGATCAAATCACTCTGGGTGATCTGGATATCACTTGCCTGTTCAAAAAGCAGGGCATAAAATCTCTTTTCGAGATCGCCGATTATTTCCTCGACCCCTTTAAAGGTCAGGCGCCGTTTCATGCGGCGGATGTCTTTGTAGTAACAATGCAAAATGGCCTTATGTAATTGATCTGCCACCTGTAAAGTGGTGTCCGCTCTTACAAACGGATTACCGTCCCGGTCTCCCCCGGGCCAGAATCCCATATGGATCAGCGCATTATTGTCGCTTTCCATGATATCGGGAAATTGACTCTTTAATTGTTCAATAATTTTTCCACTGGCCTGGTAGAAAACATTTTCCAGGTACCAGATCAGACTCATGGCCTCATCAAATGGCGTAGGCTTTTGTTTTTTCAGAAAAGGCGTTTTTGCCAACTGTTGAAGGTATACATTGACGTTTTGGGTATCACTTTTAATGAGTGCCTTTGACAGATCATTGATGATTCCCAGAACTTCCCCCGGATAAAACTGCGTGGGATGGGCGGTTAATACCAGTCTCACAGAAAAGTCATCGACTTTTTTTGCCAGTGCTTCTTCCTTTTCCTGCTGTACCACTTCTGAACTTAAATGGCTGATGGTGCCCTGTCCTTTTAAATCCTGAATAGAATCAAAAGAAGCGTCCTCCAATGCGTCAAACAAAACTACCTGTCTTTCTGCGTATTGAATAAAACGAAACAACAAATCAAGTTGCTCCCTACCCTGTGGGTAGTTGGTGTATTGTTGCAAAAAGCTATCAATGATCTCTTCAGGGCTCTTCGCTTTCTTAAAACCTTCCTCACAATGAATCAGGAATAAAGACAGTAATACGCCAGTCTTTTCAATACGGTGAAACGGAAGTGAGGTGAACAAGCTGTTATAAAGCTGAAAGCGTATACCCACCTTGTTTTTGAACTGCGATAGCGCACTGGCTGATGAGACTTGCATGGGGCGTTAATGTTTTTTTATAAATTTAAAATTGCTCAAAAGGATTGCTGCTGAATGAGCAGGCTAAATTAAGGCATGTTTCACAAATACCTGTTAGCTTCATTTTGCTGTTCCAGTCGGCTAATAATATGCTTTATGTCTTGTTCCTTGTTTTTTGGATAGATCAAGAGGACATCTTTTTGATCTATCACGATATAATCAGTCAACCCGTCTATAACGGCCAGTTTTTCCGGATCTTTAGAGATAATGCATCCCTGCGTTTGTGAAAGCTCGATGTGCTCTTCAGAGATCAGCACATTGCCGGCATCGTCTTTTTGTTTTACTTCCCAAAGGGATGCCCAGGTGCCCAGGTCGCTCCAGCCGATTTCTGCGGGAACGGTATAGACATTATGCGCTTTTTCCATGAGCGCATAGTCAATTGAAATTTTAGCAGCCGTCTTGTAATGCTGTTCAATAAAAGCTTTTTCCTGATCTGTATTATAAAACGGCATTCCCTTTTCAAACAGTTCATACAAGTCCGGCCGGTGCTTTTTGAATCCGTTGATAACATCTTTTGCTTTCCAGATGAAGATCCCGGCATTCCAAAGGTACTGCCCGCTATTCAGATAAGTTTCAGCGGTAGCAAGATCCGGTTTCTCCCGGAAGGATTTGACCTGGAGTACTTTATTTTTTACGGTCGTACTGTTTTGTGCAAACTGTATATAACCGTATCCTGTATCCGGACGCGTCGGTTGGATGCCGAGCGTTAAAAGTGCATCATTTTCTGCTACAAAATCTATTGCAATCCGGATTTTTTCAGCGTATTTATCTTCCTTTAGTATCAGATGATCAGCCGGTAATATGACCATGATCGCCTCAGGGTCCTTTTGGTATAGCTTAAAAGCGGCATAAGCAATACATGGCGCGGTGTTATTGCGGGAAGGCTCTGACAGGATATTGGCTTTATTTATTTCCGGTAAATGCGCTGCCACCAGCGTTTGGTAAAGCTGGTTGGTCAGCACCATAATTTGCTCCGGACGGGAAAACCTGCGTGCCCTTTGCCAGGTCATCTGCATGAGCGACTCGCCGGTTCCCAGAATATCAATAAATTGTTTGGGCATGGCTGTGCGACTGCTGGGCCAAAAACGGCTTCCGATGCCACCTGCCATAATTACGGTATAGATATTTGTTTCCAAATTCAGTGTTTAGGGCGATAAGAAGTGTTCGGGCGACTTCTTTTCTATGATAGAATTAAAAGCGAAAATAATGGATTCGGTTTAATAATCCTTTTCAGGGTTATCCTTTGATAATCCGGTCATAGAATCCCCCAAAATTATTTTTCTGCACGCCTGCTTCCCGGAAGAATTCCTGTGGGAACCCCAGTTCGATACGACTAACTTCGTCGAGCCTTTGCAAAAAAGCCGGTTCCAGCTCCAGTTTCAGGGATTGCAGGTTTTCTGCCAGCTGCTCCATTTTAGTGGCCCCTACAATGGGTATACATTTATGGTATTGTTGACGGACCCAGGCCAAGGCTACATTGGAAGGCGCCACACCGTATTTGTCTGCAATATCAAGAACTTCCCTGGTGATCCTGACACTGTTTTCGTTTAGTCTTTTGCTCTCGGGCTTAATCCGTCCCGGGTCTCCTTTAAGATATTTGCCAGTGAGTGCCCCGCCAGCCAGTGGTGCCCATGGCAAGAGGCTCATCCCGAAATGACGGGCCATTGGAATCAAATCCCTTTCCGGCGTCCTTTGCAAAAGGCTATATTCTACCTGCAGGGCCACAAACTGGCTCCAGCCCATTAGTTCTGCATAAGTATTGCCTTTGGCAACAACCCAGGCCGGCGTGTCGCTGATGGCAACATAATTGACTTTGCCTTGCCGGATCAGATCATCCAATCCCCGCATAACCTCTTCAATGGGCGTCAGGTCATCCCAGATATGTAAATAGAGCAAGTCAATAAAATCAGTACCGAGTCTTTTAAGGCTGCCTTCAACACTGCGCATCAGGTTTTTGCGATTGTTGCCACTGGCATTGGGGTTGGTTTCATTGTCTTTCAGGCTGTATTTGGTTGCCAGTACAAAATAATCCCGGTCGGTTTGTTCATTGGCGAAATACTTTCCAAGAATGGATTCACTTTCACCCAATTTATAAATATTGGCTGTATCAATAAAATTGCCGCCTGCTTCCGCAAATTTATCCATGATGGCAAAAGAGCCTGCCAGATCAGCACCCCAGCCTGCTGCCGTTCCAAAGCCCATAGTACCCAGGCAGAGCTCGGAGACTTTCAGGCCGGATTTACCCAGTAATTGATATTTCATTTGCATAATTGACCTTTCTTTTTGATGTTATTCAATCGCACGATGTGCAATTTAGGAGCCGTACGCCTCCCTACAAAGTTGCCCCAAAGCAGCCAACTTTCCAAGTTTTGCCTCGCCATGCCAAATACTTTTAACTTTTGGGTTTTTCAATATAACTTTGAACCCATGTCTAACCCAAATTTAAACCCAGACGCCGCTGAACTTAACCCCAGGGACCGCGAGTTTGAAAATACGATCCGGCCAAGGGAGATTGATGAATTTTCCGGCCAGCCAGGGCTGGTTGAAAACCTTCGTATTTTCATTAAGGCGGCTAAAATCCGGGGAGAAGCATTGGATCATGTGCTTTTCCATGGCCCTCCGGGCCTTGGAAAAACGACCCTTTCCAGGATTGTTGCCAATGAATTGGGGGTAAACATTAAAGAAACTTCAGGGCCCGTTATAGAAAAGCCTGGCGATCTGGCTGGCCTCCTGACCAGCCTGGAAGAAGGCGATGTACTGTTTATCGATGAGATTCACCGGCTAAGCACGGTGGTGGAAGAATACCTGTATGCGGCCATGGAAGACTTCAGAATTGATATTATGATTGATTCCGGTCCCAATGCCCGAAGTGTCCAGTTATCGATCCATCCTTTTACGCTGGTGGGGGCAACAACCAGGAGCGGGTTGTTGACGGCCCCGTTGCTTTCCCGGTTTGGCATAAAAAGTCGCTTGGAATATTATAATGCAGAGACTTTACAAAAGATTATAAAAAGGAGTGCTCATATTCTCAATACCCAAATTGACGACCAGGCAGCCGCTGAAATCGCCAGAAGAAGCCGGGGAACACCAAGAATTGCCAATGGGCTGCTTCGCAGGGTGCGCGATTTTGCACAGGTACTAAATGATGGCCAGATTGACCTGGGGATTACCAGGCATGGATTAAATGCGCTGAATGTGGATGAGGATGGACTGGATGATATGGATAACCGGATTCTGGCCACGATCATTGAAAAATTCAAAGGCGGACCGGTAGGAATAACGACCATTGCCACGGCTGTGGGAGAAGAACCGGGAACGCTGGAAGAAGTCTATGAACCGTTTTTGATCCAGGAGGGATTTATTCAAAGGACACCGAGAGGCCGGGAAGCGACAGAAAAGGCCTATCGGCATTTAGGCAAAACGCCTGCGACAGGTAAAGGATCGCCTAGGCTATTTTAAACGTAATACGCTCACGCTGTTCGCAGCGTTAAGGGATTTTTTTATCCTTTTCCACGGGAGGCATTGAACAGCTTAAAACAAATAAAAAAGTTCTTTCAGCCATACGAATGTGCGTTTTGTAAGTGATTGCCAAGATTCGCCAATTTCTGGTTAAAGTGGTTATTATGTCTTAATTTTGCAGCGCTTTGAGTATCTTGTTTATAGACTGCTCGGGCTATGGTAACTTGATTATCAATCACAAATGGTTCTCATACGACATTAAATATACCGGATGCGCAAAGAAGTACTCACCGTAAATTATGCAAAGCTCATTATAGCCTCACTGGTTGTAGGACTGGCTTCTACCCTGCTGGCGGACTCATTAAAGCGCATCACCGCATATTATGAGGAAGGTATTATAGAAAAGGCCCATAGTTTCCCCTGGATTTTTATCATTCTGCCTTCCATTGGTATCACCCTGATTTATTTTTTGCGTAAATATGCCTTTAAGAATAAACAAAATAAGGGTATTAAGGAAATTTATCATACAATAGAAGAGAGGCGTAATGAATTACCGGCTTTCAAAATTCCATCACACTATATCAATGGCTTTTTGACGGTCATTTTTGGCGGGTCTACTGGCGTTGAAGTATCTACGGTCGTGGCTACTGCCACTGTGGGCGCTGTTGCCCGAAAAAAAGCTTCTGTAGCCAAAGCTCATAAAACGGAATTAATTTGTGCCGGTGTGGCGGCAGGCATCGCCACGTTGTTCGGTAGTCCACTTGCCGGATTGTTATTTTCAGTGGAAGTTATTGCGCGTAAGGCTACCAAAACCATTTTGCTGAGCTGCTTTTGTTCCATCTTCGTGTCCTGGCTTTTTATGTCGCTTATTGAAGATGAAATGCTTTTTAAGCAACTTAGCGTTTCCGGTTGGGAAATGCATGCGATTCCCTTTTTATTGGTCGTAAGTGCTATTGCAGGGCTGCTCGCGGTTTATTTTACCAAGTCCGTTATCTTTATCAAAGAGAAATTCGGCAATATCAGTAATAATTTTATCCGGGTGAACCTGGGGGCTGTAATGGTTGGACTGGCTATACTTGCGTTTCCTCAGTTATATGGAGATTCCTATCATGCTTTCCCAGAGCTACTTTCCCGTATTGAAGATACTTCATTTTCTATTCCTTTTGCCCTGACCATTCTTTGCATTTCCTTGTTGAAACCCCTGGTTGCCTCCCTTACCCTGGGTGCCGGCGGCGATGGCGGTGTATTTGCACCTTCTATTATTGGCGGTGCGGTGTTCGGGATGTTTGTAGCCCTTGTTAGTAATTACTTGTTCGGCCTGCACCTGAGTCCATTAAACTTTGCCTTGATTGGCGGCGGTGCGATGCTGAGCGCAGCCATACATGCACCGCTCACTTCGGTCTTTTTGACCTGCAATCTGGTGCAAAACGGCTTTGATTTGTTTATCCCCATGCTGGTAGGGTGCTATGTAGCAAAATATACGGCCAAATTGGTTTGCAGCTATACCGTATACAGCTACAAAGGAAAAAAGCAAAAACCAAAGGAAATCCCTGATCCCGAGATGCATTTAGCTGGATGATGACAGCCTAATGGCAGCTTAAGGAGAACTTGAGGTGCCTGGTTGATACCGGGAAACCTTGCGAAGATTTTGGATTTTAGGGAAAAACTACTGTTCTGAAATGGTTCCCTCCGATTGTTTTAAATATTACCTTCTTGAATTAACCAATGTCTTGGTAGGTCAATCGCTCCTATCTTATCAACGTCCTGATGGGAAAAAGTTAATTGATAACGCGATCCTAAAAAAAGAACCGCTGCCATGCTTTATTGCATATACAGCGGTTCTTCTTATAATTTCCAAAAGGTCATTATCCTTTCGGTTCCTCTTATTTTTTCTTACCGTAGCGCTTGTTGAATTTATCGATACGACCGGCAGTGTCCACAAGGACGTTTTTACCTGTGTAGAAAGGGTGAGAAGTATTGGAAATTTCCAATTTGATCACCGGATATTCAACACCTTCAAAAACGGTGGTTTCGCTGCTGGCAGCGGTGCTTTTGGATAAAAATTCAACACCGTTACTCATGTCCCTGAAGACAACAAAACGGTAATTTTCTGGATGGATACCTTGTTTCATAATAATGAAGTTTTTAGGCAACACGGATTTTGCCGTGTATTTTATAAAATAATTTGGGTGCAAAAGTAAACTTTCCTTTTGGCTTGACCAAGAAAATTTGCAAAATCGGTTGGACGTATTGTATTTATTTTGTATATCAGGCGACTTTCATGGAGCCTAACTTGCTAATGTTAAACTGCTGTCTTGCATAATCCAACGTAACAGTGAACCTTTTCTTGTTGGTGCCCGGAATTTCAAACATGGCTTCGGTCAGGATACTTTCGCAGATGCTTCTCAAGCCGCGCGCTCCCAGTTTAAATTCAAGGGCTTTATCCGTAATAAAATCCAGTGCATCTTTTTCCACCACCAGTTTAACGCCTTCCATTTCAAAAAGCCGGGTATATTGTTTGATCAGACTGTTTTTAGGTTCTGTCAAAATAGCGCGTAAAGTTGCTTTATCCAGTGGATCCAGGTGCGTAACCACGGGAAGGCGCCCAAGCAGCTCGGGAATTAATCCGAACGATTTTAAATCCTGCGGATTAACAAACTGCAAAAGATTCTTTTTTTGTTCTTCCTGCACCTCCTTATTGACATTAAATCCAATGGCGTTGGTATTGACCCTTCTGGCAATGATCCGGTCAATGCCGTCAAAGGCTCCGCCACAGATGAATAATATATTCTGCGTACGGATTTTCACCATTTTTTGTTCCGGGTGCTTTCTGCCCCCTTGCGGCGGCACCAGTGCTTCTGTGCCCTCCAGCATTTTCAGCAGTCCCTGTTGAACACCCTCCCCGCTGACGTCTCTTGTGATGGAAGGGTTGTCGTTTTTGCGGGCAATTTTATCAATTTCATCAATATAGACAATGCCCCTTTCTGCGGAAGGAACGTCGTAATTACAGTTTTGCAATAAACGGGACAACATGCTTTCTATATCCTCTCCCACATATCCTGCTTCCGTAAATACAGTTGCATCTACGATGGCAAAGGGAACATTGAGCATTTTGGCGATGCTTTTGGCCAGCAGGGTTTTGCCCGTACCGGTCTCGCCGATCATGATTATATTGCTTTTTTCGATTTCAATGTCGTCATTCTTTACCTTTTGTGTAACCCGTTTGTAGTGATTGTAAACGGCTACGGAAAGAATTTTCTTTGCTTCCTGTTGGCCGATGACGTATTGATCCAGGAACTTCTTGATTTCTACAGGTGTCTTCAGTTCCAGTTTAGCGGCACTGGCGGCGGGCTGCTGTGGCCGTTGATGGGATTTTTCAAATTCAAATTCCTGTTCAATAATTTCACCCGCATTTTGGATGCACTGTTCACAGATATCCGCATCAATGCCTGAAATCAGCATTTTTACTTCTTCTCTGGGTCTTCCACAAAATGAACAGTGTGTATGTAAGTTTTTAGCCATAATTGCTTGTTTGCTTCCTGGCAGTTCTTTTTAAGGCTGCCTCCTTATGCAAAATTAAGAAAACCGCTGCAAACAGCGGTCTTCCACATATTTTTAACGTAAGTTATTTATAAGTTTTTCAATACCGCATCCACAATGCCGTAAGTAACAGCCTGATCGGCATCCATATAGAAATCACGGTCGAAATCTTTAAGAATCTGTTCTACGGATTTACCGCAATTTTTTGCCAGTAATTGAGCGCCCATCAGTTTGGTTTTCTCAATTTGTTCTGCCTGGATCTCAATATCGGCCGAAGTTGCCTGGAAATAACCTCCGATACTTGGTTGATGGATCATTATTTGGCCATGGGGAAAGACAAAACGCTTTCCTTTAGCCCCTACACTTAACAATATTGAACCCATGGAAGCTGCAAGTCCCATACAAATCGTGCTCACTGGGCTGGAAATCATTTCAATAGTATCATAGATGACCATACCGCTGGTCACCGCACCACCCGGGCTATTGATATAGAATTTGATTTCTTCACCGGGTTTGTCAGCTTCAAGTATCAATAATTTACTGACAACTTCACGGGCCGATTTATCATCGACGACTCCCCAAAGATAAATCGCTCTTTTTTCCAAGAAAAGCTCTTCCTGCTTTTTCAGTAGCAGGGAGGATTTCTGTTCCTGGTTATTATTATCCGGCTTGTTATCTGGCTCGTCCCCCTCCTCTTCTTCCTGTCGAATGAAAAAGGGAGATTTATATAATGTATTCATTTTTGACAATAATTTTAATAGGCAATAATATAATATCTATTTGTATAAAATGTATTAATGGATAATTGTACAATACCTTGAGTGATCTTTAGGATTTGGACTTATTGGGATTGGAAATAAGTACCTCATCTACTAAACCGTATTCTTTGGCTTCCTGCGCGGTCATCCAGAAATCACGGTCCCTGTCCTTGGCGATTTGGGCCGGGTCTTTACCACTATGTTCGGCAATAATGTTATCCAGTTCGTTTTTGATCTTGCGGATTTCCCTGGCTGTAATCTGAATATCGGAGGCCTGACCACCGATTGCGCCGCTGGGTTGGTGGATCATGATCCGGCTATGTTTTAATGCGCTTCTTTTGCCTTTTACTCCGGCCGTCATAAGAACAGCACTCATAGAGGCCGCCATTCCCGTACAGATGGTGGATACATCTGGCGAAACGAACTGCATCGTATCATAAATGCCCAGACCGGCATATACGCTGCCTCCGGGGCTGTTGATATACATTTGGATATCTCTAGTGCGATCGACACTATCTAAAAACAAAAGCTGTGCGGTTACGATATTGGCTACGTAGTCATTAATGCCTTCACCCAGAAAGATAATACGATCCATCATCAGCCGGCTGAATACATCCATAGATGCTACATTCATGGGACGTTCCTCGATAATATAAGGAGTGAGGGCCGTAAACTGCCCTTTATACTGGTGCATGGTATTGCTGCTGATCCCTTGGTGTTTCACAGCATATTTTTCAAATTCTTTTCCTATGTCCATAAATATTAATATTAGGGTTTGAAGATATTCAATTTTTGTTATTCCGTTGAGGTTTAACTTGTAATTCTACCGGAATTATTACCAAACTTCGTGCAGCAGATGGCTAACCGACAAAACGGCAGTTTAACTAAGGGCCTTAGGGCCAGGCTTTATAAAACGTGAAAATGGCGGTTAATGCGCCTTTTAGGGATTAACCGCCATTTTCTTATGAAATCTCGTATGGATTGTACTATTATGGAAATCAGCTATCTGACAGTAAACTTCCATGAAGTAACAGGCTAACTGCTAATGATGGTGTTCATGCTGATGCTTTTGTACCTTCTCGGTAAATTCTTTCTCAGTAATAGGCTGGTCTTTGGCCGTTACCTGGCCTTCGAGTACTTCGAATAATTTGCCGATTCTGATTTGACCGTGTGCGTCATCAATGAATTTTTTGTCAGAGAGCATCTTATTGGCATATTCGTCAATCCATTGCTCATTGCCTTTAAGATCCATCTGATTGCCCAGATAACTTAAGAGTTGATGTCTGGCATAATCTTTCAGTTCCTCTGGCTGAACCTGGATATTATTATCGCTGCTCAGTTTAGAAGAGATAAGTGCCCATTGTAACTGTTTTTTAAACTCAACGATATCCTTATCCAGCTCTTCATCGGTTTTTTTACCTTCACTGGAGATTTTCATCCAGCGTTTTAAGAAGGCTTCCGGCATATCCAGGGTCACATGATCTGTCAGATAATGATAGATCTGGTCGTGGATCTGTCCGCTGGCCTGCTGTGCGTAGTATTTTGTAATATCTTCTTTGACTGCTGCCTTGAAATCTTCTTCAGTTTTGATTTCTTTGCCCGGGTATACCTGGTCAAAGAGCTTTTCATCATAGGCTGCTGGTTCCAGAAGACCGATTTTTGTAATGGTCAGTGTAACCGTCTTTTTCGCGTTTTCTTTATCTTCTTTATCCAGCTTTAAGTCTGAAAGGATCCTGTCCTGCACTTCACCTTTAAAGGCCTTACCCAGTTCTACCGAAACAGTATCCCCTATTTTTTTGCCCTTGAATTCTTTTTGCTGGCCTTTGGCAATTTCTTTCAAAGTGACTGCTGTATTAGCTGCTTTGGCTGTCTCTGCTACTTCCGTCGCTCCTTCTTTTTCCGTATTTTCCTGCTGGCTGGAAAGCTCATTGCCATCCACTGTAATATCAGCTGAGATGATTGTATTTTCATCTTCCACTGTTTCCGGCGTTGTATAATTACCGTAACGCTGGCGCAGTCTTTCCAGTTCTTCATCCATAATCTGATCAGTGACCTCAATCTGGTAGCGGGTAACGTTGATGGATTTAGGATCGATATTTAATTCAGGCTGAAGTCCGATTTCAAATTCAAAAACATAATCTTTTGGATCTGAAATGTTGAAGTCAACCGGTTCATCATTTAAGGGAATAGGCTGTGCGATAATGGCCAGTTTCTCGTCCGCAATGTATTTGTTGATTTCATTATCTACAGTTTTGATCACCTCATCCTGTAAAATGGAAGGTCCGTACATTTTACGTACCAGGCCGGCAGGGACCATTCCTTTACGGAACCCCTGGATATTGGCCGTCTTAGCATAGGTTTTAATGCTTTTATCAACAGCGGGTAAATAGTCTTCTTTCTTAAGAGTTACAACGAGCTTATCGTTTAATGGTGCGATTTGCTCTCTGGTAATTGTTGCCATGTTTGAACAGCTGCGCCCCGCCCTATCGAGGTGATTAAAATTAAAAAAAAACCGTCTTAAAAGGGTAAGACGGTGTGTGCGGATGGAGGGAGTCGAACCCACACGCCTCGCGGCGCTAGATCCTAAGTCTAGTGCGTCTGCCAATTTCGCCACATCCGCTTTTTCACGCGTTTTTGATGCACAGGCATTTTAACGGGCTGCAAAGATAAACATCTTTGGATACCAGACAAATATTTTTTGCACTATCCGAAAACCTTGTATTTAACCAATAAGTAAATCAATTCTACAAGTAACACGATTAAAAAGATCCATTTTAATTTTTTAGAGAAATTGTCTTTTTTTTCAACCACCGGGATTAGCATACCGGCTTCCTGTAATACTTCTACGGCCTGGCTTATATCGTCCGAAGCAACCTGAAGCTGGATGCCACTGGTAAGCGTTGAAATATAAGGTGCTGTCTGATGCAGGCGTTCATCTCTGGTAAAGGAAGGTATACCTGATTCCTCCAGCTTCGCCTGGGCGATATAGATTTCAGATAAACTAACGGATGTAAATATCGTAACAAGGGTTGCCATAAATTAGAAACTTGGTCAATTTATCTGTTTATCAGTTTATCTGATGTTCTGGAACCTGAATTATATCAGCTTAGACATCCACTTTTTATTTGTACCTGAAATCGCTTCCAAGTCTTCCTATTTGTTTTATTTAATCCTGAGCACCGAAGGTTAGTTGCCTGGTTCTACCCAGACCCCACCTTCTTTTAGTAGATTAATGAGCTCGCCCACAGCGATCTCGCTGTCAATATTTCTTTTAACAACCTCTTTTCCTTTGTATAACGTAATCTTACCGACGCCTGAACCGACATAGCCAAAATCAGCATCCGCCATTTCACCCGGACCGTTAACGATGCAGCCCATAATCGCGATTTTGACCCCTTTCAGGTGATTGGTGACGGCCCTGATTTTGGCCGTCGTCTCCTGCAGGTCAAATAAGGTCCTGCCACAGCTGGGGCAGGAAATATATTCCGTTTTTGAAATTCTGGTCCTGGAGGCCTGCAGGATACTAAAGGCAGTAGCGTTTAAGAATTGCTCCACATTGGTATTTTGCTGGTAATTTCTGCCGGCTGCGGCCTTAAAATTACCAGCAAGGGCTTTATAAGCCGTGGTTTTCAGGTGAAAGAAAACACCGTCTCCCATTCCATCTACCAGCAGGCCGCCTGCTTCTGTAGAAAAATGAATCAAATGCTCATCGGCCGTATTCCAGTTACTGGCTACACTGATAATGACAGGGTTTTTAACCTGGCTGGCCGCTAAATGAATAATAAACCTTCTGATGGCCTGCAGGGCATTTTTACGGTGACTGCTTAAGATCAATACGGCGCTGGGATCCTCTGCCAATTGATTTAATTGCTCCTTCGTTAAATCTGACTCAGGATCGCTGTATACCTGGATCTGGACAAAATTGATCTGGCCTTTCTGGTCTTTTCCGGCAAAATAAGTTGCAGGGTCAAACAAGGGGCAAAACTGTTCCTTATGTTCCTGCAGATCAAAGGCCGGCGGATAGACAATGGCCCTTAAAGTTCCTGGTAGTTGAAAATCTATGTTTTGGTAGCCAATAAAGATATAGTCCGCTGCCCTGTCGCCAATAAACCATTTATCGAGCTTCTCGTTATACTGGTAGCCCACCTGAAGCAGGTCGCCGGGCGTTATATGATTGAGTTTGCTTAAATCAGCTATCACCACCGGTACATGGTCGCTCCCGATATTGCCGACCTGGCTGGTTGCGCGGCGCTTGTATGCAAAAGGGGAATAAGGCAGGTGGTCTGAAAGGATGGGCGGGACCGGAAAAGCTGGTTCCTTATTCTGTATTTCTTTGTTTTTGTCCAGTGTATAATCATATCTTTTTACCAGGTCATGGCAAACCGGAATCTCAAGCTCGGCATCTTCGGTCAGCGATACCCGTACGGTATCGCCGATGCCATCTTCCAGAAGCGCACCGATGCCTACGGCAGATTTAATACGGCCGTCTTCCCCGTCTCCGGCCTCTGTTACACCCAGGTGCAGGGGATAAAGTTCTCCGAACTCTGCATCCATTTGCTGAACAAGCAAGCGGTAGGCTTCTACCATGACATGGGTATTAGAGGCTTTCATGGACAGGACGATATTATGGTAGTCCTCGTCTCTGCAAATCCTTAAAAATTCCATGGCGCTTTCCACCATGCCCATGGTCGTATCGCCATAACGGCTCATGATGCGGTCCCCCAGACTGCCGTGATTGGTGCCGATACGCATTGCGGTGCCATATTCTTTACAGATACGTACCAGAGGTGTAAAGCGGGCACGAATGCGTTCCAGCTCCTCATTATAGGCGGCGTCGGTATAGTCTATCTGTTCGAACTTTTTCTTATCGACATAATTGCCTGGATTGACACGAACTTTTTCAACGATTTTTGCAGCGATTTCTGCGGCATTCGGGGTAAAATGAATGTCGGCTACAAGCGGTGTATTATATCCTCTTTCCCTTAAGGCCTTTTTAATATTAGCCAGGTTTTCAGCTTCTTTTTTAGAAGGGGCGGTAATACGGATTAATTCCGCACCCGCCTCGATACAGCGGATTGATTCCCGGACAGTGGCCTCGGTATCCATGGTATCGGTTGTTGTCATGGTCTGCAGGCGGATGGGATGATCCGCGCCGAGTAGCAGATCACCTACTTTGACCTCACGGGTCTTAAGTCTTTTATAGGAACTGAGTGAGTGACAGTAAAATTGCATAGGGCAAAGATACAGCAAGATCAGACATTCTGGTAATGCAAAAACGAAGGAGGATGTGATTAAATTATTTTTTAATATAATGTTTACGAACAACCCTTACTTTACGGATCAACTGGCCTCTTTTATCCTTAAAAAGGGTCACATCAAATAGCAAGGTCAAGAGTAATGCAATCAGGCAACCAATAATTACGCAGATCATTCTTTCCAGTGCCATATGCCAGGAAGCGTTCTCCTGTTCGTATAATAATACAATAACAACAGCTGCCAGTGCGGAGCGTGTGGTCGATTGAATATTAAGTAAGGTGGCAACGGCAATAGTGGCCACAACGCCGAGCCCCATAATAAAGAGGTTGGGAAAATGGATCAGAAAGAGCACCATGCCGACACTAGAACCCAGAATATTGGCTTTCATCCGGTCATAGGCAACTTTTTTAGCATCCTTGTCATCTGGAGAAAAAGCCAGCAAAACAGAAATGACACTCCAGAAGAATTGGTGTTGAGGAAAGGTAACATAAATGGTATAGGTAATAAATAGACCGATCAGGCACTTAGTGATGTAAATCAGAAAGTTGACTTCTAAAAACCGGTTAAACGCTATTTTCCTTTTCTTTCTCAAGGGGCAAAATGGGTGTTTGTTGGGTTAATATTTTACTTATGGTGCAAAGATACAAAAGGAAAGCGCAGACAAGACCACCTAATTTTAAAGTATAAAATGCAACCCAGCTTAAATCAGCCGTCACGCCGGTTTTAACACGAATAAAGAGTTTTAAAATATGTTGAACGAAAATCCCATCAGCCTTAAAAATGTGAGGGGAGAGAAAAGGCAATGAATTACTTTGCGATAAATAAGGAAGCCCCCAATACAACTTGGGGGCTTCCTTATTCTTTTTGATTCTTTGTAAAATTAGCTTGTTTAGTTTAATCCAACCATTACCACTCAATGGCCTGATCCTCATCCGGGATCTGTGTGTTGATTTTTCTTTCCATGATCAGTGACCCTCTGATGGTATAATCAATAGACGCGCCAGCAACAGAAGTATAATCCGTATAATTATAATCGATATTGCTAAGCGTTACATATCTATGGATCAGATAAGGTTGCAATTCGTCTGGGATTTCTTCCACTGAATAGTTAATGGTCTTGTTTACCTGGAGATTCATTAATGGATTATCTGAACTGAGCGTTACTTCTCTTTTCTCTGTATCAAAATGAGCAATTATCTTATAATTTCGTCTGTCGGATTTATTTTCATCTACGGTACCCGCATAGAAAAATATGGTATTCTCATCTACCACATAGGTCGTAATAATACTTTTAACGATGGCTGCGCCATCCTCCTCTCCTTTCAGGAATACCTTGAGAGCGGTTCCGCTATAATCACCCGAAAAATCATTGAAGGGCACGATCCTTAAAAGTGCCTTGGAAAAGTTTCTTCTGGGATTGGGCGTATATTCATTTGAAGTGGACGGCTCAATCGTTAATGGAAGAACCCATTTATCCACCAAATCTATATTACTTAAGGTAAAGGCGATATTGACGGTGTTTGTATTCACTCCTTTAGGTATAGACACCGTATCTGGAATTTTAAAATACTGATCGGTAAGTTCTTTATAGTAAAGATCTGTTCTGTTTTGAAAATTGGCATCATTGAAGACCTTTAGCGTATCGGGATCAACGCCTAAATGAACCAGCAGATTTTTCTTATTATTCGTAGTACCACTGACGATAACCGGTAATTGGTAATTAACCATACCGTCAGGCTTATACCGGATATGTATGGGGGTAACGCCATCTGTATTCAAGGGCGCTTTGAATGAAACATATTGTTCAAATTGCTCATCCGTCCATTCTTTGTTACAGGCGCTTGACCCGATACATACAAGAAGGATAATTAATGCAGCTATTTTTTTCATGCGTATTTCTTTTAATTTGTCCAATGTAACTTTACCTGAATGTTTTCAATTTGGTGAAAAGGTTGCAGATTTAGTTATATTTACTATTATTAATTTGTATATGTGAGCCACCCAGGATTTTGGGTCATGCGACTATCACGCCTTAACTCTTCAATAGAAATGGGCCAAAAATACATTTTTGGAGCAAAGGTGCTTTGTAAGGCAAAAGCTGCAACAGGCTGATGAAATAGATCCCTTTGATTGGCTGTCATTAGCACATTATAGCCATATATAGGAAGTGTAAGTTCATTAGCGGCATCTTCCCATCTACGCAAATCGTAATAACGCTGCTGTTCGCCCATAAATTCAATCTGCCGTTCACGTTTGATGGCGGCTCGAAGCGTTGTATTACTGGAATATACAGCATCCGTAAAATCTGGTAAACCAGCCCGGATTCTAATAGGTTTTATGGCTGATTTCATTTCAGGGACGCTTCTGGCAATGGTATAGACTTGAGAGCTGTCCCAGCTTTCTATATTATAGGACCCATTTAATTCATTTAATGCTTCTGCATAGGCCAGTAATATATCGGCATAACGAATGGCCGGCTCATATTTAGGTACCACATTATTTAAATCCCCATTTTCATAAGTATCCATGGGATTTACATATTTTTTGATGCCGATGCCGGTTCTCAGCCAGAACATGGTATTGGTATAACCATTGCCCGAACCCCGGTAATAGAAAACCTGTTGCTCTCTATTCTTTTCTTCTGTTTCATTAGTCAGGTCCCAACGGCTACCGTTATAACCTACTGACGCATAAAACCTCGGTTCTCTATTGGCAAATTGGAGGGAAACGCCGGCTTGCAGAGGTTTATATTTTCCTTGTGCAACATCTTCATCGGTGACAAAGCCCTGTACACGCTGGCTGCCATTGCCTTTTCCATATTCTGCGTCCTTGCCCGGGGCATCGGTCCCGTCGTTCATGTAATACGCATCACATTGTTTTAAGGTCATGCCATGGGTATTCCATCCGGAGGCGATTCTGGGTAATTGGTGTACCACCATTACATTTATGCCTTCGGTTGACTGATTCTGTCCACGCGTAAAAATCAGCTCTGGATTTTCGGAAGCGGATAATTCGCCATCAAATAGTGCACGGTAAGATTGGAAAGGATCAATGTTGGACCATCCGTCAGGCCAGGGTTTGTCTGAATATTCTGCGTTATACGGAGGTGCGATGGTGGCTGGGTGTGTAACAGTCCCAGAATTTGTAAATGGTGCCACATAAAGTGAATATGCTCCAAGGCGCATAACATCTTTGGCTGCGGCTGCAGCGCGGGCCCATTTGGACTCATCGTAAGTTTCAGAAAGCAAAGGGTTACCTTTATCATCCACCAATTGTGCTTTATAATCCATACTCACTTTACCGCCATTCATCAGTGGGCTTGCTGCATACAAGAATACTTTTGCTCTGGTGGCCAGCGCTGCACCTTTTGTGGGCCGCGCAATGGCCAACTGGCCTCTGCTTTGTGGTAAATCTTTTGCTGCCAACACCATTTCTTTGCCTATATACTCAGCGCACTGTTCATAGGTATTTCTGGGAAGCGCTAATTCGTCATAAGTGTCCGTATAGTCAGCACCATTCTCTGGCATAATGGGAATGGGGCCGTATTTTCTAAGTAACAACCAGTAATAATAAGCTCTGACAAACCTAGCCTGCGCCTTATAGTCTGCTTTGTCTTCATCACTTATGACGGTTGAATTGTCTATATTTTCAATAAATATCGATGCGCTTCTGATGCCTTTATAGCACTGTGACCAAGAATCCTGCTTTTCGTCTTCATGATAATTGCCTAAACTAAATCTGTTATACGAAAGTGCTCCGGCGTTGGTGACATCATATTCTACATCCCGGTCCCCGTAATAGATATCATCTGCGAAGTTAAATGGTTCATAGCCCTTACTGGCGACGTCGGCATTTGCCCCTGTCAGGTATGAATATGAATTGGCCAACCATTCTTCAATGTATTCAACATTATTAAAGGATTTATCTAAATCCATTCGGTCCTTAAAATATTCTTCTGTTTTTAGATATTTTTTGCAGGAGAAAAGTAGCGTCACCATTAGAAAAAAAATGGAAAATGCTTTTATTTTTTTCAACATAATATACGTATTTTATATTATAAACTGATTTGAAGTCCAAGGGTAATTGACTTGATCAGAGGGTAGGTCTCTCCTCTTGGATCAGTGGTTTCCGGATCCCATAATTTAAAGGGCGCCCATGTAAATAAATTGGTACCTATGCAATAAATACGGACACTATTCATATGGATTTTGTGGAGCATTTCTGCTGGCAAGGTATATCCAATATCTAAGTTTTTCAACCTTAGATATTTACCATTACGTAACCAAAAAGTAGAATTCCGGTAATTATTTCCATCTCTGTCACTATAACTTAACCTGGGGTATGGAGCGTTGGGGTTTTCTGTAGCAGGATCTCCTGAAATGTCAGCTGACACCCATCTGTCTTCCAATAAGCCTTTGAGTACATTGCCCCATTCTCCTTCAGTAAAGGCATAAACGGTTTTACCGTAGATAAAGAAACTGGAACTGCCCGCGCCCTGGAAAAGTACATTTACATCAAAACCTTTCCAGGTCATGGATGCGCCAAATCCGTATATTAAATTAGGGGTGCTTGTTGACCCTACTGCTACGATGTCATCGTCGTTAATCACACCATCACCATTTACATCCTTATATTTAATATCGCCTGGCTGGTAGGCCCCATAAGTCTGGGTCGGACTATTGCGAATATCATCATAATCCTTAAATAGTCCCAACGCGATTAACCCTCTGGTTTGGTTAACCCTGTATCCTTTTTGCAATTGGTACGGATAAACACTCTCTTCTTCATCTCTATCAAGCACCTCATTTTTGCTAAGCGTGATATTACCACGTACCGTCACATGAACCTTATTGAATTGACGCTGCACAGTAAAATTTCCGTCTATTCCTTTTGAGCGTACCGCGCCAACATTGGCACCAGGTACACTGGTTAATCCGATATAAGCTGGCAAGAAATTTCTGTCCATATAAATGCCGGTACGTTCATCTTTAAAGGCGTCCACTGTCAGAGAGAATTGATTGTTCCATAAAGACAGATCCAAACCTAAATCTTGTTTGGTGGCCATTTCCCAAGTGACGTAAGGAGAGGCGACTTGGGTAAACCCTAATCCACCGTAATTTTTATCATTGCCGAACTCAGCCCATTGATAACCACCCAACCCGTCTGCGATCGTATACAAATAGGGAAAACGATTATCTCCCAAATTATCATTACCTACTTTACCGTAGGAATACCTGATTTTAAACATATTGATCCATTTCATATTTTCTTTGATGAAATTTTCTTCAGCAATGTTCCAGGCAGCAGATACGGCTGGGAAAAAACCATATTGATGGCCAGGACTGAAGTTTTCAGATCCTGTATAACCAAAATTAAAATCAGCGTAATACCTGTTTTTCCAATTATAAGCCGCACGTCCGGCAAGTCCCTGATTTTTCCTGGCGATTCCGTTTTTGATATCTGTACCCAGGTTTTGGGTAAATGTATTGGATTCCTGATTATATCGTAAATCAATTCCAATATGATGGTCCTGAATGGCATGACTATAGTTCAGCATGGCAATCAAGAATTCTCGGCGACTGCCATCATTGCTACTACTCTGAGTCAGCACGCTTGGTCCTGATATATTGGTGAAGATCAAGTTCCCGTCCTGGTCCCTGTGGCGCTCTGCCCGCCATTGTTCGGGCCATTTATGACGTTCAATATTACTCTTGTTATAGGTATCATATCCAAAGCTCCCTTCAAAAGTCAAGCCTTTAATAAGGAAGTTCAGATCCTGATCCAGTGTGACGTTTGTTTGGATATTATTTTCCCAGTTTTCATTATAACCGGTCTGCGTAGCTGCTACCCATGGATTGGTTTGATTGCCTGTGCCTACGGCGGGTACATAACCATTTGAATAAGTAATAGGCGTACGGATGGCGGAATATCCAAATAGCTCTCCCCATACATCATTGTCGCCCAGGCCGGGACTGTTCCTTTTGGTAAGAGAACCGGAGACGCCTAATTTAACGACAGTTGTTTTGGTGACATTCACATCTGTATTAAGCCTGTACGTCCACTTTTGGTAATCGGCGTTGGTATTATAATCCTTTGCCAGTTCATCATCTGTTTTGTACATGCCCTTTTCGTCAAGATAGCTACCCGAGACGAAATACCTGGCCGTGGTACCTCCGCCGCTGAGGCTAAGGTTTGCGTGGTTGGTAAAAGCCCCGTCTTTCAATAACTTTTCTGACCAGTCAACATTGGGATACAGGTCAGGATCCAAGCCCATCCGCAGGATTTCCAATTCAACTGGACTGTAAATGGCAGGTTGGTCTCTGGTAATACGTGATTCATTGAGCAGGCTGGCGTAGGTTGGACCATCCACAAACTCTGGGGTAATTGTCCGCCTATTATATGAGGATTCTACTTTGGCATTTATATTTGTCTTCCCGATGGTGCCGTGTTTGGTCGTAATTAATAATACCCCATTGGCACCTTTGGAGCCGTACATGGCGGTAGCAGATGCATCTTTAAGAACAGAAAAAGATTTAATGTCGTCAATATTGATTTCATTAATATCCCTTTCAAATCCATCCACGAGTACCAGGGCGCCACTGCTGGCTCCGAAGGTCGATATGCCACGTACCCAGAAATTTGATATGTCTTTACCTGGCTGGCCAGAGCTTTGCATAGCCAAGATTCCCGGTACATTTCCAGCCAGGGTATTTACAATACTGGCGGTGGGGGAAGATTTTCTGAGTTCGTCCATATCTACGGTCGTAATGGCGCCAGTGACATTTAGTCTTTTTTGCGTACCAAGCGCAGTAACGACTACTTCATCCATGGCCTGAATATTGGATTTGATCATCGATACATTCACCGTGTCTGTTTCCTTTATCTGTACCTGTACCGTATCATAACCGATATAGGAAAATATTAGTTTGTGGTAAGGCTCAACTTTTATGGAAAAAAAACCTTCTTTTGTTGAGAATGTTCCCAAACCTGCGGAGTTAATCACGGAGATGCTAACGCCGGATAATGGTTCTCCCGTCTCCTGGTCTGTTATTTTACCGTGTACGGTCATCTTGTTTTGAGCAACTGATGTTGTTACGGCGATCAAAAACAGCAAGAAAAAAGAAGTACTTCGCATAAACGATTTCTTCATAGCAATAATATTTTAGTTTTCTAATGAAATTTTTCTGACGCAATGATTTTCTGCATCCCCAACATAAAACACATGATTGGTGGAGTCGTAGGCTAATCCTTTAGGTTGGTCAAATCTGGCCTCAGTCCGAAGCCCGCCATCAATATGGCCGTAAGGATTGGCGTCAATACTAGAACTGCCTCTTCCTGCAAAAGTGGTGACCTTACCTTCTGGTGTAAGAATTCGAATGTCATGATTATACTGCTCAGTAAAGTAAAAATCATATTCATCTGCCTTACCCGCATAATCAGGATTTCTGACAAAGACCCCTTGATATGGATTCGATAATCTGGCCTGGGTTCCTACACCGTCCACCCAGCCTGCAGTATGCGGTTCACCACAAACAACATAGGGCTGCATAAAGGTCTTAGTGTCCCAGTTATAGTCGGTTCTTAATATATATTGTTGGTTGATGACGACAATATAAGCATAGTCGCCAGAGGGCGCAATATCAATCTGGTATTCCCAGTTATTATCTTGGATCTTAAATAGTTCCTGGTAGTCTTTGATACCTATGTTGTTTTCGAAATAGTTATTTAAATCAAACCGGTAAAACTGACCTTTTTCGTAACTGTTGAAGTATAATTCGCCTGTTTGGGGATGAACAGAAGCACCGTTACACTGTTTATAGGAAGTCAACACCTTTGGGTCTTTAAAACCGCTGGCTCTTGACAAAATAGAGGTACTGATGCCGTTGACATCGCCTTGGTCATTGGCTATTATCATATAGTTGTTATCAATGGTAAAGGCTATAGTGCGAATACGGCTCCAATTGCCCATGCCCCTTGTTATAGGTGTGGTAACAACGCTGTCTTTAAAATTAAGTAATCTTATGTCGCCCCCATCTTGCCCCATATATAATAGTTGTGGATCTATGGGGTCAAAAACTAACCAAGAAGGATTTAGGAAGCCACCGCAATCTGCAAAAGTTCCATCCTTGATATCATAATTACTACGTTCATCTTCCTTTCCAGCCAATGTTGTGACGACCATTCTTCGTTGGTAACCAAAGGTATCCACAGCCATAGCAAGTTGTTGCTGGGCTGAAGCGCCTACCTTAACCTCTATTTTTCCCGAATAAGCTCTGTCAGGAACGATACAATATATACCGTTATCATGCACGTTAATGACCGTTGCAGGCTTGTCGCCTATATTGACAGAGACAATGGATTTGTCATTGCCAAAGTTTTTCCCGTAGATGACCAATTGTTGTCCGCCACCGCCCGATTTAGGGAAAAAGTCGGAAACGACGACATCCTCACCAGGCCGGTAGGCTTGGGACCCTGAGCTGTCCAGGGAAGCACTTTTTTTGCAACTAATAAAACATCCTGTCAGTATGACCACTACAATACACAGATGTGATATCCGTATGTTTTTTAAACAATTCATAATTAAACCTTAAAAATGTACAATGATTAATTTTCTGTTCACCAGTCGTTTGGGTGTCCATTCACAAGCCGATTAATGATATTACCCTGAAAGTCTCCTCCTAACTATTCATTAGCAGTTATGAATAAAATTGGGATAAGCCATATTCTCATTTTTTATCAAAAGCGCCTTTTTGCATCCATGCAAACGTTTGACTAAAAAAGAAAAATAATAGTTTGTTTACCAATAAGTTGGATTTTATCACAGTAGAATTATCATTAAAAGCTTACTTAAATTTGGTCCCGTAAACATTTCATTAGCAAAAATGCGTTAAAGAAAAACAAACAATATCCAAATATTGTTCAAAAATTTGCATATTTGATTCAATTGAGCGGTTAGAATGGTTAATGCGCGTGGATGGATTTTAAGAGATCAAACAAAGATGCATCTTTTCCAAAAGGAATTCGCTATTGGAAATCACCTTTATTTGGGAGGATGCGTTGATACACAGTCAGATTGCAGCGACAAGATTATTTAAGCTATTGGAGATTATAAAAACAGGTCATTTTCGGGAAGGGGCTTCCAAATTTTTTTACCTAAGGGGTAATCAAAATTTAAATCTCCGTATATGCAAAAAGGCTATAGAATCTTCCAATTCTATAGCCTTTTTAGCAAAGCTTTACTGATTATTATAAATTATCCCGACTGCTTTATAGCCGGGTGCCTAAATTATTGAATGGTGGCTAATGCTTTTTTATAATCAGGTTCCTCGGTGATTTCAGGCACTTGCTGCTCATAAATAATCTTGCCTTCAGGGTTAATGACGACTACTGCCCTGCTGAGTAATCCTTGCAAAGGACCGTCTGCCATTTGTACGCCATATAGGTGACCAAAATCAGTCCTGAAATCCGATAGCATGACCACATTTTTAATGCCTTCAGCACCACAGAACTGTGCCTGTGCAAAAGGCAGGTCTTTAGAAATACAAAGCACAACTGCGTTAGGAACAGCAGCGGCATCTTTATTGAACTCCCTTACAGAAGCCGCACAGACACCTGTGTTGACGCTTGGGAAAATATTTAATATAACAAATTTGCCCTCATAATCCGAAAGTGACTTGTTGCCAAGTTCTGTGTCTACCAAAGTGAAATCAGGGGCCTGTGTGCCGCTTTGTGGCAGTGCGCCTACTGTATGTATGGGATTGCCTTTTAATTGAATCGTTGTCATAAATGATTTATTTTTTGGGGATGAATGGGAATTTCCATTTTGAGTGGCAAGGTTTCTTGTGGTGCTGCTATCTGTTTTTATGGCATTAGAGACGTCTTTTTGTTCATTTACAGGATGCTGCTTATTCTGGCAGCTACCTAAAAGTAAAAGGCTGCTCACACACGCAGATATTGTTCTTATCTTGAATAAGCCATTTAATCGCTGCCTCATATTACCTTGCGTTTTTAAAGTAAATTACCGGTTACAAATTTACAACTTTTATACGGCGTGCAATGACAATGCTTTTTAACTTTTCAACAATGAATGTTGCCCGGTTTATAAAAGTTTACGTTATTGCCGCAAAATCTGGTCTATTTTATCCAGTTGTTGCGTGGAAAATTCCAGGTTATTCAAACACTTTAAGGAATCCAGCAACTGGTCGCTGCTGCTGGCACCTACCAGTACAGAGGTAATCCTGGGATCTTTCAGGATCCAACTAAGTGCCATCTGAGCCAGAGACTGGCCACGGGTGCCGGCAAGCTCATTCAGTGCGCGGATCTGTGAAAGTTTAGCTTCAGTCAGTGCTTCTTTTTTCAAAAAGCCATGGCTTTTTGCCGCCCTTGAATCCTCCGGTATACCATTAAGATATTTACCTGTAAGCATGCCCTGGGCAAGCGGCGAAAATGGGATACAACCAACCCCATTTGCTTCCAATGTATCCAACAGTCCATCTTCCACCCATCTTTCGAACATGGAGTATTTAGGCTGGTGGATCAGGCAAGGCGTGCCCAGGTCATTGAGTATCTTAAATGCTTTTGCTGACAATTCAGGCGGATAGTTAGATATACCCACATACAGAGCTTTGCCCTGTCGGACGACCAGATCGAGTGTTCGCATCGTTTCTTCCAGCGGTGTCTCGGGGTCAGGACGGTGATGGTAGAAGATGTCCACATATTCCAGGCCCATTCTTTTAAGGCTTTGATCTAGAGAAGCTATCAGGTATTTTTTTGAACCCCAGTCTCCATAAGGTCCTTCCCACATCGTATACCCTGCCTTAGTGGAGATGATCAGTTCATCCCGATGCCCCCTTAAATCAGCCGATAGCAATTTACCAAAATTCTCTTCTGCAGATCCGGGAGGAGGGCCATAGTTATTGGCGAGGTCAAAATGTGTAATACCTTGATCAAAAGCCGTATGCAGCGTTGCCCTGAACTGTTCATACTTGTCCACATACCCGAAATTATGCCATAGGCCTAGAGAGACAGCTGGAAGTTTAAGTCCGGATTTACCACACCTTCTGTAGGTCATTTCATCATATTTACTCATGGGAACCTAAAATGTTTATTTTATTAATTGGTTATTTGCGGTGCTCCTCTGGATAAGTCATGCATAAAGTTAAACGGAGGATCTCTTCAAAAGTGAGCTGTCTTATAAGCCGCTTTTACGAAAAGACAGGCTAAGTTAAGTCATATTTATGAAAACAGAGAGGTCCACGCAGCGGCTGATCATTTCCCTAAGGAAATGGCGGCAAGCTGCGACCCATTCTTTATTATTAGAGGACTAGATGAATCAACACTTTTCCAAAACGACTTCTCCCTTTGGCAGCAGCTTATTCTGGAACGGCATGCTGGCCAAAGGGAGAAGAAGTGAATTAAAATTGCCGGTCTGTCTTTTTTTCAATAAAATATTACTAAGTCCAAACAGCCCTCGTTTTATGAAGTTTATTTTTCTTCCTGGTATAAAGGTGCATGCAAGGCATGGAGTTTTTCTGCCGGCATTTTTATGACTTTTCTATCATAAGTCATAATACCGTTTGTCTCCACCTCAACATCCGTTGTCTGCGTGTAAACAGCAGCGGAAAGTCCCAGCGGGATTAGCCTTTTGAGGTCATCAACCAATTCGCTGTAGCGCTTTAATAATTCATCCTGATTTTTGAAGGTCTGGTAGCCCCAATTATCCTTTTGCTGCCAGGTGTGGCCCTTTACAGGTAAGCCTAGTCCCCCGAATTCACCAAGCACGAGTGCCATGCCGGTTTTACCGAAAACTTCCGGATCTGGCATAGCCGGTTCCGGATAATTGTGCAAGTCCAGGATATCGCCTGTCCAGAAAAAATTACCGCCACTGGCGCTGTTAACCAGCCGGGAGGGATCATAGTTTTTAGTCCATTTAGTGATATCCACTGTTTTAAATTGTCCCCACGCTTCATTAAAGGGCGTCCATACAACGATGCTTGGGAAATTATAGGTGGCATCCATCATGGCTTTCCATTCCTTTCTATAATAACCTTCAGACAAGGCTGAACGCTCTTTATCTTTATTGTGGCCATTAATAATACCCGGGCGGTTATCCCAGGTATTGCCGCCCAGGTCACCACTTGGCATGTCCTGCCATACGAGCATACCTAAGCTATCGCAGTAATAATACCAGCGGGCAGGTTCTATTTTAATATGCTTGCGGATCATATTAAAACCCATTTTCTTGGTTTCAGCGATATCAAATAATAAAGCCTCATCGGTAGGTGCCGTATACAACCCGTCCGGCCACCAGCCCTGATCAAGCGGACCGTACTGGAAAACCGGTTGATTATTCAATCCCAGACGGGTATGTCCCTTACTGTCTTTCACCAGGGAGGATTTACGCATGGCAAAATAACTGCCGGCCTCATCCACCGTTTTGCCTTTTCTTAGGACGGTGATCTGTAACTGATATAAATGTGGGTCATTGGGGGACCAGGTATGCGGATTGGAAATTGCAATGCTGCCCTCAGCTTTTGAACCGGCATCCATGGTTGTTTGTCCTACTACCTGGCCTTTATCGGTGGCTACAAAGACTACCTGGTCACCTGGCTGAGCATGGGCAATCTCCGCAGACACTTTTAAACGGGAACCGTCCAGATCGGGGGT